>Ga0306924_10000260_pt1 | contig 42160 bp, 34 predicted proteins | sample sta12Can44000111_FD_203756 | JGI IMG/M metagenome (GOLD analysis project Ga0306924, IMG submission 203756) | Lab enrichment of tropical soil microbial communities from Luquillo Experimental Forest, Puerto Rico - statanox.12C.anox.44.000.111 (v2)... | ecosystem: Environmental > Terrestrial >... | reverse complement strand
CTCGCCCCAAAGCGTGCTCCGTATAAGCTCCACACAAACCGTGCGGAGAAGCTACCAACAACACTGCCGATCACAAAAGAAAGCGCCGTTCCCGGACCAGGAATTAACGGTGACGAATTTCTGTAAAAATAACATCGCGTTACTAAAGCGAGTGCAACTCCTATTAAAAAAAGGGCTAGTAAAATCTCGACTAGTCGGGGACTGCGATTAGTTTTCCGAGCTTCATGCCGCTTGAAGATAAAAATCCATACTGCAACGCCAACGAGTGCCGATAAAACGAAAACGAACTGATTATCCCACACGTGGACCCCCACTCTTTCGGATTCTGTTAACTGGGAGCGTATCGTCGAGATTTTCCAGTGCCGCTGGAAACACAGTTCGGCCACTCCCAGTGCCGCTGGTAATCGAAGCTGTCGGTTCCTCGCTCGCGGCGCCTGAGAGGTGGCCTCGAATCCAACAGAAAAAGACCACGGGACTACGGCTCGATGGACCAGCGGCGTCTTCGTGAAATGCCGCGCGTCGAACCGGTAAGCACTTTTGGTGCAGCACACCTCTCTGCTTCCGCACGCCAAATTTTCCTATACGGATCGCGGAGACTTAGTCACGCCACGGCGGGCATCTACTATGACGCCGAACCCGGCTGTTCTCAGCTTGCCGCTCAGCAGACTCGATGTAGCTGACGGACAAGCTCGCCAACAAGATCAACAAATTTCGCGTGAATCGCCCCAGGCGGCGACCCTGGTTTCAAGACCGGACGCTGCCGCCACAAGGTGTGCGAAATCTAACCTCTTCTTGAAGGCCGCCACCCGACGAAATGCTACCAGTTCGCCGACAACTACGAGAATACAATCACCAGGCGAGGCGAACGACTGCTTAGTCCGTACCGCTCACGGTGTGGTACCAGCATACACATATTGCATCGCAGTCAACAGAGCGATTAGTCCAATCATAAAGATTGCCGGCAACGTCGCCTTGATACTTCGTGACCGAAATAAACGCCTTTTTTCGCCTTGGGGCTTTGAGAGATTGTTGTCACTCATGGGATCGCTCCTCCTTCTATCGGACCCGGACTTTGCCTGGACCCATATTTTATCCGAGATTCCGAGACGGATCTCGTCATCCACCATCTCAAAGGTAGTTTAAGAACCGGTCGAGGCATGTGACGGAGTTCACACTTGCAAAAAATTTCTGACTGTCTCTTCCAGCGGACGTTCGAGACCACCCCCGCACCGAAACGAGACCCGATCATTAAGCGTACGGCCACGTTCGGCCACAACAAGCCTTTGCGAAGCTTAGCGATCGGTGATGGCGCGGAGGCCGAGGAGCAACTAATGAATTTCCGCGAGCACCCGGGCTTGGTTAATGTGTCGGCCCGTTCGTGAAATTCCGCGAAGTCGGGAAAGCTCTCTTCGCGCCCAAAGTTCTCTGCAGAACCAAGGATATTTCAATTACTCACGGTCAACTAGTCGTCTCAAATAAAGGACAACTGATCCCAGAGGAGGTATGATAGCGGCGCCATCCGCGGCAAACGTCTTGGAATTTCCCGCCGAGGAGAAATGCAGGGGTTGCCTACGCGACGTCCACCGCCGACTCCGAGTGCATTCGCAAACGCCCAATCGAGCGGCACCTTAAGGAGCCGCGTGGCGGTAGCGGCGTCAATCGGGCCCTTTTGGCCGCCGAGGGTATCGTCCCCACGCGATCGCCGTTGCCGAAAAAATCCAAAAGGAGCAACACTGGCTTCAAAAAGCTCACCCGGAACACGGGGAGCATGCGAAAACACTGGGAGGCTTTCATGGCAAATCAAACCGTTAGTGATCTGCTCGGTGCAATCGAGCGCATCGCCCCGCTGATCGCCCAACACGCCGCGGCCGCTGAGGCGGACCGGCATCTTTCCGACGCGGTCTATCAGGCAATGTACGAGGCGGGGCTCTACGGGATGCTCGCGCCGAAAGCCTATGGCGGCCTGGAGCTGCACCCCGCCGGCTGCCTTCGGATATGGGAAGCGGTCGCGCGGATCGACGCCGCCGCCGCGTGGAACCTGGTGATGAACCAAGCCATCACCGCCTATGCGGCCTGGCTGCCGCCTAAGGCGATAGCCGAACTGTACGCGAACGGGATCCCGACGATAGCCGGCGCTCTCCACCCGCCCGCCAAGGCAGTACGGGTCGATGGCGGTTGGAGAATCACCGGCCAGGTGCCGTTCGCGAGCGGCTGCCATCATACGCAATGGCTGGTGATGCCGGCCCAGGAGGAGGGCGCCGATACCCCGTTCGGCGTCTTTTTCCCGCGCGAATCCGCCGCGATCCTCGACACTTGGCACACCTTGGGGATGCGCGGCACGGGATCGGCCGATATCGCGGTGACGGATCTCTTTGTGCCGGATTATCACACCGTGCCGGTGGCGCCGCTGCGCGACCCGCCGCCCGGCTTCGAGGGGCCGCTCTATCGCATGTGGCCGTGGTGCGGGATCATCGGCGAGGGTGCGATCTCGGTCGGCGTCGCGGCCGCCGCGGTCGACGCCGCCGTGCATCACTCGTTTTTGGCCAATGCCGGGATGGGTGCCGCCAGTTTCGCGACTAGCTGGTCAGCTCCCTCGGCATTGATGCGAGCCGCGTGGACTGCGATCTCATCGGGTGAAAGAAAATTCCCCTGACCAGAACAGATCGCAGAGAAATTTAGTCCGAGCGCTATGTAGCTCAACAAGGTAAGCAGCTCATCTCGATCGAGGTCGAGGTGAACCCTATTGGGGTTCCCGGGGTCCGACGCGCTGCCTCCTTCCGATGGGTCGTCTTCGCCTTTTTCGCCTCACCACTCGTTTTCGTCCAGTTACAACGATGTCCGACGCACATTGGGAGACGGTCGGCTTCGTATCCATGACATGACGAAGTGATGAATTTTGGCGAGCTCCCGAGTCTCGTAAAGGGCGCGGTCCGCGCGTTCGTAAAGCTTCGCCACCGTGGGAAAGATGCTTTCTTCCACAGCAAATGTTCTCCGCAAAACCAATAAAATGTAAGTCATTCACCGTCAGTAGCTCGTCCCAAATTGAGGAGCGATGACGGGGCGATCCTGTGCGAGCACTGAGCTGGCACCTGCGTAAATGGGCCATCTCTGACTTGATAGAGGGGCGACAGTGATCGTGCGCATACACTCAACAGTTGTGGAATGTCGATTCTCGCAAATCATCCTCCGAGGGTACAGGTGCACATGATAAGGTTAGTTAATTTCAAAGCCGTGGGAACACGCAGTAAACGGGGGCACTGCGATCACGTGTCCGAGACCGGGATTAGATGGCGATGATGCGACACTGGGATTTGCGGGCGGTGGTGATGCAACACTGGGATTCGCGGGCGGCAGGGACGCGACACTGGAGCTCGGAATCTTATATAGAGGACTATTTTCAAGCATCTAACAAAATTGACTGCGTTGGGTAGATTCAAATGTAGTGTACACAATACAGCCCATAACTACATAAAATTTATCGCCATTCAATATCTTATCATCAGCGTTGATCGGTGGGTCTCCATGTATAGAATCGAAAATTTGAAAGCCGGTAGAATTTGGAAGCACCGGAACACGTCCTTTTGCTGGTACTATCCCGTCACATGACGTATTTTCGGGAATGTTCAATGTTCTTATATCGGTCGCGTTAGGAGTTCATGTCCACTATTGGATGTCAACCCTACAAAACGGATGGGCTTACCCTTCTCCAGGGGAAAAGTTAGGTACGCTCCAACTGGCGCAAGCCACGCCCGTTGGGACAATTTCAGGGCGTGTTTAGTTTCGATTACGCCCCATATTCCAACGCCTACAAGAAAGATCGTGGCCCCAGCAGTGCAGTAATGGGCGATAGCGGCCGATCGCAATTTCACCTCCGCCTTTCCTTAAGTCGCGCCAAGCGACCTCGTTGCGATGCCAATACGCCGCAAAGTGCGGACTGTCTCGGTGATCATGCTATCAGCCGTGAAATAGTGCTCGGGTGGACGTTGTCGCTGCGGGCGATTTCGCTGAGCGGTTCACCTCGGTCGCGGCGGCGAGCCGCCTCACTCTGCTGGTGCGGTGTGAGCTTGAAGGGGTCGGCTCAAGCTCTGGCCGCGCGCTTTGGCCCACTCCCGGCCTTCACCAGTGCGGGCGCATATCAACGCGCGCTCGAACTCCGCCAGCCCGCCGAGGACGGTCAGCATCAAACGTCCGTGCGCGGTCGTCGTGTCCGCCCACGTGTCGGCGAGGGATCGAAACCCGGCTTCTTCGCCGGTAATCGCCGCGAAGGTTGAGAAGGTAGCGGTCGAACGCGCCAGCCGGTCGAGCCTTGTCACCATCGCTACATCGCGGGGGTCGATCTCGGCGGGCAACCGACGAAGCTGCGGCCGGTCGGTCTTCGCCCCGCTTGCCACTTCCAGGAACACACTTTCGCTGCGGCGGCACGAAGCTGGCGCACCTGTGCCGCCTCGCTTTGCCCGCCCCTCGATACCCGCGCGTATTCATAGATCATGGGCTTGATTCCGCAATAAACTTATGCAAGAAAAAAGCTCAGCCGGATCAATCGATCATCAGCTTTGCGTAAGTCCTGACTCATGCAGAAGGTTGGGCCCTAGCCTTCGCACCCTCGGCCGAAAACTCGCCATGATCTCCCTCTTATGACAGAAGAGACCGCGCGGGCTCGGGTAAGGAGCTGACCGTGAAACCATCCCGCGCGACGCACTCGCCCCCATCGGGGCGCACTCGATGGGGCGAGCTACCTCAGCAATTCACCTGGGGAGTATAATAGCCCGCGCTGTGACAGGCTCGGCCGGCGGCCGTAGATGTTGCCGACCACATCCGCGTTGCCCGCCACGCCCCAATTGCCATTGTTCTGCAGCCAGTAGTAACCGAACGGCAAGCCTCTGGCGGCCAGTTGCTGCGCGACACCGGGAGAGACCGGCTGGCCGTTGACGTAATACCAGGCTTGGGCATTGGCGACAGAACCGGTCGCCAGAAATCCCAGAACCGCCATCGCCGCTATCAGTTTTGAACGTCGGCTGGTCATCGTTTCCTCCAGCATCCGCCACTCTTCCGGAATCATCAGCCGGATTGCATGGGAGTCTGGCACATTTCGGTTAGCCGCGGTGTGATCTGCTTCACACTTCCTTTGCGGATTTGCGCCGAGAGCTGCCGCGGTCGAGCGCGCAATAAAAATTAACTGTTCTGTGATGCGTCTCACACAGCCTTACGGGCGGTGCTCCTAATATGAGATGCGTTTGGCACATTGCCGGGCATCTGGATAGGTAGCTCGAGCAATTCACACCAACTGACGCCCGCCCCCAAAGACAGGCTCCCGAGATCGCGCTGTACCGCAGCCGGATCTGTCGAGCTGGGCGGAGCACTGGAGGAGTTGGAGACCATGAGGAAACGCTATTTGGGTTTAGCCGCCGCATTGGCATGTAGCCCATCGCCGGTCTTTGCGCAAAACGCGTCGGCGGCGTTCGCACAAGCCGATTCGGCTGTCTTTGTACAGACCGGGCCGAATGTCTCCCATTATTACATCTTCGATGTCGGTCCGATCGTTGGCGACCTGACATTTACCCGCCTCAACCAGGGTGGGCAGATGATCTGGAACTCGGGAGGACACGCCTTTCTCTATCAGAATTGCACATCGCGCGATTTGGGCAATCTGGGGGGCGCAGAATCCTTTGCGAACGGCATCAACAGCAATGGTGTAGTGGTCGGCAAGTCACAGCAAGCCGGCGGCCGCTGGCGCGCCTTTTCCTATTCGAACGGCACGATGCACGATTTGGGAGGCAGCACAAATTCGCTGATTTGGGAAGAGGCTACGGCGATCAATTTCTGGGGAGACGTGGTCGGCGTCGAGAGCGTGCAGGGAACCATCTCTCCGACCGCCGTGCGATATCAAAACGGTGTGGCCACGACGATGGCCCGCTTCCTCGTCAACCCGCCATCGGGATGGGGCTTTGCAACCAATGTTGCGGACATCAACGACAGTGAAGACGTCACTGGCTTTGTCTGGCAAGGCGGCGCCTCGACTGCCCTGATGTCCACAAACTTCGGGTATCTCTGGACGAAGATCAATGGCGTGCCCGGTCTGGAGTTCGCCACGTTCCCTCGTGCAATGAACCGCTACGGTGACGTTGCCGGGGAAGCCGGGCAGGGCGTCGTGCGCGCTTTCATTTCCAAGGATCCGGCGTCGCCGGCAACCGATCTCGGCACCCTCGGCGGCACGCTCAGCGGCGCGTACGGCATCAACAACTACGACTGGGTCGTCGGCTGGGCGGAGCAAACCAATGGTGGCGGCCCACGCGCCTTTGTGTATGACGGCACCCATATGATCGATTTGAACACCATCCTGTGGAATGGCGGCAGCTGGCTGCTGCGAGAAGCCGACGCGGTGAACGATGCGGGTCAGATCGTCGGCAGCGGCATATTGAATGGGCAACAGCACGCGTTCTTCCTGCAGCCGATGTCCAGGCCGCCGCAATTCCTACCATGTGGCCTCGTGATCGAAGCCCAATAGTGCAACAGGGGATGCGACGATGTCTGGATCTACGGAAACGCAGTTTACGGCCACTGGTCCGGCCACGATCGGCTTCCAGACACAACCGCCCGAGACGAACACCCAATTCGAGATTGGTGTGGATGTCAGCGGCCTCTCTATCGGTGTCAAAGGCACCGGCACCGACGGGGAGCGGTCTCCGCCCCGACCCGGCAGTGGCGGCACCGGGGTGCAAGGCAATGGCAGTGGGGTCGGGCCGGGCGTGGCGGGCTTTGGCGGCAACGCCACTGCCGGCACGATTGATGTCGATCCATCGGCCTGCGCCGGAGTGGTGGGTGGAGGCGGCCTCGGCCCGCAGAGCGGCGGTCCCGGGGTTGCCGGGTTTGGTGGACCGAATAGCGGCGTCGGGGTTTTCGGGCGGGGCGGCGGGCCCTCCTCCGGGCAAGCCGGTGGCCCCGGAGTGAAGGGTGTCGCCGGCGCCAGCTCTACCAGCGACAACGCCGACGGCGTGCAGGGGTTGGCAGCGGCACCTTTTCGGGCGTGGCGGGTTTCGCCGGAGGGGGCAGTTCCGGCACTGGGGTGTTTGGCTCCGGCGGCAGTCCGAACGGTCCTGGCGTTCGCGGCATTGGTGCCGGCGGTCCGAACACCGTCCCGTCCGGTGCGGTCGGCGTCTATGGCCAAGGCGGTCCACAGAGCCCCGGGGTCGTCGGCCAAGCAGGGTCCGCGCCCGCCGATGGCGTAAGAGGGGTTGGCACCGGCAACTTTTCCGGCGTCGTAGGCGTCGGCGGAGGCGATTTCGGCACGGGGGTCATTGGCTTCGGGGGCGCGCCGGGTGCGCCGGGCGTGCGCGGTATCGTTGGCGGTGGCCCGAACACCGGGCCGTCTCGCGCGGCTGGTGTCTTTGGTCAAGGCAACGAGACGGGCTCGGTGGGTGTGCAGGGCACTGGCCCCTTTGGGGTGCACGGCGTAGCCAGAGGAGTTGCGGGGGACACCGGCGTGGTTGCCGAGGGTCAGTCCAACGGGATCGGGATCGCCGCGTTCGGAGCCCAAGCCGGTTTTTTCGGCGGTGACGTCGATATTTTCGGCGGTAGCTTAGCCGTCAGCCATGATCTGTCCGTCAGCGGTAATTTCTCCGTTCTCGGCAGCAAGTCGGCGGCCGTGCCGTTCCCCGACGGATCGCACCGGCAGCTCTATTGCCTCGAAAGCCCGGACAGCTGGTTCGAGGATTTTGGGTTCGGCCGTTTGACTGGCGGCCAGGCGCAGATCCGGCTCGACCCCGACTTTGCCACGACCGTCAGCACCGACGGCTATCATGTCTTCATCACCGAATACGACGACAATAACGGGCTGTTCGTAACCAGCCGAACAAACACGGGGTTCGAGGTGCGCGCCAAGACATCGGCGAGCGAGGCGGCATTCAGCTATCGCGTGGTAGCGAGGCGCAAAGACATCGCGCCGGCACGGTTCGCGAAGCTGACACTGCTGGCCGGAAGCCTGGAGGAGATTAAGGCAAGGTTGGCGAAGGCGGGTTAGACGCTCGCGAGTTCGAGCGGCGGGCGGACGTGGAGCCTTGCGTGGCTTTCCGGCCGCTTTCGCCGCTTTGCCTCATCGCCAATCGTCGAGGACAAAGAGCCCCGGAGCGCTGTAGCCGGGCTCGTTCGGCCGGTGCATCGTCACGCCCTGGATCATTGTGCGGAAGCCGTGCTCCCGCATCTGCCCAGGGATTGCTCTCCACCGACCCAGCACCTCGGTTGCGTGTGGAAGAACCGCCGGGGGCTGCCCGGCGGCGTTCCGGTTAGTCAGGCTCAGGCGCGGTGGCGCCATCCGTGGTGGTGCTGCCCGACGAGCTCATTGGCCATCTGTTGCTGCTCCGGCGACAGGCCGGCGTAGAGCGGCTTGAACGCCGCCAGCAAGCGGGCGTCGTTGTCGGCGTGCAGCTTGGCGAACTGCTCGCGCGCCTCGAGACGCTGGACCGCATCCATCGTGCCGCGGTTCTGCTGCGCGGTGGTAATCGCCTGATCGAGCGAGCTGGCGTTGGTGCGCATGGCCGCCGCGACCTGCTGCCACTGCGTCTCCTGCGCCGGCGTGATCTTGAGCTCGGCCTTCAGGAACGCGATGCGCCCGTCGACCAATTGCCCGGGCAGCATCCGCTCCGCGTGTTGATGGCGCGCTTCGCTCTGTGCCGAATTTGCCGGCCCCGGCGCAGTTTGCGCAAAGGCGGGCGACAGTCCGACCGCAGCGACGCCTGTAAGCAGCGCTGCGGCAAGAAAGGGTGTACCGGGTCTAAACATTTCGAACCTCTGTCACAAAGGGGGGCACGTGGCCCTCGTTCATGACTTACGGACCGATGGATTGGCATATACCCGGAAAGGCGCACATTACAGCGATTTAACCGCGCCGCCAGCTCCCGGTAACAGTCCCGGCATTGGCGACAGCTACGGCCTCAATGCCCGGATCTAGTGGCCACCCGCTCCTCGACAAACCGGTCGATCGCGTCGAGCCAACGGTTGCGGATCACATCCCGTTCGAGGAAAGGCTCGTGCTTGGAATCGGGGAATTCGATCAAGGTGCAATCGGGCAACAGCCGCGCGGCGCGGCGATGCGCCCTGGGATCGACAAAAGCCTCGATCCCGGCGCTGGCGAGCAGAATCGGTGTGCGGATATCGCGGAGAAACTCCGCCCGGTTGATCCTTTTTACAAGACGAAGGGACGCGTCGAGCCAGCCGTAGGTCGGCTCGTCGACCCGCAGCCGGGCGCGCGCCGAAAACCAGCCATATTGCAGGCGGCAGCGCTCCGGATCACTCGAGATCCGGCTGATTTCGGGCGACGGAATGCGATCGGGACGCCACGGTCCCGCTCCCGGGATGAAGCACAAGCCGAGGCCGGAGGCGCGCACGGTGCTGGTTATGCAACGGGCGACGGGGCGCGGGATGCGCCCGGTGCGGATGCCGAGCATCGGCGCCGACAATATCGCCGCGTCGAACAGACCCGGAGATTGCCGCAAACAGACGAGCGCTATGGCGCCTCCCATCGAATGGCCGATCAGCAGTCGCGGGTGACCGGCCGGTGGCAGCGTCTTCACGAAGAGGGCGAGGTCGTTCGCGTCGCGATCATAGCGGCGAGCGCGCGGGCGGCTCGGCCAGCGCCGCGGGCGCTCGGAGCCGCCCTGCCCCCGCCAATCGAGGCACCATACGGACAACCCGCGGGCCGCCAGGTCGGCCATCGTCTCGAAGTATTTTTCGATGCACTCGGTGAAGCCGCCGACCATCACGCATTCGGCGCGAGGACTGGCCGCCGGCAGATGACTCCAGCGCAGCCTTGCGTCATCCAGCGCGGCAAAACTGCCCCAAATGAGGCCAGGCGGCTCGAGAAACCGGGGCGGCAGCAGTGGCAAATCGTCGGTGTCGTCGTCAAACCGCTTCGCGCCAGGGAGGTGCTTCTGTCGGGACAAAGGGTCGGCAAAACTCGTATCGGGCATCCACCACCTGAAAATATGTCACAGCATCGCGCCTTCGCGAGGGAGGTGCGATACATCATGTCCGCACGGCAAAATTGCGGCGCACACTCTACGGGCTTGGCGATTGCAAGAAAAGTATCATGATTGCTGCAGTGCAGTATTTCAGCCAAAACCGGTAAGACGATCTACGGCCGCGTGAAATAGGAAATCTCGTAACAATTCGTAATCATATCTATAGTTTTAACCCATAAAGGCAATGTGATAAGGTAAGATATCGTAATCCGTTCCCTTTGAATGCTGCATAGCAGCATGAAAAAAATATGCAAAACTTTGTAAGTGATAAATGTGATGGCTGTGGAACGCCGTGCGCAAGGCCCATGGCGATAAGTAAATTGTGCTGGAGTAGTGTGGTCATGAAGTTGTTAAAGGCAATGATTTTGAGTGTGGTGCTGTTTTCTTTCGCTGTCTTCGCAGCGAAAGCGGCGGATCTGGCGTCGACAATACCCGCAATTCCGCCTCAGGTCGCGGCGAATCCTGAGGTTCCCTATTCCTATACACGGATGCCTGGGCCGAAGGCCGGTCCTAGTAATTGGATTCCGTCGCCTTATTCGGCGGGACCGGCGACCCCGTCAAACCCCGATGGGTCTACCGCAGGCAGCTGTTATTCCGGGAAGAGTTTCCGCCCCAAACCCAACTAGACCCGCGGCGCTTCCCTTTGTGCGCCGACCTGCCGAAGGGCGCGTTTCTTGCGATGGATGCGGCACCTGGTCGGCACCGGCGTGCCAACCGCGGCGACCCTGGCTGTCGCGTCGCAGCCTGGCGGGATTTCCGGCGGTCAAGATCGTAGCGAGCTCGGGGTTCGGCCCGCAAAATGCCGCATGATGGCCGCTGCCAATGCCCCGATCGACGTCATCGGGACCGGATCCTATCTCCCCGAGCTGTGGAGCGAGACCTACGCGACAGCCGACATCATCGCTTATGACGGTGTCCCGATGGTCAAAGCCGGCCGCGAGTTCCCTGCTGCGCAAGCGAAAGGACGAATAGCGCCCGCGCTTGCGGGTCGCTCGCGCTGCTGCGATTCGCCCCGCGGTGCGAGGAAAGGCAGCACCTCATTGCATAGGCGTTGTAGGCGGCGACGCAGCTATCCTCAGGGTGGTTGAGCTTGATGTCAAAGGCGTCTACCGCGTTTGTTCCGACCGACAGCCATTTCCTGAAGAGCTAACGCGCACGGAGAAATCGCTCGTCGCTGGACATGCGGTTCAAAGTGGATTGAGGCGTGTAAGGAGGGAGACATCCATGCTTGTCGATAAAGAAATCAATGAAAGCCTGAAGACTGCGCCTCCACTTGCGACTCAAGTGCCGCTCGATGACTTCACGCGGGCGGAATCCAAAATACAGGCCGCATCGTTAGATCTTACAATTGGGCAGGTGTACCTACCTGGCACCGAGGCCGGCAAACCCGGCAGTGACAGTGTGCCGATCACTACCCAGACGACCCTAGAAACCGGGGGGACTGCAGTTATCAGGACAGCGGAAGAATTGAACCTGCATCCCAATGTTGCGGGTATCGGCTTTCCGCCCGCGAGTCTGTCACTCAAGGGCTTGCTGATGACCAACCCAGGCCACATCGATCCTGGGTATCAGGGGCCGTTGCATCTCACCGTGATCAACATGAGCCGCGTGCCGTTTCCGCTAATTGCTGGTAGTCGCATAATTAGGGTTCTACTCATGCCGCTCGCTCACCATCCCGATGCGTCCTATCTTGATCGCCACCCCGCCGGCGCGGCTCCATCCATCACGGCGGAGCTGTTGGGAAATCTGTCGGCAGATTTCGTTAATGTCCAAGAGCGAGCCAAAATGATCGCTGACAAAGCTGTCACGAAAGCCCAGTTTTGGGCGGCAACCGTACCGATTGTGACCGGCATCGTTACTGGCGTTCTAGCCCTATTAGGCACCATATTGGCAAACACGCTGAGCAAACCCGAACTTCAAGGGCTTAGCGAGCGCCTGGTGCGGGTTGAAACGAACAAACCTGAGATTCAGGGGCTCAGTGACCGGCTGGTGCATGTTGAAGCGAAGATTGATCAGCAAGCGTTGGAGGATCGTATCCGCAAGCTTGAAGATGCCGCCAAAAGCCCGCGACCGACTAAGTCAAGGTGATATGTGACGATGAAGCCCCGTGCCTTCCTTCTCGGACGCCCCCAGTTCGATGAGGCTTATCTTGATTTCCTTGCCTATGTTTTGCCACCGGAGCAAGCATTTTGGACAAAAAAAGGTGTCGCAACACCTGCGGAGTGGCTCATCGAGTTTGCCGGCCGGGTTTGTTATATGTCATTTGGCTCGCAGCAATCCGCGAAGACAACGGGCGAATACATTCAAAACCTTATCCGAAACGGGCATGAGAGCGTGCTTGAACACGCGGTATGGAGCTTTGCGCTGGTTGGTATCTCGCGCGCCTTCACGCATCAGCTTGTACGGCATCGTGTTGGCTTCGCGTTCAGCCAGCTTTCACAGCAATATCATGACGAAAGCGAAGCCCGTTTCGTACGGCCCCATGGGATCGACCAGGTTCCCGAAGCGGCCTCGGCCTGGGATCACGCCATGCGTGATGGTCGAGCGGCCTACAGAAAGATCTTGGATGCGTTGGAACAGACCAATCGCTTCGTCCCTCCGGCCGAGCGCCGCGAAGCGAGGCGGGCCCTACGCAGTGCCGCACGCAGTGTTCTTCCAAATGCGACAGAAACCGCGATTGTAGTTACTGCCAACGCGCGTGCATTGCGGCACTTTTTCATGGTCCGGGGCGGCATCGTCGGCGATGCTGAGATGCGCTACGTCTCTGTCGCTCTGTTGGACCTGATCGGCCCCGAGGCGCCAGCGGTCTTTGCGGATTTTTCCATCGAATTTCCCGGTGATGGATTACCGTTGCTGGTCCATCATCCGATGAAATGATGGGTACCATGCCGCGCGAAGTCTCGCTCGCCTGCATCGGCGATATCATGCTGGAGCTAATAACCTCGCTCGAGGTGACGAGCGACTATCAACATACATTGTCCATCGATGGTGGCGCAGCCACGCCTGGGGGTGCGGTCTGCAACCTTGCTTGGTATTTTTCACGACTTGGGCGCCCTTCGACTGTCATTTCACATTATGGCAGCGCCGATCGTGACCGAGTGTGTCAACTCTTCCGCGAGGCAAAGTGCGCGGCGAAATCTCTTATCGAGAAACGCACCATGACTGATCTCTTGATTGTCGCCGCCCGCGTCGCGATGCCAGCAATCTATGTTATGGGGCAGCTCGAAGATGATGAAATCGCCGCGATAGTCGGGGGACTGCGAGACGATGGCTGGATTATCTTCGGCGGCAGCCGACATGCCGCGCTGCGAACAGCATTCTTAAAGCGAATCGCCACCTTTCATCATGCGAAGATCGCTTTTTCACCATCCTATACGCTCTACGATTATTCAGTGGAGGAAATCAAAGAGTTTCTCGCCCTTTCGGATATAGCTTTCGTCAACGAACACGAGGCGGATTATCTGGCGCGCAACTTACTTCACGGTGACCTCAATACGGTGATGCGCCTGCCGAAAGAAGGCGGAGTGGTGACCCGAGGTCCGAGAGGAGCCGAACTGTATCACCGTAATTCACACTCACTTCACGTTCCCAGCGTCAGCGGTCGGCAGGAGGACGTTATCGGGACGGGAGAGGCGTTTGTCTGCGGTTTCCTGCACGCTCTTATCTCCGGCAGCTCGTGGATTCGAGCGGGTGAAACGGGCTGCGCCGTCGCGGCAAAAGTGGTGTTGGACGGTCGCGTGCGCGCGCCCATTGCTGCCCACGCTCTTCCAGCACTGGCGTAGACCGTTCACGTCAATCCCGATCGACGCGCTTGCGCAACAGGAACTCGCGGCCGGCTTTGACCATCGGGACACTGTCATAAGCGATGATGTCGGCTGTCGCGTAGGTCTCGCTCCACAGCTCGGGGAGATAGGATCCGGTCCCGATGACGTCGATCGGGGCATTGGCAGCGGCCATCATGCGGCATTTTGCGGGGCCGAACCCCGAGCTCGCGACGATCTTGACCAAGGTAAACCCGGCCTCGTCCAAAGTGCGGCGCAACAACCAGATCGCCGCTGCCGACACGCCGCTGCCGACCAGGTGACGCAATTCCTCCTCGGTGCGATAGCCGCGAATTGCGTGCGGTGCGTGACGCTCGAGAACCTCGTAGGAACGGGTAGGATCGAGGCCCTCGCAATAGCGGCTACCGGGGGTGTCGATGCGGACGGCGAGCCGGCCTGCCGCCGCAAGCTCGGGGAACTGTTGTGCCACCGCGACCGCGTCCGACACCTCATGCCCGAAATAATCGATCAACACGGTCATCGGTTCATCGGGGAAGACCTCGCGGAACATCTCCGCCGCGCGCACCGTCGAGCCGGCATAGCCGATCAGCGCGTGCGGCATCGTCCCCCGGCCCTTCTCCTGCCCGAAAAATGCCGCCGTCGCATCGGCCGCGCCGCCGACAAAGCCGACCGCACCCGCCTCGCGCTGCGCAACGGCCGAGCCGACCGCCGCAGCATAGGCCATCATCGCCGCCATCTCGGCGCCGGCGCAGTGCCGTGCATCCATCGCAAGAAAAGCGACCTTCGGCAGGTCGGCGCACATTGCGTAGGCGTTGTAGGCGGCGACGCAGGTCGGCCCCAGCTTTTGCAGCAGCACGGTTTCGAGGTCGACGAGGTGGAACAGTGAGCCGGTGACATAAAGGATGGGGTCACCGGCGCCGATCCAGGTGCCCTCGGGATGGCTGAGCTCGATGTCGAATTTCTCACCGCGCGCAGCCGCCGTACCTTCGAGAAACTCGATCGCGAAACGCGGCGCGGCGATGACAGGCCGGCGCATGAAGACAGCGTAAGTCGCCGGGCGATCGCCGAAATGCCCGACTATCGCCTTGGTTTTCAGAAAATAGCTGTCGGTTTGCGCCGCAAGCGCGGCTGACTCATTCGCCGCCAATACCCGCTTCACGAGATCGCAGCGAATCGGACCGCGCCATTACCGCCATTGGCCTGACGCCTGCCCTTCAGCGCCTCGGCGATTTCGAAGGCGAGCTCCAAGGCCTGGCTCGCGTTGAGCCGTGGGTCGCAGTGGGTCAGGTAACGCTCGGCGAGCGAGGCCTCAGTCACTCCTTGAGCGCCGCCGATACATTCGGTGACGTTCTGGCCGGTTAGCTCGAAATGGACGCCGCCGGCATAGCTTCGCTCGGCGGCGTGGATCGCGAAGGCGCTGTGCACCTCGTCGAGGATGCGACCGAAAACGCGGGTCTTGTAGCCGTTCGAGGAAGTGATCGTATTACCGTGCATCGGGTCGCAACACCATACGACCTCACGCCCTTCGCGCTGGACGGCCCGGATTAGGTAGGGCAGTCTAGCCTCGACCTTGTCCGATCCCATGCGTGTGATCAAGGTGAGGCGGCCTGGTTCATTTTCCGGATTGAGCCGATCGATCAGGCGGAGCAGATCGTCGGGTTCGAGGGTCGGTCCGCATTTCATGCCGATCGGGTTCTTGATGCCTCGCAGGAACTCGGCATGGGCGCCATCGACCTGGCGGGTGCGGTCGCCGAGCCAGACGAGATGCGCCGAGCAGTCGTACCAGTCGCCGGTCGTCGAATCGATCCGGGTCAGGGCTTCTTCATAGGAGAGGAAGAGCGCCTCGTGCGAGGTGTAGAATTCAGTCTCGCGGATCTGCGGCGTCGTCTCCGAGGTCAGCCCGCAAGCCTCCATGAAATTGAGGGTCTCGGTCAGGCGATCGGCCAGCGCACGATAACGCTCGCCTTGCGGTGAGTCGGCAACAAAATCCTGATTCCAGGCATGGACGCGGTGCAGATCGGCATAGCCGCCTTGGGCGAAGGCGCGCAACAGGTTCAGGGTGGCGGCGGATTGGCTGTAGGCCTGCACCATGCGCTGCGGGTCGGGCTCGCGCGCCGCGGCGTCGAAGTCGAGGCTGTTGATGATGTCGCCGCGGTAGGAGGGCAAGGTGCGCCCCTCCTGGGTTTCGGTATCGGAGGAGCGCGGCTTGGCAAACTGGCCGGCCAGGCGCCCGAGTTTGACCACCGGACAGCCGGCGCCATAGGTCAGCACCACCGCCATCTGCAGCAGGACTTTGAACATATCGCGAATGTTGTTCGGGTGGAACTCGGCAAAGCTTTCCGCGCAATCGCCGCCCTGCAGCAGAAAGGCCTTGCCGGCCGCCACCGCCGCCAGACGCTCCTTGAGGCGTCTCGCCTCACCGGCAAAGACGAGCGGCGGAAAGCGATGCAGCGTTTCCTCGACGCGGGCGAGCGCCGCCTCATCGGAATAGCCCGGAACCTGCCGGATTGGCAGACCGCGCCAGCTGTCGGGGGACCATGCTCCGGTCATGTCACAATCCCTCCACGCGATCGTCTCGCGCATTAGGGGCCGCTCTGGTCATGCATCACCTCCGAGGTTGGAAGCCGCTTCACCATCGGCGACGTTCGGATCAGCAAGAGCATGAAACGCGAAAGCCGCCTCGGTGGGCGGCTTCGGGAAAACGCGCAAGCGCGATCCTAGGCCGCCGTCATGTACTGGCGGTACCAAAATCGCGCAATCTGGCAGGGGCCGCACAGGACCCGAGCTTTTTCCATGACTGCACGCTAACGGCAAGACCCGCCCGACGCAAGCGCGTTGTGCAGACATCTCGGGGCGTTATCTCGTGACAACAAACGGCCGAATGGCGCGAACAAAATCTTCCTCGGTCGACTGATGCTCGACGAGCGCGATCACCTCGTCGGCCCACCGCGCGGTATCGTCGATAACCAGATCGTAGCCGTTCTGACGCAGAAAATGCCACATTGCCTCAAAGGCAGTTCGCTTGTTGGCCTGCTCGAAGGCGTGCGCTTGCGCAACACCGGCCATCAGAACGGCGGCGAGTACAACGATGTCTTCTTCGCCAAAGCCAAAGAAGTTTCGAGGCCGCGCTAATGCACTTTCCAGCAGGCCACGATCACGCAAGAAGTGAGGCTCGCCCGACGCCTCCGCTTCCAGTCGATTGTAATCGATGACGGCCTCGATGGGCAGCCAGCTTGGCTCATTTGGCAAGGGCCGCTCGGATCTTCGGGAACCTTGCCATAAATTCGCGGCTCAGCGCTTCGTGGTCGATCTCGCCTTCTAACCGCCGTGCCCGCAAAACCTCGCGGGTATTGCTTCGACGTTCAGCCAATTTGCGCAGCTTAGCGTGTAGCGTCTGATACGGGGTTATCCAGGCATTCGCGTCGTCGATACTTCCTTGGATCAAATCTTGTGCTTCTGCGTCGATCCTGTCACAGTTTTCAGCAAGTTTCTGCTGCAACATCTCGATTATAGGGTGCAGCCGCTCCCTTGCGGCGTGTTCTTTCTCCCGCAGCACGTCAGCCCAGTGCGTGAGAAACGGCGGATCAAAATCTCGATGCACAGCCTCATCGTAAAGCCTCTCAAAGCGCTCGTTCCATTCCTCTAGCTCTTTACGTCTTTTTTCTTGGCGAGCGCGCAGGCGTGCAATCAGCGTCAAGCCCACGCCGGCGGTACCATCCATCGCGAGTGCGTCGACCAATGCGCCCGCAGGCAAGTCGTATTGCGAAACGTCCAAGGTAGCAGGCACTCGGCAAACGCCTTGAGCTAATCACCCAGGAATGTGCTGCCGTCCGCGGCCGAGTGCAAGGCGGCGATCGCGCTTGTTATTCCGCGGCCAATTTCGTCGGCCGCACGGCCTTTTCGCGCATCGTCACGAATTCTTCGGCGGCGCTCGGGTGGATGCCGACGGTCTCGTCGAACATGCGCTTCGAGGCGCCGCACTTCACGGCGATTGCCAGACCCTGCAGGATTTCGGGTGCGTCGGGGCCCAGCATGTGGCAGCCGAGAACCCGCTCGGTGCGAGCGTCGACGACAAGCTTCATCAGAGTGCGTTCGTCGCGCCCCGACAGGGTGTTCTTCATCGGCTTGAACCGAGCGCTGTAGATGTCGACCTCACCGTATTGGCGCCGTGCTTCCTCCTCGGTCAGTCCGACGACGCCGATCGGCGGCTGGCTGAACACCGCCGAAGGTACATTGGCGTGGTCCATCCTGATCGGGTTGTCGTTGTACAGAGTCTCGGCAAGGGCGCGGCCTTCGGCGATCGCGACTGGCGTCAGATTGATCCGGTCGGTCACGTCACCGATCGCGTAGATGTTCGGGATACTGCTGCCTGACCATTCGTCGACGACGACGGCGCCATTGCTTGTGGTCTCGACGCCGACCTCGGCGAGACCGAGTGCCTTTGTGTTCGGATTCCGTCCTGTCGCGTACATGACGACGTCGGCGGAAAACTCCTGGCCGATCGTCGTATAGACCGAGTAGCCATGCGGCCGCTTCTCGATGCGCGCGACCTGAGTGCGGCCGTGGATTTCGACACCGCGGCCGCGCATCTCCTGCGCCAGCGCGATGCGGATGTCGTCATCGAAGCCGTACAGCAATTCCTCGCGGCGGATCAGCTCGACGACCTCGGAGCCGAACCCGTTGAAGATCCCGGCGAACTCGACGGCGATATAGCCGCCGCCGACAATCACGATGCGGCGCGGCAGGGCGGGCAAGTCGAGCGCCTCGTTGGACGAGATCACATGCTCGATACCGGGAATATCCGGTACAGTCGGATGCGACCCGGCAGCGATCAGGATCTTGTCGGCGGTGTAGGACCGGCCGTTGATCTCGATCGTGTGCGGATCGACGAGCACGCCCCTGCCTTCGATCAGCTCGACCCCGCTGTTCTTCAGCATGCTCCGATAGATCTGTGACAAGCGCTCGATCTCCCGGTCCTTGGCATCGATCAGGGCGGGCCAGTCAAAGCTCGGTACCGACACGGTCCAGCCAAAACCCGCGGCGTCAGCGAAGGCGTCGGCAAACTGCGCGCCATAGACGAGGAGCTTCTTCGGCACGCAGCCGCGGATCACGCAGGTGCCGCCCACCCGGCTCTCTTCGCAAATCGCGACGCGTGCGCCGTAGCTGCCGGCGCGGCGCGAGCTTGCGACACCGCCGGACCCGGCGCCGATCGTGAACATGTCGAAATCATAACGCGGCATCGCGGCTCCACTCCGTCATGGCAGGTTCGTCGATCTTCTGGTTGTCACAACATGGGCGTCTCCCGCAAGCTTCGCCATCAAGTTTCCGCGGATTTGGGAGATGAACGTGACCCCGGCTGAAAGCGCGATACCTTTGCATATCCCGGCGGAAGCCGGCTCACCCGACCCGGATGAGTTCATCGCCGCGCGCTACCGCGACGGCGCCGCGGCGACCGGTCCATGGAACGATGTGTTTGCAACGATCTTGTCACATCGCTCGGTGCGCGCCTTTTTGCCGACCGCCCTGCCGCCGGGGACCTTGGAGCGGCTTGTCGCTGCTGCGCAATCGGCTTCGACGTCGTCAAATCTGCAAACCTGGAGCGTCGTCGCGGTCGAAGACGCTGATCGCAAAACGCGACTCGCCGCATTGGGGGCGGGACAAAAGCATATCGTGCAGTGCCCGCTCTATCTGGTCTGGCTCGTCGATCTGGCGAGGCTGCGCCTGGTAGCCGGAGAGCGGCAAATGACGCTCCTCGGTCTCGATTATCTCGAGCCGTTCATCGTCGGCGTCGTCGATGCCACGTTAGCGGCACAGAACGCCGCGGTTGCCCTCGAGTCCCTCGGGCTCGGCTTTGTCTATATCGGCGCCATGCGCAACCACCCCGAAGAGGTCGCCGCGGAGCTCGGATTGCCGCCGCATGTGATGGCATTATTCGGCATGTGCGTCGGCTATCCCGATCCCGCGGTGCCGACCGGCGTCAAGCCTCGCCTTCCGCAATCCGCGGTGCTACACCGCGAGCAATACTCCGCCGCAGCACAATCTGCGGCGTTCACCGACTACGATCTGCGCATCCGCGAATTTCAGCGCGAGCAGGCAATGACCGAAACGGACTGGACAGAGCAGACGACCACCCGCGTCAAGACTGCAGCATCACTGCACGGCCGTGATCGCTTGGTCGAGGCGCTCCGCAATTTGGGTTTCCCACTGCGGTGAGCGGCAGCTGATGGAGCCGGATGCAATGGCGTCGCCCACGGCGGCTGTATCGAGCCCGGTCGCACAGCTGGTAGATGCGCCGCTGACTCGCGCCGCGATCTTTCTGGTTGTGACAGTGAACCCGGGTCCCGAGGCGAGCGCTGCCGTACGGTCGCTGTGCGGCGATCTCGCGGCGCTGCTCCGAGCGGTCGGGTTTCGCGACCTCGCTGGCCGCTTGTCCTGCATCATGGGGATCGGGTCCGACGCTTGGGACCGACTTTTCGGCGAGCCCAGGCCGGCAGAACTGCACCCGTTTCGCGAGTTCCGCTCCGGCCCTCGCCATGCCATCGCCACTCCGGGCGACCTGCTCTTCCACATCCGCGCCGAACGCATGGATCTCTGCTTCGAATTGGCGACACAGATCATGGCTCGGCTCGGACGTGCCGTTGCGCCAGTGGATGAGGTGCACGGCTTTCGCTTTTTCGACGCGCGCGACCTTCTCGGATTTGTTGATGGAACGGAGAACCCGAGTGGACAGGCGGCGATCGACGCCACATTGATCGGCGCGGAGGACCCCTCATTTGCGGGCGGCAGCTACGTCATCGTGCAGAAATACCTCCACGACATGGCCGCGTGGAATGCACTGCCCACCGAGGCGCAGGAGCGCATTATCGGCCGCACCAAGCTCTCCGACATCGAGCTCGACGAGACGGTGAAGCCCAGTTGGGCGCATAGCGCGCTCACGGTGATCGAGGAAGGTGGCAAGGAGATCAAAATCCTGCGCGACAACATGCCGTTTGGCCAAGTCGGGCAAGGCGAATTCGGTACCTATTTCATCGGCTACAGCCGATCGCCGCGCACGATCGAGCAAATGCTCGAAAACATGTTCGTCGGACGCCCGACCGGCAATTATGATCGCATTTTGGATTTCAGCCGGGCGGTCACCGGCAATCTCTTCTTCGTCCCGTCCGCAACGTTTCTCGACGAGGTGACGCCAGACGCGCCCGCGGCGGCGTCGCCCGCGGCGGAGCCTCCGCAGTCCATTTCGCCAGTTTCGGACGGTTCCCTCGGCATCGGCTCCCTCAAAGGAAATCCCCGCAAATGAACAATCTGCACCGCGAGCTTGCCCCAATCTCCGATGCTGCTTGGGCACAAATCGAGGAGGAAGCCTCGCGCACCCTCAAACGCTACCTCGCCGGACGCCGCGTCGTGGATTTGCAGGTCCCGAGCGGTGTCGCCCTCTCGGCTGTGGGCACCGGGCATTTGCGCAATATCGCATCCCCGGCGGACGGCATCGTTGCGCGGCAGCGCGAGGTGAAGCCGCTCATCGAGCTGCGCGTGCCGTTCGAGCTCGACCGCCAGATGATCGACGATGTGGAACGCGGCGCCAACGACTCGGACTGGCAGCCCGCAAAGGACGCCGCCAAGAAGATCGCCTTCGCCGAAGACGGCGCGATCTTCGAAGGTTATGCCGCCGCCGGCATCGAGGGGATACGACAAGGGACCAGCAACCCGATCGAGACACTTCCCAGCGATGTGCGCAATTACCCCGACGCCATCGCCCACGCCCTCAATCAGTTGCGTCTCGTCGGTGTCGATGGCCCCTATTCTGTGCTATTCAGCGCCGACGCCTACACCGCCCTTGCTGAAGCCAGAGATTACGGGGACCCGGTGTTGGAGCACGTCAGGCGTCTCGTCGATGGCGAGATCATCTGGGCGCCGGCCATCACCGGCGCCTTTGTCCTGACCACTCGCGGCGGCGATTTCGACCTGCATATCGGCCAGGACATTTCGATCGGCTATGCGAGCCACACCGACACCGCAGTGCGCCTCTACCTGCAGGAGACGTTCACCTTTCTGCTGCTGACCACCGAAGCCGCCGTGGCGTTGGCGCCGGCATCAACTTAGCACGCCCGGAGAGAGCGTTACAGCGGACGCACCTGCCCCGGAACGCCAATCGGACATTCGAGCGCCGCACGGTCCCAGCCGCCAGCGTCGGCGGCGGCTGCATAGGTGGTGGAAAGGAAGTCGAGCAGCAAAGCGTCAGGCTCCGCGGCGCCACGCACCGTGTCATAAGGCAGGACGAACTCGCCCAGCTTTGCGTCGAAGTGCGCGCCATGGGTCACCGACCGGCCGCGGAAGCCAGCCGGTTCGGGATAGGCGTAGGAGTAGAAAGAAGCCTGCGGAAAAGCCTCGTTGCCGGGCCAGAACCCGGCGCTGCTGACCTCGTGCGAATAGGCTTCGCGGGTGACCGGGTCGGGCAGCCCCGGAACGCCGCCGGGATGGCGCGGGGCCGGCCGTCCTGAAAACCGGGTCACCGCGAGGTCGAAGCTGCCCCAGAAGAAATGGACGGGGCTCGCCTTCCCGAGGAAGCTGCTGCGAAACAGCTTGAAGATGCGATCGATCTGCACGAGCGCGCGCCAGAAGCGATGGGCAGCAGCAGTGTCATAGGCGGCGTGGGTCAGGTCCTGAGAAAAGCGGATCGGGTTCGGCACCTCGTTCGGCATCTCGTGGATGACGACCGCGACGCCGATGCCGTTGAGGAGATCGATAAGGCGACGGTGGAAATCGGCTACCGTTTGCGGCTCGAGTGGAAGCTCCCTTGTGTCGCCCCGGCTGGTGCGGATGAGAAGGCGGTGGCTGATGAAATCGAATTCGATTTCGAGAATTTCGTCGTTGCCGGCCGGAATTGGTGAGGTGCCGAGCCCGCGTGCGGTGACATAGAGCGGGACCTGCCAGCCATGATTGAGCCACGGCGTCAAGGTTAGCCGGATCTTGCCCACGATCTGGGTCCAAAGCTGCAATGTCGTGGCTGTCTCGCGCCAACTTGCATAGCGCAGATCGGGCCAAACGGCGACGGGGTTATCCATGAGACTCTCTTATTGGAGGGAGATGATCGAAAGGCCGCTGGTCGGTGTCGGGTCGAGCCGTTTGCCGTGCGGATTGCCAGATCAACAGGCTGAAAGCGAGTGGGCCATGGGGGCTGGCATGGCTTGCCTGCAGTTGCCAGCCGAACGCAAGCAACAGAACGAGCGGCGGCCAAGGCGACGAGGCCGAGCCACCAAAGAACCGTTGCGACACCATCCTTTGGCATCACCCCCTCGGCGCCTCTCCGGTAGCGGGTTATGGCAAATCCATCGCCATTCTACCATTCAGCCTTCCATCAGCGCTTGCGAAGCGCTCGCCAATTGCCGGGCAAGCCGCGGGTCAAGAACCTCCGCCAATGCGGCGTGGGCGGATCGCCAGATCGGCATTGCCGCTTCCAGCCGCCGCGCTCCATTCTCGGTGAGCCACACCGCCCGCTTTCGCTGGTCGCGCTCCACAACGGCGATCTCGACCAAGCCCTCACGTTCCAAGGCATGGAGGTTTCGGGAGAGCGAGGATTGATCAAATCCCAACCGCTCGGCCAAGGTGCCCAAGGTGTCGTCAGAGGCGGCGGCGATCTGTGCCATCAACCCGAATTGCGCGATCGTCAGGCCGGAACCCGTCATCCTCTTCTCCAGAAACTGCGTGACGCGTCGGGCAGCGAGGCGGCTGTTCCATCCCGCGCAGGTTTCGATCGCTTGCAGCGCATCGGTGCGTAAGGTCTTCGGGGCTTGCATCATTCTGTTTGCCATTGTATGCATATACAAAATTTGTATTCACATGGAAATCCCAATGCAAGAGCCCTATTGGTATGGTGTGGCAGAGCCTCGGGAGATCGCTCAACTGACGGGCAAACAGATCTTACAGGCGATCATCGATGGGACCCTGCCACACCCGCCGATCTCGCAAACTTTGACCTTCTGGCTGGTCGAGATCGGCGATGGCTTCGCCGCCTTCGAGGGCGAGCCCGGCGCCCATCTGCTGAATCCAATGGGAACCGTGCATGGCGGCTGGGCCATGACCCTAATCGACAGCGCAGCCGGGTGTGCTGGTTACTCACTCATTCCTGCGGGAGCCGGCTTCAGAACGGTCGAGACAAAGGCCAATCTCTCGCGACCGATCACGAGCGATAGCGGACGCGTCAGGGCCGAAGCACACGTCGTGTCGCAGACCCGCCAGGTCGTCTCAACCGAAGCGCGGGTAACGTCGCGGGACGGACGGGTGCTCGCCCATGGCACGTCGACCCTGATGGTCGTCTCCGGGGAGAAGTGACCTCGGCGAGGCGACTGCTGACAGACAATCTACCGCCCCGTCCCTCTCAGTAGGGCGCCGACCCGCGCCATCAGCTCATTTGGGGCAAAAGCGTGCTTCGAGAGGATTTCCTCGACCCCGCCATTGAGCCGATCACGGTCCTCCGCTGTCAGGTCCAGCGCTGTGAGGACGACCACCGGGATGTTGCGCCATGACGGGTTCGCCTGAAGTGCCGCCACCAGCTGGAATCCATCCATCTCCGGCATCATCAGATCGAGTAGAATGACGTTGGGCAATTCTGCCCTCAGTGCATCGAGAGCATGGCGCCCATTCGCCGCCTCCCGGACCGTCCAACCCTGACCGCCGAGGATCGCGCAAACCAGCTGACGCTGCTCCTCATCGTCTTCGACAACAAGGACGATGCCCAGAGAATCCATTCTCCGCAGCCGCGACAGCATTTCCACCAGCCGCTCGCGATCGATCGGCTTGGTCAAATATCCGGCGGCGCCCAGAGCGACACCACGGCGCTGCTCGTCGACGATCGTTACGATGACGACCGGTATATCGGCGAGCTCGGGCTCCCCTTTCAATGCGGCGAGAACGGTCCAACCGTCGATCTGCGGCATCATGACGTCGAGCGTGATCGCCGCGGGCCGCAGCTCGCGCGCCCGCTTCAACCCGTCGACACCGTTTGCCGCTGTCTCCACGGTAAAGCCCGCGCCGGTCAAATGCGTGGCAATCAGCTCGCGCGCAGTGGGCTCGTCGTCGATCACCAGAATCGTGCCGCGCGAGCCTTGGCGCGCCGCTGGACCGGGCTCGGCGGCGCTGGTCTCCACCATCGGCAGCAGCGCCGCCGCCTGTCCCGGCAGTCGCACGGTAAAGGTCGAACCCTTGCCCGGCTCGCTTGCGACCGTCACATCGCCGCCCATCATCCGGCACAGCCGGCGGCTAATCGCCAGGCCGAGCCCAGTGCCGCCATATTCGCGCGTCGTCGTTGCGTCGGCCTGCGCGAATTCCTGAAACAGATGGCTAAGTTGTTCCTTGGTGATCCCGATCCCCGTGTCGGAGACTGCAAAATCGACCCAGTGCTGACCGTGCTGTTCCATACGCGCGACGCTGAGTGTTACAGTACCGCCCTTCGTGAATTTGCTGGCATTGCTTAGCAGGTTGAGGAGAACTTGGCGCAATCGCGTGCTGTCGGCGTAAACCGAGCCGGCCACTGGGGGACAGTCGAGCACGAGTTCGTTGTTGTTTTGTTGGGCGAGCGGTCGTGCCGTCTCTAGCACCTCTTCGATGATCGGCGGGATCGCCACCGTCTCGAACGTCAGGTCCATTTTTCCGGCCTCGATCTTGGAAATATCGAGAATGTCGTTGATCAGATCGAGCAGGTGACGGCCAGCACGCAATACTCGGCGCAGCGGCTCGAGCGCCTTCTCGGTGCCGAACCGAGCGGCGTTGTCGCACAGCAGCTCGGTCAGCCCGATGATCGCATTCAATGGCGTGCGCAGCTCGTGGCTCATATTGGCGAGAAAGGTCGATTTCGTCCGGCTTGCCGCCATTGCTTCGTCGCGGGCGATCTCGAGGTGCTGCACCGTCTCGGCCAATTCTGCTTCCCGCTGTTTGATCGCGGTGATGTCGGTCCAGGTGGTGACCGTTCCACCCTCCTGCGTGCGGTGCTCACCCACTCTCAGCCAAGTACCATCGGCGAGTTTCTGCTCATGCACGCTCGGCGCCCTGCGGTGCAGTGCCATCCGCTGTTCGAACCACGCCTGAGGATTACCAACCGCCGGATCGTAGTGACTGCGTTGCAGCAGCGGCGCGATGATGTCTTCGAACCGCGCACCGATTGCAAAAAGGTCGGGAAGATTGAGGATCTCTTGCGAACGGGCGTTGAAAGTCACCAGTCGATCGTCTCGGTCCCACAATGCGAAGCCATCGGAAATGCTCTCGATTGCGTCGGCGAGACGGGCACGCGCCTGCTCGACCAGCTCCTGCGCCTTTTTGTGCTCGGTAATGTCGGTATACATCGAGATGCACCCACCGCCCGGCACCGGGTTCCTGCGGATCTCCAACGCAGTGCCATCGGCCCTCGCGCGCTCGGCCAAGTAAGGGCGGGCAACGCTCGCCACGTGCTCGCGCACCGTCGTCTCCACATCGACGAGCCCGAATTCGCCCTTTTCCGCCAGAAACCGAACAAAGTCAGGGAAGTTGCGCTCCTGCAGCAGAAATTCGTCCGACAACCCGACGATGTCGCGGAATTGCTCGTTCCACGCGACCATCTTTAGATCGGGATCGAAAAGCGCCACACCTTGCGGCATATGGTCGAAGATGACGCGCAGTGTCGCCTCGCGTCGCGACAGCTCCTCGGTGCGCTGCTCGACAAGCCTTTCAAGCCGGTTCGCTGCCTCGGCGCGCTCGGCGAGCAGTTGATCGCGTTCTATTGCATTGCAGCGGAAAATTTCGACCGCCTCGCCCATTGCGGCGATCTCGTCACCGCCAGCCACTGGAACTGCGGTGTCATGGCCGCCGGCAGCAATCTTGAACATCGCTCCACTCAGCTGGTTCAGCCGTCGCACAATGTTCCGCACGACATAAAGCCAGACGACTAGAATGGAGCCACAGAGGGAAAGCGCGACGAGGACGGCGATCGCCTCGGTGCTCAACCGCTGGATTTTGAGAGCTGTAGTGGTTGCTCCTCGGACCTCTCGTTTGGTGATTTCGACCAGCTGTTCGGCTGCTTCGGAGAGCTGCTTCGACAACGCCGCGTTCTCGGCCAACAACCGGCCCGCATCGGCGATCAGTTCCAGCTCTTGCTGGCGCAATTGGGGTATCGAACTGGGCCCGTCCACCAGCGTCTTGAATTTGTCGATCTCGGCAAGGAATAATGGGCGCAGCTTCGGGTCGAGCGGTTGCGCCTCCTTCTCGATCTCGCTTATCGTTCGACGGAGCTGAAAAGCCAGGATCAGCACACGCTGCTTTTGATCGCTGACAGACGCCTGCACCAAGGTATCGGTGAGCACGGAGACCTGTTGCTGAACCTCGCGCACCGGTCGATCGGCTATTAGGCTGGCGATCAGCGGCCGAATGTCTTCCCAGACCGGGTCGCTCGGCGGGCCGGCACCAGCCACCATTCCGACGAGACGCTTTATCTGGCTATCGTAGACCAGCAGCGTCGGCTCGAGCAGCCGCTGAGTTTCCTCATTGGTGTCGAACACGCCGCGCAGTAAATCCTTGGTCAGGCCGATCAGTTGCAGCCGCTGGCGAACATCCGCATCCAATGCCGTTAGATTGGCATCCAACTGGCCGGTGTAGCCTTCGATCGGCGCCAGCCGCTTCTCGCCGATCCCCCCTTGGTGCAATTCCGTGAGCAAAGATCGTAGCGTGTCCGACTGGCGGGACAACCCGGCGAAGAGGTCGTCACGTTGTCGCTGAGTGGTAGCGGCAGACAAAGCCGCTGCAGCGGTCACTATGCGCTCGACCGAGCGCGACACTTCGAGAGAAGCTAAAATCGGGTCGACGCGTTGATCGATCAGAACAAGTGATCGTCCGACCTCGACAAACGCGTAAATCGCCGCGCCGGCAACCAGCGCCGAAATTGCGCTGATGCCAAAAAAGGCCATGAGGAGCCGCGTCCCCACGCCGCGCGAGCTTGCACGTCTGTCCGACAACGTATAGGCTCCTGTTGTTCGAGCGGTCGTCTCAATTTTCCTCGCAATAGTGTCCCAAAATCAAGCATTGAACAACCTGCCCGAGTAATACAAACAGGGAGACCGGCATGAACACACGTCGGCGCCACATGCTGCTGGGGGCGGCAGCTACGATTGCGACCGCGCCCAGCCCATCTGCGCCGGCACTCGCGCAGGGTGTCAAAGAGCTTAAGATGGTGACCGACTGGCCCGCCAAAGCACCCGGGCCAGGCGTCAGCGCCGAGCGCTTGGCGCAATCGATCACGGCAATGTCGGACGGGCAGCTCAAGGTTACCGTCTACGCAGCCGGCAGTCTCGTCCGTGCCTTCGAAACATTTGATGCCGTTTCGACTGGCGCCGCCGATATGTATCACTCGGCAGATTATTATTTCGACGGCAAGTCGCCGGCGCTGAATTTCTTTTGTGCCGTGCCCTACGGTATGACGGCCGATGAACTGACCTCGTGGATCACCTTCGGCGGCGGGCAGGAGCTGTGGGACGAGGTCGACGCACAGTTCAATATCAAGCCGCTGATGGCCAACAATTCCGGCGTGCAGATGGGCGGATGGTTCATCAAGGAGGTCAACAGCCCTGATGCCTTCAAAGGGCTGCGCTACCGGATGCCGGGGCTCGGCGCCGAGGTCCTGCGCCGCATGGGAGCGACTGTCGTGACGATTCCGGCCGGCCAGATCGTTAGCGCCCTCAAATCCGGCGCAATCGACGCCAGCGAGTGGGTCGGCCCGTGGTTGGACATCATGCTCGGGCTCGACAAGGTCGCCGACTACTACTATTACCCCGGTTTCCACGAACCCGGCTCCAACGTGACGCTCGGCATCAACAAGCCGGTGTGGGACGGACTGACGCCTTCCGATCGCGCCATTATCGAAGCCGCGGCGGCGGCTGAGCTGACACGCGCCCTGGCCGAGTTCAATGCTCAGAATGTCAAGTGGCTCAAGGTCCTGCGCGCCGACCAGCGGATTAAGATCCTGCGCTTCAGCGACGAGCTGATCAGGACCTTCGGCAAGCTCAGCAAGGAAGTTCTCGCCGATACGGCTGCCAAAGATCCCCTGACCCGCAAGGTCTACGACAGCTACATGGCCTTCCTCGCCGGCGGCATGGATTGGGGCGAGCTTTCGGAGACCGGCTACCGGAACACCCGGCGGCTTGCATTGGGGTAGTCGGCATAACCCGGGATGACCCAATACAGCGCTCTGACGTCCTTCGGGCACATACCGCATCGGCCCTCTAGCGGATTGTTGCGTCCTCAACGAGCAGGGACCATGGTCCTCGCCATCGAGAACCGCGCGGAGTTCCGGGATAGTGGTTGACTCAATGTCCTTGGAATTCGCTGACTATGAATTTCAACGGGTTCGCATGAGGGGCGCTGAGATGCACCATTCCCGCCTATGCGCCGTGCTGATCGACTGCAAGACCTCCGATGTGGACGAGGCTGCCCGCTTCTGGGGCGAGGCGCTGGGTCGCCCCGTGGACCCTAACCATCCGAGCACCCGCGGCAATTACCGCATGCTGGAGACCCCGCCCGACGAGCCCATCGTCGAGATCCAGCGCGTGGACCACGAGAGTCGCGTCCACATAGACATCGAGACCGACGACATCCCTGCCGAAGTGGCGCGCCTGGGGAAGCTGGGCGCAAAGGTGGTGGACCGCCTGGAGCGCTGGGTGGTCATGCAGGCGCCGACTGGCCAACGCTTCTGTGTCGTGCGGGTCCAGCGTCCCGGTTTCCCGAAGAACGCCAATCGCTGGGACTAAAAATGCCTCTCGCCTTACAAACATTGCGATGAGGTAGCCGCCATATGGCATTCGACGAAGAGACGGCTGAGCGCGTGCGAAAGCTGCTGTCGAAGCGGCGCGATGTCGTCGAGAAGAAGCTGATGGGTGGGCTGTGCTTTATGGTCACAGGTGGCATGTGCTGTTCCGTCAGCGGGCAAGGGGGCCTGTTGGTTCGCATTGGCGCGCCGGCGCGTGAGCGGATGCTTTGCGAGCCGCACGTGTCGCCGATGGAAATGGGTGGACGGGTGATGACCGGCTTTGTTCGAGTAGCGCCAGAAGGGTACCGGACGGATGCGGCGCTCAGGAAGTGGATTGAGCAAGGCCTGGAGGGCGTTGCCGCACGCTCGGAGAATGGATTGCGCAAAGGACTGCGGCGTGGCGACCGGAAGAGGAGGTAGCTTCCTCTGTTCCGGGACACAACTTCCTTTTCACGAACCCCGTTTGCAAGGCGATCCGTGGGTGGAGTTCGTAGCGATAGCCGAGAGTTCGCGAAGTTATATTATTTGCTGTCAAACTGCCCGCCCTTCAGATCTAAAACGAGATCGTGCCCGGATTGGTCATGGAATGACCGCCATCGGCACATTTCGGCGCAGGGCCTGGGCGCGAATGAGGGCCGCGTACGACTCACACGCGAAATAATCTGGGTCGCTGCCGTCGGCCGTTTATGAGCTCAGGATCGGACGCGCTCAGCGCTGCAGAATGATATCGACGCGGCGATTGTAGACCGTGGGATCGCTCGATCCAGTTTGACCGATTGGTTCCTGCCGGATCAACGTGCGTGCTACTCCGTCGGCCTCGAGCTGGTCGGTCACGATCGAGGTGCGCGTCTGTGCCAGATATTTGTTTGTCTCAGCCGTACCGGTAGCGCTGGCGCGGGCTTGGACAACGATCCCCTTAGCAGCCGTTTCCTTGGCACGTTTGGCGGCATCGGCGATAACGCTTTTCGCCTCGTCAGAGAGGTTGGCACTGAATTCGTCGAAATAAACGAGGAAACGCGGCAGTTCCGAAGTCGTCGTGTTCGCCGTCTGCGCATTTGCCCCACTCGCGATAGCAAGCGCCGGCAACAAAAACATTAGACGAAAGAATCTCTGCAACCCAGACGTCATTTATCACTCCGTTATCTATACTACTAAGGCGACGGCGATCGCGATCAACTGCGGTCCATTGTTTCACTGGAGGATTGTGGCGGATGATAGGGTTGTTGCGGCCCATCATCGGCGGCTCACGGAACCCTCGTCGTCAGGTATGCTCGCCTCGGCCATCCACGACTGCAGCAAGGTGTATCCGACTGCAAGGACGACCGGCCCCAAGAAAATACCGACCAGGCCAAAAGCGATGAGGCCACCGATTACCCCGGCCAACAGCAGAATGAGCGGCAGATGCGCCCCTTTGCGAATCAGCAGCGGACGCAATACGCTGTCGAGAGTGCTGAGCAGAACGCTCCAGATCAGAAGAAAGGTTGCCCACCCGGATTCGCCGCTCCAGTAGAGCCAGAAAACGGCCGGCACTAGAACCGGCAAGGGACCGAGCTGGGCAATGCACAGCATGAACATGACGGCCGTAAGCACGGCGGGGAGCGGCAGACCGGCCAGCGCGATGCCGGCGCCGCCGAGTACCGACTGAGCAAGCGCGGTTACCACGACACCTAGAGCCACGCTGCGGATCGCCTGGGCTGCGAGGCGGACGGACTGCTCGCCACGTTCGCCGGCGAGTCGGCGTCCGAAGCGGCGAGCAACGCCGGCAGCGTGCTCGCCGTTTAAATACATGACACCAGCGACGGCGATCGTCAGGAGAAACTGCACGAGCACGATCCCCAGACCGCCCAGCGCGGCAACAAACCAGCTCGCTACCCCGCCGGCATAGGGCGCTGCCTTTGCCACCAGCGGATCGATGCCGCTAGCGGCGAGAGTTTCCCAGAATTGCGCCGCCCTGTCGCCAAAGAACGGAACACCGGACAGCCACTCCGGCGGCCGAGGCAATTTGAAAGCGGCCAGCGACGTCGTCCACTGGACGATCCGGTCGAAATTGTCTGCGATCGTTGTAATCGCGAGCCAGAACGGCACTACGAAGACGAAAAGGAGGGCCAAGGTCATGACCGTGACGGCGAGCCCACGCCTGTTCCATAAGCGCCGCTGAACGCGCACCATGATCGGCCATGTGGCGACGACCAAGGTCGTCGCCCAAATGATCGCCGGCAAAAAGGGCCGTAATATCCAGAAACAGGCGGCGATCAGTCCGCCTACAAAGAGAACCGCCAGGGTCGTCCGTGTAAGGTCGGAGTGGCCTTCCATGGACACGAATGCCTCGGTCTTCTCTCCGCGGGGTTAGTGACGAGGTACCATCAGCTGTAGGCGGTGCCCATCCGGGTCGCTGAAGTAAATGCAGCGGTCTTCCCCAGGCCGGCCGCTCACTTTGACCCCGTGCTTCTCCAGCTCGGCTCTAAGCGCTTCGTAAGTTCCGCTCGCCACGTTCAAAGCCAGATGGTTCAGATCGTTGCCTGTTGTTAAAGGTGCGTCGGTCTCCTTCTCGAAAAGAGCAACACCTTGCTGGCCCGCGTGCAAGAAAACATGTCCCTTGTCTTCCCGATATGCCGTCATACCAAGGACATCGGTGTAAAATTTCTTCGAGCGCTGAACGTCATTGACGTGCAGCACAACGTGGTCGACGCCACTCGTCTGGATCATCTCTTCTTCCTCCCGTCTCTCCAGGTTCCATCGTCGAACCCTGCTCTAATGATACGCCAATGCCACTCGCTGTCGAGACGCTCACAGATCGCGGGGCGTCGCGGGTCAGCTTGGCGTCGGCGCCTTTGGGTGAAGCACCCCGGCGTCGCGAAGATCCGCCCAAAGCTGAGCCGGGATGGGATGCTGCAACAGTTTGAGGTTGGCGTGGAATTCCTCGACATTCCGGGGTCCCGGAATGATTGCCGCCACGGCCGGGTGCGCGAGGGGGAATTGTAATGCTGCCGCCGCGAGAGGCACGCGATGGGAGTCGCAGATCGCCTTTATGGCGTTGACGCGAGTAACAATTTCAGGCGGGGCGGTCTTGTAATTCCAGGTATCGCGCCCCGCAAGGATGCCCGAATTCAACGGGCCGCCGACCACGATCGAGGTGCCTGTCGTGAGGCATTTCGGTAGGAGATCATCGAGTGGGGCCTGCTCGAGGAGGGTATAGCGTCCGGCGAGGAGGAACACGTCCCAGTCGCCCCACTCCAGAGCCTCCAGCAACACCTCGCGCTCGTTGACCCCGATGCCGATCGCGCGCGCCACGCCGGCGCTTCGCAACTCATCGAGCGCGCGATAGCCACTTTCGCGCAAGATGCGCATCAGCCGAGGATGGGCCTCCCTGCCGTGCTGCATTTCTCCGATGTCGTGCACATAGAGAATGTCGATACGTGCGAGGCCAAGCCGCTGAAGGCTGTCCTCGAACGAACGCATGATCCCATCATAGGAATAATCGTATACCGCCTCGAACGGCAGCGGATGCCGTTGGGTCTCGTCCGTGGTCTGGCAAGGGCGGAGCAGCCGTCCAACTTTTGTGGAGAGCACCCATTCGTCGCGCGGCACCCAGCGCATCGCATCCCCGACGCACCGCTCGGCCTGCCCGAAGCCATAATATGGCGCCGTGTCGATATAGCGCACACCGGCTGCCCAGGCTGCGAGCACGATGGCTTCAGCTGCCTGCCGGGTGACCGGGATGCGGCTACTGCCGAGGGTCGCGCAGCCTAACCCCAGCACCGTGACTTCGAGCGAGGTCCCTCCGATCCTGCGTTTCTCGAAAGGCGCCATCGTCCTGCCTCCCATCATCGTCCGCATCGGTTCGTGTGGAGTATACTCCGCGATACAAGAACCGCGCAGCGACCTATAAGGAGCCCCTATGGCGGACGATCAGCACGCAATCGCGCACTCGGCCGCGACCCCACCACGGACCGACTATACCATCCATAAGGGCGAGGTTTCGCTCGCTGTCTATCGTAAGCATAAGGGGCCGCTGGCTCCTGGCCAGTCGCCCCGGCCGGTCCTTTTCCTCGTCCACGGTTCGTCCAATTCAGCGCTGTCGTCGTTCGACCTTACGGTTCCCGGATCCGGCGAATACTCGACAATGAACGTATTCGCGGATCTCGGCTTCGACGTCTGGACGATGGATCACGAGAATTACGGGCGCTCGTCACGAACCTCCGGCAATTCGGACATTGCCAGCGGGGTCGCCGATCTGATTGCCGCAACCGAGCTCGTGATCCGCGAGACCGGCCAACCGCGATTGCATTTCATGGGCGGATCATCGGGCGCGCTGCGCGCAGCCTCATTCGCCATGGCGCGACCCGAACGCGTCGATCGGCTGGTGCTGAACGCGTTTACCTATACTGGCCGGAACTCGCCGACCCTAGCCAAGCGGGCCGAGCAACTCGACTACTTTCGCACCCACAATCGCCGGCTCCGGGATCGCGCGATGATCCGCAGCATCTTCACCCGCGACCATCCGGGAACGAGCGACCCCGCCGTTGCCGACGCGCTGGCCGATGCCGAGCTCGCCTTCGGCGAAGAGGTGCCGACCGGAACTTATCTCGACATGACCGCCAACCTGCCGGTCGTCGATCCGCGGCAGGTGCAGGCGCCGGTGATGATCGTGCGCGGCGAACATGACGGGATCGCGAGCGAGGAGGATCTGCTCGACTTCTTCCGGCAGCTGCCCAACCCGGACCGGCAGTTCATCGTATTGCCCGGCGCGGCGCATGCGCTTCTCTTTGGTCACAACCGGCACCAGCTTTGGCACACGGTCAACGCCTTCCTGACGATGCCGCCTCGTCGCGACTTGCTCGGATAAGCATTGCCCGCGCCGTCGCGGTGTCTTCGATCACCGCCCTGCTAGGGCTTGCACCAGACGCGTGAACCGCTGGCCCGCCACTGCGACCGTATCGAGCACTAAGGTATCGAGCTCGTCCTCGCCGGCGGGATCGCGTCCCGCTGCCGGCTCGAGCCGGCGGGTCGCCGCGCGCAACCGATCGGCAAGGGAGATCGCCAATGCACGATAGAACCGCGCTGCAAAACCGTCATCGGTAGCGAGGTGCTCTTGCAGTGCCGATTTTGGCAGCGTTAGTACCGTCGCCTCCCCCACAGCCGCGACGGTGGCAGTAGGAGGTGAGGCATCGACAAAGGCGATTTCGCCGACGACCTCACCGGCACTCATTCGCGACACTTCCTGACCGTCGTCCAAGACGACGCGAAACTGTCCCCCCAGGGTGATAAATATCGCGTTGATCGCACGCCCCTCGTGAACGATGACCTCGCCATCGGCGAGCCGTCGGACCGTCCCGTGGCGGGCAAGCCACAGGACATCGGAATCATTGAGCTGACCCAGGATGTAGAGTGCCTGGCGCATGGTGTTGCGCTCCTCAGAGGATCTGCCGATGTGCGAGGCGGGCGAACAATCCGTCGCGCGCCATCAACTCGTCGAAATTGCCGGCCTCGACGAGCCGCCCGGAGTCGAGCACGAAGATGCGGTCTGCGTGTTCCAACGTGCTCAGGCGATGGGCGACGACAACCCGCGTTGTTCGCAGCCCTTCAAGCGAATGGGTCACCACCGCCTGGGTCCGGTTGTCGAGCGCGCTTGTCGCCTCGTCGAAAAATAGCAGACGCGGTTTGCCGATCAGCGCCCGCGCGATCATCAGCCGCTGGCGTTGGCCCCCCGATAAGGTCGAGGAACCTTCCATCAGCATCGTGTGCATGCCCATCGGCATCGCCTCGATATCGGCATCGAGGCCCGCAAGGCGGGCCGCCGCCCAGGCGTCGTCAATGCTGTACGGCAGACCACTGGTGATGTTTTCCAAGATGCTTCCGCTGGAAATGCGGCCATGCTGGAGAACGACGCCGATCTGGCGCCGCAGAGACGCTGCATCGAGCGTCCGCAAAGGCTGTCCGTCATAGAGGATGTCGCCGCTTTCCGCCGTCTCGAAGCCGAGCAGTAGACGCAGCAATGTCGATTTGCCACTCCCCGAGGGGCCGGCGAACGCGACAAAAGCCCCGGGCCGCACATCGAGCGATAAATCGTCGAGCACGAGCGGTGATCCTTCGGTATAGCGAAAGCTGAGGTGGCTTACCTCGATACGGCCAGTGAGGGGAGCCGTCTGGCTTGTGTCCGGACGCGCCTCGGGTTCGGCGGCGGTGATCGGGCGCACCCGCTCGAACAGCGGCACGGCCTCGAGCGAGTTCGTCACCCACCACGCCAATTCTGTCGCTGCTGCGAACAGCTGACCAAAGGCCGCGTTGACCGCCAGGAAACCGCCGAGATCGAGGACCGGCTGAGCATTGTCCGCTGGCGCGAGCAAGCGCGACGCGGCCGAAAACAGCACGAGGACCGCGAGGATCGGACAGACGTCTTCAAAGACCGTCGAGATGTTGTCATACCGTCGGCGGACCAGAAAATGGCTTTGTTGGCGCGCGAAAAGGGCCGCCCAGACCCCAAAGATGCGCGCCTCGCTGGCCGCCACCCGCAGTTTGGTGATCCCCTGAATGATCTGCACGACGAGGCTTTCTTTCTCGCCGCCGAGCAGCATTCGGGCCCGCTCATGGCGCAACTCGCCGAAATACAAGGCGGCGGAGACCATGGTGGCGGCCGCCACCAGCCCAGCCGCGACCAGCGCCAGCCAAGGATCGTAGACGAGGATGACCACCAAGCTCGAAACGGCAAAAAGCGCTGATAGCACTGACGAAACCGTATTTCCGGCTAGTAGCCTGCGCATGGTCTGAATCGCCATCAGGCGGTTCGCCAGATCGCCAGTACCAAAACCGCGAAAAAAATTTACCGGCAATGCCAGCAGGCGTTCCATCAGCGCCGGTTGTAACGCCGCCTCGCACCTCCCCTCGATACGCAGTAACGCTATTGCGATCGTCAAATCAAACACGCCAGCCCCGAAAGCAGCCAAGGTCAGGCCGATGATCACCAACCACACTTGGCCGATCTCGGCACGCGGGATCGCCGATTGGAACAGAAAGCCCATCGCCACGGGAAGCAGAGCTGCGACCACGCCGGCGGCCGTCGCTACCGCGATAATCGTCGCCAATTCACGGCCGACCCCGCGGCCGGCAAACTTGATCAGCGCAGCGACACTGGAAAGGTTCCGCGGCATCGGCCGATAGGCCATGACTGCTTGGGGCGCGATCTCCGCCGCGATGGCATGATCGACCTCCACTGACGTGCCGTCGACCGGATCCCACAGGCGATAAGCGCGACTGCCGATCGGGAGCAATGCGACTGACTGTTTAGCCGCCCCCCGCGTAGCCAACAGCGGCCCGTTATCGAAGCGCCACCAATTGCCGCGCAGCAGCACCTGGCGCAGGCCAAGGCCATTGGCACGAGCAACCTGCTGAACCGGCGACCCAGCAGCGGTCATGCCGGCGGCAATTTGCGATAACCGGATCCCGTGATATGCCGCCACCGCGCCTAACGCGCCAATCGCCGGATCATGGCTGACCACGCGCTCGGCTTGCGGCGCCAGGCCGCCACCGACTTCGGCCAGTTGTTGCAGAGCCCATTGGAGGGAGCGGCGGTCGGAGGCGCTTCGTGCGGCTAAACGCTGTTGCTGCTCCTGTTCGGCCTGAGTGATTCGTTCCCTAAGCGCGACAAGGACGGCGCCGTGAAAACGCTCGAGACCCGCTGTGGCCGCGCCGCTCTCAAGCGCCTGTACGGTTGCCCCCAAGTCGACGCGGACATCCTCTGCGGCCCTAACCGAGAGGCCAGCTGCAATCGGCATCGTCCCAGTCAGCGCAAACCTATCGTCACCAGTCCTCAGAGTCCCAGCACGGGGTGTCACCCAAACCGCACCGCGCGACGCGAAGAGCTGTTTCGGCGCCGGTAGGGGGATGGAACGGCCCGGCTCGCCTGCGAATTCGGGCCAGGCCGGGCCATTGCCGAACACAGCTGCGGCGACAGCCTCGAGCCAATGGTCGATCAGCTCGGCCTGCTTCCCGGCCGGCCAAGCAGCAACATTCTCGCGCGCCAGAGGGACGAGCGAAGTATCGAGATGCCCGACCGCGATTACCGTGTGATCGGTGTCCACCGGCAAAGCGGCGATCACCTCGCCAGCGGAAATCCGGCACAGCGGGTAACGCCTGCCAACTGGCTCGCCGCGATCAAGCGCGACTGCAAACAGATCGACCATTCCGCTTTGCACAAGCCACCAGCCCCTGCCCCCATCGAGACGCAGCGGTGTCGCGGCGTCGAGCGGCACCGCTTCGGCGGTACCCTCGACTGTTGTTGGGGCGAGGAACGGCAGCACGGCAGCAGTGTCGGTCGCCATGAACGCCTTCCTACTCGACGTGCAGCAGCTCTTGATAATGCGGGCAGGTCTCGATCAGCTCGGCGTGCGTACCCCGCCCCTCGACCCGTCCATTCGACAGAACCACGAGCTCGTCGCAATCGCGAATCGTGCTATAGCGGTGGGCGATAATCACACAGCTGCAGCCGCGGCGGCGGATATTGTCGTCGATCTGCTGCTCGACTTGCGGGTCGAGCGCGGAAGTTGCCTCGTCGAGCACCAAGATCGCGGGCTCACCGACCAGCGCGCGGGCAATCTCAAGGCGCTGGCGTTCACCGCCGCTGAAATCACCACCGCCGTCGCCGATCTTGCAGTCATAATGGCCGGGACGCGCTGCGATGACGTCGAAGATCGCTGCGTCCTGCAATGCGTGCGCGAGCCGCGCTTCCTCGATGCTGTCATCCCACAACGTGATGTTGTCGCGTATCGTTCCGGCGAACAGAAAGATGTCCTGATCAACATAAGCGAGCGAATTTGCCAGCACAGCTGGATCGATGTCGGTTATCCGCTGGCCATCGAATAGGATTTCGCCCGACCATACCGGATAAAGGCCGCAAATTAGCCGGCCGATTGTTGTCTTGCCGCTGCCAGAGCCGCCAACCAAGGCGACGCGCTGGCCGGGGTGGACGATCAAATTGAAGTTCTCGATCAGCGGCGGTTCGTTTGGATTGTAGCCGAAAGTGACATTGCGCAGTTCAATGGCACCGGTGAGCCGTTCTGAACCCACAAGCGGACGCACAACCACATTATCGCGTGTGGAGATTTGCGGGCCCGCCTTGTAGGCCATGACGTCGGCGACGCGAGTGAGATCAGCCTTGATCTGCTGCAGCTTGGCGCCAAACCCCACAAGTCGGCCGATCGGCTCGGAAAAGCTCGCCGACAGGGTTTGGAAAGCCACCAGATCGCCGATGGACATCGCCCCTCGCATTACCCGCAGGGCGCCGAGCCCGAGGACGGCGGCGCTGCTCAATGCGACGAGGAGCGGCGGAACGACCCCCAATATCGTCGCCTGACGGTCCAGCTCCTGCGCCGCGCCCATCGTCTTTGCGTGATGCCCCGCCCAACGGGAGAAGGCTGGCGCTTCGAGGCCGACGGATTTGATAGTCTCGATCGAATGGATGAGGCCGACCGTTGCCGCCGCGAGCTTTCCCCGATCCTGGGCGAGCCGCCGGGCGGTGTCCTCGCGGCGACGTCGGGCAAACCGGAGGGCGGCGACGTTGACGAGCGCCAGCGGCACTGCGACACCGGCCAGGGTGACGTCGTAGGCGGCCATCGCGGCGGCAAAAAAACACAGTGTCGCGAGATCGAGCATCGTCGCCGCAAGGTCTCCCGACAACAGCTTTGCCACCCCCTCATTGGCGACGATGCGGCCCGCAATATCGCCGGCGTGACGTTGCGTAAAGAAACCCGTCGGCAAGTGCAGCACATGCCAGAAAAAGCCGCTGACCATGGTGAGGCCGAGCTTGATCTCAAGCCGCAACAGATAGTGTTGGCGCACTGCGAGGGCCACCACGCGGAAGCAGGCGGTTAACGCGAGGCCAGTCAACAGGGGCCCGACCCATCCCCAGTTCTTGCTGATCAGCACCTGATCGACAAAGAGTTTTGAGAATACCGGAAGGATGACTCCGGGAAGTACCAAGGTCAGGCTCAGCAGAATGACGAGCGCGAGCCCGGCGCGGGAGCCGGTCAGTTGTCGCCACAGCGCCGAAATCAGTTTCGGCGGTGCGCCTCCTTTGCGGAATTGCTCTGTGGGCTCAAACGCCAGAACGACCCCAGTGAACGCCTCCGACAGTTCGCCGAGGGAGACCCAACGGCGACCGCTCGCCGGGTCGTTAATCGAAGCCCAGTCGCCGTAGGCTCCTTCGAACACAACGAAATGATTAAAATTCCAGTGAATAATCGAGGGCCGAGGGAGCTCCTGCAGCTGCTCCGGCTCCTTGGTGAAACCTCTACCCGCCAGACCGTAACGACGCGCCGCCTTTAGGATGTTACTGGCCTTGCTACCGTCGCGCGACACCCCGCAGGCGACCCGCAGCTCTTCGAGCGAAACCCAGCGGCCATGATACGCGAGGACCATGGCGAGCGAGCTGGCACCGCATTCCACCGCCTCCATTTGCAAGATGGTCGGAGCTCGCGCGATACGCCGCGCACGGCCGCGGTAACGTTGCAGCAGCGCAGACAGCCCCGGGCGCGGCGCCGCAGTGCTCTCAGCCACGACGGTCACTCGCCGATTCCTGTTCGTTGCCGCAGTAGCGGCAGTACGAGGGCAATCGGTGCGTCGGTGCGCACAGTGACCTCGGCCGAGGCGGTGGTGCCGCTTGACAACGCGATCGGTGGTCCTTTGCCGGCAGCCCAGGCGTAGCCGGTTGGATTATTGGCATCGGGCACCAGCGCGACGCGGGCCGCATACGGTGCCCCTTGGGCGGAGAACCGGGTGACGAGCTGCGGATTTTGCAGGACGGCCGTCATGCCTTCCGCGGAGACCGGAAACTCCGAGACAGCAAGGACACGTCCGAGCAACATGCCGAACTCTTCCTTTCTTACTGTCGTTGGCTCGATCCGAACTTCCATTCCCGCCAAGATCTTCTTGCCTTGCTCCGGCGGCAAATAGAGGACCAGTTCGAGGCCCTCACCGGCTGTCTCGATGCTGAGGATCGACTTTCCCGTCGCGACCACCGTGCCGGTGCTGGCCTTGACTTCAGTCACGTGGCCGTCGATCGGGCTGATCACTTTGGTGTTGCGCCCAGTGCGCATCGTCAGTTCTTCCACGCTGCGCCGGGCTGCATTCACCAATTCTTGCTGGTGGTAGACTTCCTGGTCGCGGTGCCCCGCCAGATCGAGCTCTTCGGCGTCGATGCGCAAGAGGTTGTTGCGCGCTTGCCTGCCTTCCTGCTCGGCCGCCTCCATTTGCTGGCGTGTTTCCTGCTCGAACCTCCGGGTGATAAGGCCTTTAGCGGCAGCCGGCGCTTCCCTGTCCAACGCATCGGCATAGAAGGCGCGCCGCTGCTCGGCACTGGCGATCACGGTCGAGAGATTCTCGCGTTGTTGGGCGTCGACTCGCTGGCGGGCTTCGATCTCACGGTCAAAGCGTGCGGTCAGCTGCGCCAAATCCTGTTCCTGCTCACGCAGCACATTGCGCGCATGCTCTAGATCCTGATCTGCCTGAGTGTTGTCGAGACTGGCGACGACATCGCCCTTGTGGACTTTTGTGCCCATGCTTGCGACTGTCGTCAGTATGCCTGAAGACGTGGCCATCGCGTCGAAGACCTGGCCGCCTCGGGTTACCAGAATCCCGGCGCCCTCGACCCGGGTCGGAACACTGCCGAAGATCCCCCAAGCGACCACCGCTGCTAGCAGCGCAGCGAGAGCAGCGAGGGCTGCCCAGCCAATGGGTGAGCTCAGCGTGATCAGCCGATCGAGCTGCTCGGGTGAGGATAGCCGCTCGAGCGCCACCTTACGGAAGATGTTTTCAGATACGGGCGGCATCGGCTCTCCGTCACCATCGGGCAGTTCACGCGCACCGCTTTTTGCTCCGCAGCGCTCCGATCACCACCCGGCCGCTAAGATGCAACAGAAATTTGATGATTCAAACTGTTACTTATCGTCGGGGCCTGGCACCACGCCATTTGGCGGCTTGGGGCTGTCTATCGTTTCCATACATCCTGGCGGAATTCTCGAATTCGAAAGCGTCGCGCGACAGGAAGCCGGCAGATCATTTGTGCGTCAAAGTCGTGCTAAAGAGGTAGTCAATTTGACAGATTACGTTTACCATCTGGAAATCCGTCATCAGCCGGTTCAACTGCGGTTCGGCATTCCGCCGAGCCGGTATCCGTCAGTTAACCATGGTGAGAGAAACTCACTACGTCCTCCGAAAATCCATTGAACGGCCTCTTAACCATCAGAAGTAAGAAATTTACTAGGAGGTAGAGCAATCCAAAACGCAGGAAAGTTCAATATCGCTTGAAAACGCGATTAACCTAATTTTTCATTGAAAAACAACTTATTAAAAATCTGTGATGGTTTTAAAAAAAATGTTGTCAAAGACGACAGCTTTGTGTCACTGTTTGTAACGTTACGGTAAGAATCGTTACGATTGGTTATGGATCGTTACCTCCCGGAACAGCGAAAACCTCCAGACAGGAAGGAACACGCATGACCGAGAAAAAACCCGAAGCCGACGAGAAGACTGACACCCCCGCCGAGCTTCCAGACCAGGCTCTCGACACGGTATCGGGGGGAGTACGTCCGATCGCACGGCCACAGCCG
>Ga0306924_10000258_pt1 | contig 42390 bp, 32 predicted proteins | sample sta12Can44000111_FD_203756 | JGI IMG/M metagenome (GOLD analysis project Ga0306924, IMG submission 203756) | Lab enrichment of tropical soil microbial communities from Luquillo Experimental Forest, Puerto Rico - statanox.12C.anox.44.000.111 (v2)... | ecosystem: Environmental > Terrestrial >... | reverse complement strand
GGCGGCCAAGCCGGACTGCTCATGAGGGTGCCGTTCGCAGCAAGGGAATGGCCTTGCGACCAAACAGCTCGTGAGCCTGGGCAACCTCCTCGAACGGCGCACTCCAATTGAGCACAGTCAGGAAATGCCCGGCGCCGACCGCTCGGCACTGCTCGATGATGTCTTGGGCAACATCCTTCGGAGTTCCGGTGATGAACTCGTCGTCGCTGAGCGTAAACCCGCCGGAAGCTGCCGGCGCATCGGGCACATTCCCGTTGAGGCGCTCGTCCTCGGCCACAAAGCTTTTCAAGCGCTCGGTCACGACCTGCGCATGCAGGCATGCTTTGTCGCGTGTCGACGCCACAGTCACGCGTCGCCGCAGCGCGAAGTATTCGGGGCCCGCCTCAAAGCCGGCGGCGTGTGCTTCATCGCGATAGGCGTCAAATACTCGCTTGATCAACTGCGTCGAATTGAAGCCGGTGCTGATTCTGACCCGCCGCCGAGCCGCCCGCCGCGCGGATTCGGTGCTGATGACGGTCGTCCATCGCGGAGGTGACGGATGCTGCAACGGCCGTGGGAGAAGGCGCAGATCGGAAAAAGCGAAATACTTGCCGCGGTGGGAAATAACGCGATTGGCCAGCGCGGTATCGAGAATTGTGACGATCTCGTCGTGACGCTCGCGAGCCTCAGCCATCGTCATGTTCAGGCGGCTGAGCTCCTGAGGCACGCCGATGGCGGTGCCAATTTCCAGTCGGCCGCCGGTCAATTGGTCCAGCATCCCGATCTCCTCCACCACCCGAGCCGGATGGTAGTAGGGCAGCACGACCCCCATGACGCCGAGACGAAGCGTCCTCGTGCGCGAGGCAATTGCGGCGATCAGGAGATTGGGCGAGGCGGAGTAGGAGCGGCCGAAATGGTGCTCGCTGAAAAATATGCCTTCGAAGCCCAGCGCCTCGTCAAGGACCCACAGATCGAGATAGCGTGCGAACAGTTTCGCCACATCGCGAGGATCAGGCTCCAGGCTTGGGCCGCCCAGCTCAGGCAGGAATTCAAATAGCCAAGGCTTGATCATTGCAAAGTGCCGATCTCGGGCAAGCCCGAGATCAGCGGGCCCCGCCCCGGAATGACGACGCTATGGTTCGAATCAGAAAAACGCTCGCCTAGCCCCAAAGCTGCCGACTGGCAATTTTCGCCCCCTGCCGCATGGCCTTGAACTTCTCCCAAATGACGGTCGGATGCACTTCGGTGCTGTACAGCGCCTGCGAGGAAAAGCCGCAATCGGCGCCGGCGATGACGTTCTCGCGCCCGACCAGCTTGGCGAAGCGGACGATGCGCTCGGCGATCAGCTCAGGATGCTCGACAATGTTGCTGGCGTGGGTGACCACCCCCGGCACCAGTACCCTGCCTTCCGGCACTTTGATGCGTTCGAAAAGATGATATTCATGCTCGTGGCGCGGGTTGGCGGCCTCGAAGCTGTACGAGCCTGCGTTCACTTTCAGGACATACTCAATGATGTCCGCCAATGCCGCTTCGTAGATGCGCGGGCCTTCGTTAATGCCATAGCAGGTGTGAAAGCGCACGCGTTCGGGGGGGATGCCCTTGAGACCGGTGTTGATTGCCTCGACGTAAATCTCCGCGCGGCGCCTCTTTCCCTGCTCATCCCGGCCAACCTCAAAGAAAATGTCAGGCAGGAACGGGTCGTCGATCTGCACAAGGATGCCGGCATCGGCAATCGCGCGATACTCCTTTCCCATCTCCGCCGCGAGCGCGTTGAAATATTCCTCGTCGGACTTGTAGTACTCATTGATGCCGACACCTGATGGGGCGGTCGCCGGAAGAAAAACATGCTCGTAGGGAACGCCGGCCGCCGCAGCCGCCGTCTTCACGTTGTCAATATCGATTTGCACCAGCTTCTCGCCGCGGTATTTGACCGGCGCGACGCATACGACCGGAGCGAGCGAGACGATCGCTCCGCCCATCATCGCCTGCTTGAAATATTGCTCGTAGTATTCCGGGAAGGCTGCGACCTCCTGCTCGAACAGCTTTATCTTGGCGCCCGGCCGCGATTCGAACCCTTCGAGACGCTCGCGGACGTAGGTGAAGAAACCGGGTTTTGAGAATTCGCCGTCGGTGACGATATCGATCCCGCAGTCCACCTGTTTGCGGATCACGTCGGTAACCGCGTCGCGCAACGCGTGCTGGAATGCCGGCTCGTCGTAGGATTTGCCGGAATATTTCGCCTTCATTGCATCGAGCAGCCGATGCGGCCGGGGCAGGCTGCCGATATGCGTGGTTTGGATACGGTCAGTGTTCTGCTGTATCGTCATGGCCTGCTCCTTGCGCCGCGGCTCTCGGTCTCCGGGATGGTTCGATCGCGCAAAGGCCTGACAAGCGTCGGACGATTGCGGCCGCAGCAGAGCGATTATGCCGCATCTTCCTTTCGGCCGGCGGCAAATGCCGGCGCGACCTCAGCCATGAAGCGCGCCATCTCATCCTTCACCTGGGCGTGCGGCTTGAGGCCGACGTTGAAATAGAGGATCACCTCCTCGAAGCCTGCGGCCTCCACCTTCTTCAGAGTGTCGATGATCCGTGCTGACGAGCCGAGCAACACGGAGTTTTCCGTGAGGTCCTCCGGTTTCACCTTGTTGAGCCGCTCGACCATGTCGACGAAATAGCGGTAGCTCGGCGGCGCCGTCCTCGGGTCGGCGGGTAGCGCCGGGATCGCACATTCCTTGTAATAGCGGATCTGGCGGGCGCGCTGCGCGTCCTCCTGCGCCTTCGTATCGGCAAAATGCGTGAAGTAGCTGCACATCATGCGGCCGGGCTTCTGGCCGTGCCTGGCGCAGGTCTCGTGATAGAGATCGGCAACCTGCTTGAGGCCGCCGTAGCTCATCGCGGCCGCAAACGGCGCCACCAGGAGGCCGCAGCCGAGCCGCGCCGCAAGCTCGATCGAAGGCTTCGAGAACGACCCGATATAGGTCGGGATCGGGCGTTGCACCGGCTTCGGCGTGATACGCACATCATCGAATTGATAATGCTTGCCGCGGTGCGAGATGCGGCCGTCCGCCGCCCACAGCCGGCGCACCAGCTCAAGACCCTCCTCGAAGATACCCTGGTTGTCCTCGAACGAGACGTGGAACGGCAGATATTCGCGCCGATCGTAGCCGCGCCCGGCGGCAAACACGACCCGGCCGCCGGACAGAAGATCGAGCGTCGCCCACTGCTCGGCGACCCGGATCGGGTTATGCAGCGGCAGCACGGTGACTGCCGGAGCGAGCCGGATGCGCGCGGTATTGGCGGCGACATTGGCCAGCACGAGGTCCGGGCAGGACAACACGCCCAGCGAGTTGAAATGATGCTCGCCGATCCAGGCCGAGCTCATGCCGAGCTTGTCGGCATAGAGAGCCTCGGCGGTGATGTCGGCGACAAGCTGGTTCGACGAGCGCGCATTGTTCTCGTAGTGATTATCGCTCAGCGTGAAATACCCGAATTCCATCTCCTGCTCCTCCAATGCGGCCTGACCGAGCCAGCCCCAAGCAAGGCGGCGCCATCCGTCACAACACTTGTCTTCTCCAGCGCCCTGTAGATCAGTGTCATTGGATCGCAAACGCCAACACTCCATCAAGTTTGGCTGGATGCCATCAATTCTCAATCTTGATAGATGCAGAGGAGGCGCTTGGCCGCGATCCTCGTCTCCCGCGGGTATCCAAATGCATTGTTGATGTATGTGATCCCATCAATCTTTACGCGGCGATTCACATGGCTGTGCCCGTAAACATGAATATCCGAGCGTATCTGCCTGATTTGCTGCTCCAGCAAATTCGTTCCCAGTACAGGATAAAGAATTCGATTACGCTCAGAAATATAATGCGGCATGACATCTATGCGCGGAAGGAAATGCGAGAACGAAATGACGGTGTTGCTCGCAGGTCGGAACAGCGGCTGGTTCATCGCAACGAAATAGGATGCAACCTCCCGCATCCCCATCGATTGCGGCCACTTGCAGGTCCTGAAATCCATCCACAGTTCGTTTAATTCGTCGCCAGGCTTTCCAAAAGAATAGTCATACCAGCCAAGCATAGGAACAATCGAGAGCTTGTCATCATGCCAGGCCGTGCCCCGCGCGCCGCAATTCTCCGTTATGGCGCGGACCTTCTCGAATTTGTCGAGGGAAGTCTTGCTTTCGTCGTTGCGTGTCACCCAAAGCTCATGATTGCCGGGAACATAAAACACGGTTCTAAATCGACCGACCAGGGCGATCAGGCATCCTTCAAGCAGGCGCAACGAGCCGGAGACGTCGCCTGCCAATATAAGGAGATCGTTGCGGTAGTCTTGTGTGGACAGCCCGGCGATCCATGTGGCATTCGCGTCGAAATCGACGTGAACATCGGAGACGGTAAATACTCGCATGCAGCCAACGATAGACGGTCTTAAGTGATCCTCCAATCGCACCAACGATCGGGTTAATGCGGCTTCCTATTTACGACTGGTCACATTCTGACCCTCCACGAAATCGGTATCGACTGGTCCATTACGAGCCCGCACTTATCAGATGCGCTTTCGCCGGGCGAACGGGTGCCGAGAAGTCGGGCAACTTAATGAGCTCACGCCGCTTCACTCCATCACCTCGTCGGCGAGTGCGAGCAACTTGTTCGGCACTTCGATGCCGAGCGCCTTCGCGGTTTTGAGGTTTATAATCATCTCGAACTTGGTCGGCAGCAGCACCGGGAGGTCTGCGGGCATCTCACCTTTGAGAATGCGGCCGGCATAGCCGCCAGTCAGGCGGTATACCTCAGGCAGATCCGTCCCGTAGCTCATGAGACCGCCGCTGTTGGCGTACTCCCGCTGCACATACATGGTCGGCACCGCGTAGCGCGCGGCCAGCGCGATGATCCGATCCCGGCGGGTGGTGAACAGCGGGTTGTTCGCCAGGAGCAGCGCGCCCAGCCCGCGTGCGCTCAGCGCCGCGAAGGCGGCGTCGATCTCGCTTTCAGTGGACGCGTTGAAGACTTCGACCCGCAAGCCCAGGCTGCGTGCGCCTGCCTTCACGTCGGTGATGAACGGCGCAGAGGAGGCATAGGTCGGGTGCGCGAGCACCGCGTAGCCGGTCACCTTTGGCAGCATCTCGTGCATCAGCCCGAGGCGTTTTGCTCCCAACTCGGAGCCCAGATACGCCACACCGGTGAGATTGCCGCCGGGGTGATTGAGGGTCTGGACCAGCCCGCTTGCTATCGGATCGTTGTTGACCGCGAATATGATCGGGATCGTGGAGGTGGCCGCCTTGGCAGCGTAGGTTGCGTTGAGGGCGCTGCTGACGATGACCGGCACCTGCTGGCGCAACAATTCTGCTGCGAGCGCCGATAGTCGCTCGCTCTGGCCATCGGTCCAGGCGTAGTCGATGACAAGATTGCGACCCTCGACGAAGCCTGCTTCGGCCAGTCCCTTGCGCAACCCGTTGACCATGAACCCGGAGCCCGCTGCGGTGGCGTCGCGGAGAAACCCGACGACCGGCATCGCGGGCTGCTGTGCGCGCGCGGCGAGCGGCCACGCGGCCGCCGAGCCGCCGAGCAGCGTAATGAACTTGCGCCGTTGCAACCGATCGGACGGCATTGTGCTCACCGTCAGCCCCGGGCCGATTGCAGGATACCGATTTCGCAGAGGTCAGTCAGCTGGTTCGTCTGCCGTTGTGCAGCCGAAAGCCGGCGCGCACCGCACACCCGAGATCCGGTCCAAAGGAGAGCAGGGCTTTCTCGCGGGTATGATATGGTATGCTTCAGTTATCGATCGAAAGCTTGCGCTCGCGGATGAGATTGCCCCACTTCTGGGCTTGCTCGTTGATATACGCGGCGAATGCCCCGGCGAGCTTGCCATCGGCTCGAACATCTGCGGCGCCAGAAACTTTTCTTGGAATACCGGGTCTGCCAGGAGCTTTTCCACCTCGCCGTTGATTTTCATCACGATGTCGCGCGCGGTGCCGGCCGGTGCAAAGAGGCCGAACCAGGTGCTGGCCTCGTATCCGGCAAGCCCGCTCTCGGCGACGGTCGGAATATCCGGCGCGACGGCGAGACGCGCAGGGCTGCCGATCCCGAAGATCTTCACCTCGCCGGCGCGCGAGGCCGGCAGCGCGAGGCTCACGCTGATCGACATCAGATCGACGTGGCCGGCGATCACGTCGGTAAGTGCCGGCATCGCGCCGCGATAATGAACGCTCTGGAGCTTGATGCCGGCCATGCTCTCGAACAGGACCATGTTCATGTGCGGCGCCGAGCCCACCCCGGCCGTGCCGTAGGTGAGCTCGCCCGGCTTGCGTCGGGCAAGTGCGATCAGCTCGCTCACATTTTTAGCCGGCAGTGAGGGATGGCCGAGCAGCGCCTGATGGATGCGCACGAGGCCAGTGATCGGCGTAAAATCCTTCTCCGCGTCGTAGGGCAGCTTGCCGCTACCGTAGAGCGTCGGATTGATGACGAAGGTACCGGCCTCGGCAATGAGCAGCGAGTAGCCGTCGGGCGCTGCCTTGGCCACGGATGCTGCTCCGAGCGCGTGCGCCCCGCCGCCCTTGTTCTCGATGACAACCTGCTGGCCCCACGCTTCCGAAAGCCGCTGGCCGACGGCGCGCCCCACCACGTCCGTGACCCCGCCGGGGGCCGCCGTCACCGTGATGGTGATGGGGCGGGAGGGATAGGGCTGTGCATTGGCAATGCCGCAATGGCAGATGCAGGCAAAGAGAGCGAGCGCCGCCCCTCGCATTCTCATTCCTTCGCCGCGGCTATTGCCTTGAGCGCGTAGAGCGCTTCCAGCGCCTCGCGCGGCGACATTTCGTCGGGATGAAGCTCCGCCATCGCGGCGGCAAGGCGGCTCGGAGGATCATCGGGCGCGGCGGCCGCGGGCGGCTTCGGCGCGGCCGCAAACAGCGGCAGTTCGTCGAGTGCCCGCGGCGCCGTGCGGTCCTCGGCTTCGAGCCTGGCCAGCACGGTCCTCGCGCGCGCGATGACAGGCGGCGGAAGGCCGGCGAGCTTTGCCACCTGGATGCCGTAGCTGCGGTCGGCTGCGCCCGCGACCACCTCGTGCAGGAACACGACCTCCCCGCGCCACTCCTTGACCCGCATGGTGGCGTTGAACAGACGCCCGAGTCTTGCCGCAAGCGCTGTCAGCTCGTGAAAATGGGTGGCGAACAGCGCGCGGCAGCGATTGGTCTCATGCAGGTGCTCGATGGTCGCCCACGCGATCGAGAGGCCGTCGAAGGTCGCCGTGCCGCGGCCGATCTCGTCCAGAATGACCAGCGAGCGCGCGGTGGCCTGGTTGAGGATGGCGGCGGTCTCCACCATCTCGACCATGAAGGTCGAGCGTCCGCGCGCAATGTCGTCGGCGGCTCCCACGCGCGAGAACAGCCGGTCGACGGTCCCGATCTTCGCGCGCCGCGCCGGCACGAAGCTTCCCATCTGCGCGAGAATCGCGATCACCGCATTCTGCCGCAGATAGGTGGATTTCCCCGCCATGTTCGGCCCGGTGAGGAGATAGATGCGGCCTTCGCTGTTGCCGGCCGGAGGACAGAGGTCGCAGTCATTGGCGATGAAAGGACCGCCTTCGCCCGCGAGCGTCTGCTCCACGACGGGATGGCGGCCGCCGTCGATGATGAAATCGAGCGATTGATCGACCTGCGGGCGCGCATATTGGCGTTCCACCGCAATCTCGGCCAGCGCACCGGCAACATCGAGCACGGCGAGCGCCTCGGCAGCCGCTCTGATGGCGGGAGCGGCGGTGGTGACACAAGCGGCGAGATCGTCGAAGGCCGCAAGCTCGATGCCGAGCGCGCGCTCGGCGGCGCTCGCGATCTTTGCCTCCAGCTCGCCGAGCTCGGTCGTGGAAAAGCGCACCTGTCCGGCGAGCGTCTGGCGATGGATGAAGGTCGCGTTGAGCGGGGCCGCCAGCAGACGCTCGCCATGCTGCGCCGTGACCTCGACAAAATATCCAAGCACGTTGTTGTGCCGGACCTTGAGCGTGCGCACCGCAGTGAGCTCGGCATAGCGCGCCTGCAGCGCAGCGATCACGCGGCGCGACTCGTCGCGCAACGCACGCGCCTCGTCGAGCCCGCCGTCGTAGCCTTCCCGCACGAAACCGCCGTCGCGCTTGAGATGAGGCAGCTCGTCGGCAAGCGCCGCCGCAAGCCTCCCCGCGAGCGCCGGCTCGGGAGTGTGCAGCGCCTTCGTCGCCTGCGCCAGCTCGTCGGGTAGGCTCGGCGCCTGCTCCAGCCTCCCGGCGAGTGCCGCCGCCGCCAAGATGCCGTCGCGCACGGCGGCAAGATCGCGCGGGCCGCCGCGGCCGACCACGAGCCGCGCCAGCGCGCGCGCGAGGTCGGGCGCCGCCTTGAGCTGCGCGCGCAGGTCCGAGCGCGTTGCGGCCTCGGTCACGAAAAATTCCACGGCATCGTGACGGCGGCCGATCGCCTGCGGATCGGTCAAGGGCGCGGAAAGGCGCTGCGCCAAAAGCCGCGAGCCGGCCGGCGTCACGCTGCGATCGATGGCCGCAAGCAGCGACCCACGCCGCTCGCCGGAGAGCGTGCGCACGAGCTCGAGGTTGCTACGCGTCGCCTGGTCGATCGCGAGCGTTGCGCCCTGGCGCTCGCGCACCGGGAGCGAGAGCGGCGGTCGGCGCCTGATCTGCGTGCGCTCGACATAGGCGACGGCCGCCGCCGCGGCCGTGAGCTCAAGCCGGGAGAGGGCGCCGAAACCGTCCGTGGTGGAAAGGCCGAAATAGGCGGCGAGGCGGCGATTGGCGGTCGCGCCGTCGAACACGTCGCGCGCAAGCGGTCGCACTGCGCGGAGGGCGCGCAGCCAGGGCGCAAGCTCGGCGTCGCCGTAGAGCGCATCGGAGACGATGATCTCGCTCGGATCGAGGCGCGCCACCTCGGCGGCAAGCGTGGCGCGGCTGCATTCCGCGAGCCGGAATTCCCCCGTCGAGATGTCGATCCAGGCCAGCGCGAACCTACTCTCGTCGGCGCCCGAGCCCCGCGCGCGGGCAATGGCCAGCAAATAGTTGTTGCGGCATGGATCGAGCAGCGTCTCTTCGGTCAGCGTCCCCGGCGTGACCAGCCGGACGACGTCGCGGCGAACCACGCTCTTGCCTCCGCGCCGACGGGCCTCGGCCGGATCCTCGATCTGCTCGCAGACCGCGACGCGGTGACCGGCTGCGATCAGGCGGTGGAGGTATTCGTCGGCGCGATGCACCGGTACCCCGCACATCGGGATGTCGCGGCCGAGATGCTTGCCGCGCTTGGTCAGGACAATGCCAAGCGCGCGCGCGGCGACCTCGGCATCCTCGAAGAACAGCTCGTAGAAGTCGCCCATGCGGTAGAACAGGAGACACTCCGGATGGGCGGCCTTGATCTCGATGTACTGCTCCATGACCGGCGTGGCCCGGCCGGCGCTCTCCGCCGTAGGGTCCTGCACGAAGCCCGTGGGGATTATCGAACGGACGGCATCCATGGCGTGGCCACGCTAGCAGACAGCGATGCCGACTTCACCGCTGGGGCCCGAGATAGCCACAGCCGAGAGGGCCGTTCGCAACTCGCCGTTGGCCTCAGAGGCGACACTCCTCTTCCTTCAACATCCCGCAAAATATAGCTTCCATCGACCGACGAGGAGTTGACCCCCCATGATCCATGTCATCGCCATCATCACGGCCAAGCCGGGACAACGCAACGCGGTGCTGGAAGTGTTCCGCGCCAATGTGGCCGCTGTGCGCGCCGAGGAAGGCTGCATCGAGTACGGCGCGGCCATCGATGCCGATGGTCCCGAGGGCTTGCAGACCCGGTTTGGCCCGGACACGTTCGTTGTGATCGAGAAATGGGCGAGCGTCGAGGCGCTCAAGGCGCATGCGGCGGCGCCCCACATGGCCGCCTATGGGGCGAAGACGAGGCCCATGATTGCGAGCCGCGTCATCCACGTACTCTCGCCGGCCTGACGCGGCGCGCTCATCCGCACTGCCGCAGCAGCAGGAACGCCAGGAACACCAGGATGTAGAAGGTTCCTGTCGACCACAGCGCATAGCGGAAGCGGGTGCCCTTGCTGGCGCGAATGAATGACAGCTTGAGGACTTCCGCCGTCAGCTCGGCCTCCAGCGAGAGGTCGTTGAGCTGCTCCGAGTAGGTGGCGCTCGCCGCCATCGGATTGGCAATGAAGAACAGGTTCTTCACCCGCTTGTTCTTGATCAGCCCCGGCAGCGGAGCAATCGGCCACAGCACATAGCCATAGAGCATGATGGTGCAAAGAAACGCCAGCAGCAAAACGGCGGCGATCGGACGCGCGGCGACATTGCCGCAGGTCGCGTTCAGGATCGACCACAGCGGAGTCATGGAGAAGACGAAGGCAGCGAGCGCAATCTGCGACTTGGTATCGTAGGCGCGAATGTTGGCTTCCGCGAAAATGACGGCGTTGTTGAGAAACTCGATCCGTTCGCGGCGCGAGGCCGCCGGCTGCGCGCGCTCTTCCTCGGCGGCGCGGGCGGAGATCGGCTCAGCCGACATCGCCATCGGTTGACCCGCCCTTACGCCGCCGCTTCCGGCAGCAGCGCGCACACGTTGAACACCCGCACCGGACGATGCAGGCCCTTGAGCGTGAGCTCGCCGGTGGGCTCGGTGCTGGTCGTAGCCTCGATCGCGGAATGCACCTTGCCCTCGATCAGGATCTGCCCGTCCTTGGCATCCGAGCACAGCCGCGCCGCCAGATTGACCACCGTGCCCACCGCACCATAGTCGAAGCGGCCTTCGAACCCGATGCGGCCAAGCGTTGCATAGCCGTGCGCAATGCCGACGCCGAAGCCGAGATCGTGGCCGAGCTTGCGCCATTTGGCGAGAAGCTCGCCCACCTCCTGGCGCATCTCGAGCGCCATCCGCACCGCCCGCAGGCTGGGGTCGGGGCAGGGCAATGGATCGTTGAAAAAGATCATGATGCCGTCGCCGGAAAAACGCTCGACCGTGCCTTCGTATTTATGAATGAGACGGCCAAGGGTGGAGTGATATTCGTGCAGGACGGACATCACCTCCTCGGGCTCGGTGAGCTCGGAGAACGCAGTGAAGCCGCGCAGGTCGCAGAACACGACAGTGATGGCGCGCCGGTGGCTCTCCAGCACGCGATCGTCGCCGGCACTGAGAATGAGATTCGCGATCTGCGGCGAGAGGAACCTCTGCAGCTTGCTCGTGCGCTCGAGCTCGGACAATTGCTGCTCCACGCGCTCTTCGAGCGTGCGATTCCAGTTGGCAAGGTCGGCGGCCTGCGCGCTCACCTGATCGTGCAGGTCCTTGAGCCGCAGGACCGACTTCACGCGCGCCACCAATGCCATCTGGTCTATTGGCTTGGTCAGATATTCGTCAGCGCCGGCTTCGAGCCCGGCGACCACATCGGCGCTGGCGGCCTTGGCGGTGACCAGAATGATCGGCATGAAAGGCATTTTCGGGTCGGCCTTGAGCCTGCGGCAGACCTCCATGCCATCGATCTTCGGCATCATGACATCGAGCAGGATGAGGTCGGGCAGGTGCTGCGCCGCTGCCGCCAGCGCCTCCTCGCCATCGGCGGCTTGCAGCAGCTCGTAGTTTTGTGTCGACAGCCGCGTCACCAGAATGTCGCGGTTCATCTCGTTGTCGTCGACAATCAGAATGCGCGGGGGGCTATGCATCGGGATGGCTCAACAGCAGAGACCAGGGCATGACGGCGAGCATCAGCGGTCAGGCGAGATATTCGCGGATCTTCGCAAGCAGCGCGCGCGGGCTGTAGGGCTTGGCGACGTAGGCATCGCAGCCCGCCGCCCGCGCCTTGTCCTCGTCGCCGCTGAGTGCATAGGAGGTGACGACGATAATGGGAATGGCATTGAGCGCCGGATCGGCCTTAATCCGGCGCGTTGCCTCGTATCCGTCGAGCATCGGCAATTGGATGTCCATCAGGATCAGGTCCGGCCGATGCTCGGACGCGGCGGCAATCGCCTGCATGCCGTCCTCCGCCTCGATCATGTCAAAACCGGCATTGGCGAGAAGATCGCGCAGGATCTGTCGATTGTCCTCCTGGTCCTCAACCACCAGAATGCGTTTGCTCATGCCTGTTTCCGCTCAGCCTGTTGTTGCTCGACCTTGACGGGAAGGTTGATGGAGAAGGTCGCGCCCTTGCCGACCTCCGATTCCACCCACATCCGCCCGCCATGCAGCTCGACGATGCGGCGCGCAATGGACAATCCCAACCCGGTTCCGCCCTTCTTCTTGGTCGCCGAGCTGTCGGCCTGCTGGAACTCCTCGAAGATCTTGGCCTGGTCGGCGGGAGGAATGCCGGGACCGGTATCGCAGACGGAAAGCGTATAGGCGCCGTTGGTCGCCGAGGCCTTGATCGCGACCTCGCCCTGGTCGGTGAACTTGATCGCATTGCCCACGAGATTGAGCAGCACCTGGGTGAGGCGGCGCTCATCGCCGCGCCCGACCGGCAGATTGTTGGGCACCTCGATCCGCAACGCGAGCTTCTTCTCGTCGGCGAGCGACTCGACGGCGGCGAAGACGCTGTGCACGACGTCCTTGAGCGAGTAATCCGCAAGCGAGAGCGTGAGCTGCCCGGCTTCGATCTTGGAAAGGTCGAGCACGTCATTGATCAGCCCCAGGAGGTGCTTGCCGTTCCTTTGCACGCGCTCGAGCACGCCGCGCATCTTGGCCGGCGTCTCGCCGTAGATATCGTCAAGAATGAGCTCGGTATATCCCAGGATGGCGTTGAGCGGCGTGCGCAGCTCGTGGCTCATGTTGGCGAGGAACTGCGATTTGTGCTGGCTTGCCACCTCGAGCTGGCGACTCTTGTCCCCGATCTCCTGGAACAGGCGCGCGTTCTGGATCGCCAGCACCGACTGGGCGGCAAAGGTCTGCAAGACGTCGATGGTCTGCTTGGCAAACTCCCCAGGCCGCCTTCGCCGTACCACCAGCGCGCCCACGATCCCCTCCGGGCCGATGAGCGGGATGAACAGCAGCGCCCGGAATCCCGCGCGGATGACCACGTCGAGAACCTCCGACGCCGGCTCCTTCTGCACGTCGGCAATCTGCAGGGGTGCGCGCTGGGCGGCGGCATGGCCGATGCCGGCATCGCCAATATGCACATGCCGCTCCTTGATGGCGGCGATCAGCTCGTCGTCCATGCCGTAGGTGGAACGCAGGCCGAACTCGCCCTTGGCTTCGTCGTAGTCGTAGATCGCGCCGGCGTCGGTGTCGGAAAGCTGCACCGCCTTGCTGACGATGGTGTTGAGAACCTCGTTGAGATCGAGGGTCGAGTTCACGGCCTGGCTGACCTCACCCAGCGCGCGCAACTCCGCCACCGACTGTGCCAACTCGTGGGTGCGGATCTCGACCTTGTTCTCCAGGTCGGCGTAGGATTCCTGCAGCCTTCCCGCCATGTCGTTGAACTGGTCGGCGAGGCCTTCCAGCTCGTCCCCGGTCTTGACCGAGATGCGCTGGCCGAGGTCGCCGCTGCCGATTCGCGCAGCGCCGGCCCGCAGCGCCTGAATGGGTCCGACCATTCGGCGGGCGAGCACGAGGCCGGCGATAAAGGCAAAGCCCAGCGCCGCCATCAGCAGAATGCCGGAGCGCTCGATGGTCGAATACAAGGGGGCATAGGCCTCGGCCACCGGCAGCTCGACGAAGACAAGCCAGCCGAGCGGAGCGACGTGGGCATAGGCGGTGAGCACGCGGCGGCCCTGGATATCGTCGGAGACCTGCAGCTGCTCAGTGCCTGATCCGGCGGTGCGCGCCGCCTGCACCTGCGCCAGGCGCGACATGTCGGTATTGCGCAGCACCAGGCTGATGTCAGGGTGGGCGATGAGCCGTCCCTGCGCATCGACCAGGAACGCCTGGCCGCGGTTGCCCACCTTGATCTGGGAGATCACGTCCCAGATCAGCTTGAGGTTGACCTCGGCCACGCTCACCCCGGCATCGCGGCGCGTGCCGGTGAGCGCAAGCGTCATATACGGCTCCGACTCGCGCCGGAAATATACCGGTCCGTAATAGACCTTGTGGGCGACCGCCTCGGCGAACTTGGGCTCCTTGGAGAGGTCGGCCTGGCTTGCGACCACGTCCATTGCGAGCCGCGAGACGCGCAGCTGCTCCTTGCCGGTTGAATCAAGCTGCGAGAGCTCGGTGATTGCCGGCACCTGGCGCAGGAGGCGTAGTCCGTCAAACCGGCGCTGGTCGATGGTGCCTGCCGACCAGGGCAGTTGCGTCGTCCACCCGACCTGGCTCTCGATCTCCTTAATGAACTGGCTGATCTTGGCCGCTGCCGCCTCCGCCTGTTCGCGCTGGATGCGGATGAGAGCAGCCTTGTGCTCCTGATAGGAGAACCAGATTTCGGAGAGCCCGTTGGTGAGTAGCGCAACGCACACCACCGCCAGGAACAGCCCGACATATTTGCGAAACAGCCGCCCGCGCGCCCGTGATTTCTCCGCCGGCGCAACGGGCGCGCTGCTCGCGGCTTTCACTTGATCATCTTCGCCGGTGGGGGTGAGCTGCCCGGCCGGCCCCCCCAAACCTGCCTGAAGTTGTTGCATATGCTTGCCGCTAAGCCGTTCGGGAAACCACGTCAACCCGGTCATGCCGCCGCCGGCAGTTCCGGCAGGCAGCCCTGGCAGATCATAGCATATGGGACGGCAAAATGGTTTCCGCCGGTCAATATCTGCCTTATGGCGTGGTTTAGATCGGAACCCGCAGGCGAGCCAAATCAGGAGAAGTGAATGTGGTGGCGCCTGTTGTGCGTGGGAGCGTTATTCATAGGCGGCTTTCAGGCGAGCGTCTGCGCGCAGGATGCGGTCTCCGAGTTCTACAAGGGAAGACAGATCACAGTGATCGTCGGCTCCACGGCAGGCGGCGGGTATGACATCTATGCGCGGCTGCTTGCCCGGCACATGCCCACCCATATCCCCGGCCATCCGGCCATGGTGGTGAGCAACATGGCAGGCGCGGGCAGCAACGCCGCTGCCGCTTATGTCTATAACGTGGCGCCCAAGGACGGCACTGTCATCGCGGCGCTGCAGAACAGCGCCGTGCTCGATGCGCTGCTCGACGCCTTGCTCGGTGATACCAGGCGCCTGCGTCACGATGCCACGAGGTTCATCCATCTCGGCTCGGCGACCGTCGACCACTACGTCTGCATCTCGCGTGCGGATGCGGCGGCGAGAACCTTCAAGGACGTGCTCGAGCGGGAGCTGGTCATTGGAGCGAGCCAGCCTGGAACCTCGACCCGTGACTATCCGGCCATGCTCAACAACATGACCGGCAGCAGGCTGCGGCTGGTCAGCGGCTACCCCGGCACGCGGGAGATCGCGCTGGCGATCGAGAAGGACGAGGTGAAAGGGCTGTGCGGCTTCAGCTGGTCGAGCCTCAAGGCGCAGCGGCCGGACTGGCTGCGCTCGGGCTTCATCCGGGTGCTCGTGCAGGAGCATGACAAGGGGCATCCCGACATCAGCGCAATGGGGGTGCCGCTTGCCGTCGACTTTGCCACAACGGCGGATAACCGCCGCGTCATGGAGCTGGTGTACAGCTCGGAGACTTTCGGCCGACCCTACATGATGGCGCCCGGCGTGCCGACGGATCGGGTTGCCGCGCTGCGCGCGGCATTCATGGAGACGATGCGTGACCCGGATCTGCTCGCGGAAGCGCATCGGCTCGACATTGAGATCGATCCGATCTCGGGCGAGGAGCTGCAGGCCTTGGCAGAAAAAATCTTCACCACCCCGCCCGCGGTGGTCGAGCGGGCCAAGCAGGCGTTGGAGTACCGGGCGCCGTAGGGCAGCGCATTTCGGCAATAAACGATCCGGCTACCCCGCCTTCAGCCGCGGGATGACCTCGCGTGCGATGGTCTCGATCTGCTCCATATCGTATTTGTACGGAACGAAAATGATCTTCTGAGTTCCAACCGCAACATGCGCCCTGAGCTGCTCGACGCATTCGTCGACGGTGCCCATGATGGCGCTCTCTTTTGTTGACTCGCTCCAGGCTGCAAAGTCCCATTCTTTCGTGAGCCATTCCATCATGGGAGCTTCGACCGCCTGCCGTGACTTGCCGATATGGATCGGCAGTTGCGAGGCGTTGAGCAGCTTGTCGGGATCCCTGCCGGCAGCCTGCGCGAAGCTTTTGATCTTGCCCCATGACTTGGCGAAGCTTTCGGGGCGATAGAAATAGGTGAGCCAGCCGTCGCCGGCGACTGCGGCGCGCCTGAGCACGCGGTCGACATAGCCGCCGATCAGGATCGGCGGGTGCGGCTTCTGCAGCGGCTTCGGAAACATGACCCCGGCGGGGATGTCGTAGCGGGAAAACTTGCCGCTGACCGTATGCTCGGTCCAGAACCGCTTCAGGATGTCGAGGCTCTCGTCCATGATCTTGCCGCGCTGCTCGAACGGCACGCCAATGGCGTTGAACTCGCGCCGGTACCACCCTGACGCCATGCCCATGATCAGCCGTCCGTCGGAGAGCAGATCCATGCAGGCAAGCTGCTTGGCGAGGATCACCGGATTGCGCATCGGCAGCACCAGAATGCCGGTTCCAAGCTTGATCCGGCTCGTGCGAGCGGCAATGGCGGTGAGCAAGGTCAGCGATTCGATGATCGGGAAATTCGGATCGACCCCGAGCAGGATGTGATCCCAGACCCAGAGCGAATCAAAGCCCAGCTGCTCCATTCGCACGCCGTAGTCGACCAGCGCCTTGATGTCCGGCATCTGCGGATAGGCGGTGAAATTTTGTACCGCTATGCCGAAAGTCCCCGCCAACCCGGCCATGGGTCACTCCTTCCTCATTTGAGCTGTAGGGCAGGCAAGGCGTGCTCTACAGCGTTTTCGCGTGGGCAAAATCGTGATCACCGTGCCCACCATCACGAGCACACGAGATGATTTTGCTCCATCCTACAGCCTTGCTCATCCCGTATAGAGCTGCTCGGGGTCGAGCTCGCGCAGCACCTTGAGCTCGTGATCCGTTGGTGGCTCCGTCACCCCGGGACGGGCCGAAAATTCCAGCGCAAATCCGGTATTGTCCTGCAATTGCTCGCGGGTGACTCCGGGATTAAGCGAGATCACCTGCATGCGCCCGCGCGTGGGCTCGAACCCGAACACGGCAAGATCGGTTACCACGCGGAACGTGCCGCCGGCGACGAGCCCGCTCGTCCGCCGGCTGTCACCGCCGTGCAGGAAACCGGGGCTGGTGATGAAATCGACCCGCTCCACGAACCGCCGCTTCTCGTGCTTCATGGCGACGATCATCTGCGCGAGACTCGCAATGTCATTGCCGCCGCCGGTGCCCGGCAGCCGCGTCTTCGGCCGCTCCGGATTGCCGATGAAGGAGCTGTTGAGATTACCGTACTGATCGACCTGCGCGCCGCCCATGAAGCCCACGTCCACGTATCCGCGCTGCAGCAGCAGCAGCACCTCAGCGCTGCCCAGCACCATGTTGGCGCGCTTGGTGCAGCGCTGATCGTTGGTCGAGGGCGGCAGCTTCCCGGGCTCAATGAAGGCGCCGATCACGCCGCCCTCGAACAGGATCGTCAACCCCGGGCAGCGCAAGCGCTGCGCCAGCGTAGCAGCAAGGAGCGGGATACCCACGCCCGCGAACACCACCTGGCCATCGCTGAGCTGGCGGGCGCTCAGGATGGTGAGCAATTCCGCAGCTGTGTGTTCGTGCGCGCTAGGCATCGTAGATGCTTTTTCCGGCGCGCGCGGCCTCGAGCAGCTCGTCCATGCCGATCAGGGCGAGGAACTCGCTCCACGATCTCGGCGCATGGACATAACGTTCAAGATAGTGCGCCATGCCCGTGACCGGCTCCTTGTTCACCAGCTCGACGTATTGCTCCATGTGGCGGATCATCGGTTCGTTGATGCCGTAGCATTCGTGCGGCGCGCATCCGAACGGCAGCTCGACCACCGCGTCAACCGCAAAAAAGGGAATTTTGGTCTGATCGGGGGCGCGCCGGATCTGGTCGTTGGACACGATGCGCTCGGTGGTGAGGATCACCTTGTTGGCGGCGATCGCGAGATCGATGTCCATGAACTGCAGCCCGTCGATCTGCGCGTTGCCGTAGGCGTCGCAGCGCTGCACGTGGATGAGCGCCACGTCCGGGTTGAGGGCGGGGACCAGCAGCAGCCGCTCGCCGGTGAACGGGCAGTCGATCTCGACCGGCTCCGGGCGCAGCCTGCGCACGTCGGAGCCCAGCATCGAGCGGATCGGCAGGAACGGAACGCCCATGGCACCGGCGCGGAAGCGCATGCCCATCGCCATGTGGCTCCATTCGTCGAATTTCGCCTTGCCGGTCTCCACGTGATGGCGCATCACCTTCGAGACGCCCCACAGGATGCTCTGGCTGAACCAGCTGGTAATGATGTGATTGCAGGCGCCTGAAGCGAGCAAGAGGTCACCGTCGCTGGACACGATGCTGCGCGAGCAGGTCAGCCCCCTGCGACCGGCTCGGATCAGTGCCCAGATCATGCCCATTGGAGTGCGCGACATCGTGCTCCCGCCGATGCCGACGCAATCGCCGTCGCGCACGAACGAGGCGGCCTCCTCGAGCGAGACCACCTTGTCGCGCAGGCTGCGGTCGCGCCGCGATAATTGCTCGCGCAGCTCCACATAACCCGGGACCGTGCTGCTCTTACCCGCGGTCATGCCGGTATCAATGGGCGCGCCGGGCGCCAACCTCCGCGTTGAACTCCCCGATCAGCCGGTCCCAGCGCGGGATGCTATCGACGAGGCCGCGCCAGAAGCGCGGGTCCTTGCGGCGGTCGAAATCCTCGATCCGCACGCCCTGCTGCTCCACCCAGGTGAAATAGCCGAGATTGAAGATGCGCTTGCGATCGAGATGAGTCAGCTCGAGGACATGATCGTCCTCGATTCCCTCGAGATGGCGGCTGAAGATCTCGCCGGCATTGACCTCGTCGAATGCGTCGTCATAGCGGCGCGCCAGGAAGCTCTGTCGCTCGCTGCCATAGAGCGAGGCGCCATCGGTGGCGACTGTCATGATCACGTCGTCCGCGCCGAGATCGAGACGCTTGGCGACCTTGATGGCGGCGACAATGTTGGCGAGACCCGAAAGGCCGATGTCCGCAAAAGCATTTATCACATCCGGATCGATCTTGCGCCGACCCGCGAGGTAGCTGCGCCCGACATTACCCCCGAACAGCACGTTGAGCGAATCGCTGGCGAGATCGGACACGCCCACGACGAGATCCGTGTTCATCACGTTATGGATGAGCGGCACATGCTTGTCGCCGATGCCCTGGATATTGTGCTCGCCGTAGCCATTGCACAGCATGGTCGGGCATTCGAGGGCCTCGACGGCAACGATCTTCGTGCCATGGCGCGGTTTGAGATAGTCGCCCGCCGCCAGCGTTCCGGCAGACCCGGTCGCCGATACGAAGGCGGCGAGCCGACGCTCAGGTCGGATGGTCTTCACAGACGAGAAGACATGCTCGAATGCCGCGCCCGTGCAGCAGTAGTGAATGAGATAGTTTGCAAATTCAGAGAACTGATTGAGGATGACATTCTTCTCGTCGCGCGCGAGCTCGGCGCACTTGTCGTAGATTTCCTTGACGTTGCTTTCGCTGCCCGGGGTGCGGATGATGTCGGTGGGGTCCGCGACCCATCGGGCCAGCCACTCGAACCGTTCGTGGCTCATTCCTGCCGGCAGCACGGCCATGCTGCGACAGCCGAGAATGCGCGAGATCGCAATGCCACCGCGGCAGTAGTTGCCGGTGGACGGCCACACCGCACGGTGATGGGTGGGATCGAAGGCGCCGGTGATCAGCCGCAGCGCCAGGCAGGCATAGGCGGCGAGCACCTTGTGCGCGCCGATCATGGGAAAGCGCCGGCCGAGCAGCACGACGATGGGTGCCTGCACGCCGGTCAAGGATTCCGGCAGCACGAGATGTCCTGGCAGGCCCGCGCGGCTTCGCCGGTCGGCGGCGTTGAACCAATGCACACGCCAAAGATTTTTCCCGTGCGGCTGATCGGGACCGACCGCGGCGAGCTCGGTTGCCACGGCGGCGGGAATGAGCGCCGGATCGGCCAGCTCGCGCCACGAGGGCAAGGTCACCCGCGCCGCGCACAGCGCGCCGATCGCCGCTTGTCGGCGGCAGCGATCGACGATCTCGGGCGGGATGGGCAACGATAGCGTCATGTCGCGGGCTGAGCCTGCCCGACCGGCTCGCCTCGGCCGCCCTCCGCGCGTGTACGCGCCCATGGTGCGAAGGAAGCCCGGTAACGCTCCGGCGCGACGGCCTGATAAAGCGTGTTGCGCTGGCGTGGCGTGCGGCCGAGCGAGGCGATCAGCGCCTCCATCTGCGCTGGGGTCATCTCCCGGCCGTGGCGCGCTCCCGCTGCGCGCGTGATGCTTTCGTCCATCAGGGTCCCGCCGAGGTCGTTGGCTCCGCTGCGCAGGCAGATCGCCGCCCCCGCCGGACCCATCTTCACCCATGAGGTCTGGATATTGGCGATCAGGGGATTGAGCGCGAGCCGCGCGACGGCATGCATCAACACGGCTTCCCTGAAGGTCGGGCCCCTGCGGGCGCGGCCCTTGAGGTAGATCGGGGCTTCCATGTGCACGAACGGCAGTGGGACGAACTCGGTAAAGCCGCGGGTCTCCTGCTGCAAGCCCCGAATGCGCAGGAAATGGCGCGCCCAATGCTCGTAACGGTCGATGTGCCCGAACATGATGGTTGCGGTGCTGCGCAAGCCGGCCCCGTGAGCGGCGCGCATCACCTCGAGCCATTCGCGTGTGCGGATCTTGTCCGGGCAAAGCACCGCCCGCACCTCGTCGTCGAGGATTTCCGCCGCTGTGCCCGGCAGCGTGCCCAGCCCTGCGGCCTTGAGCGAGGTGAGAAACTCCGCGACCGGGATACCCAATGTTTGTGCGCCCTGATGCACCTCCAGCGGCGAGAACGCGTGCACGTGGATGCGGGGGACGGCGCCTTTCACGGTGCGGCAGATGTCAAGATATCTCGCCCCCGTATAGCTCGGGTGGATGCCGCCCTGCATGCACACCTCGGTGGCGCCGCGCGCCCACGCCTCGCGCGCACGCCGCTCGACCTCGCCAAGCGAAAGATCGTATGGCCGGCCGCGCAGGTTCTCGCTCAGCTTGCCTTTGGAGAAGGCGCAGAACTGGCATTTGAAGTAGCAGATGTTGGTGTAGTTGATGTTGCGGGTCACGACGTAGGAGACGGCGTCGCCGTTGATGGCTTGGCGCAACTCGTCGGCGGCGGAGCAGACTGCGGTGAACTCCTGCCCGCGGGCGCGAAACAGCCGCACGATCTCTGCCTCGCCGAGCTCGCGCCCGGATTGCGCCTTGTGCAGGATGGCAACGAGCTCGCCAGCTAGGGCAGGCGAGCAGGGAAGGAGCTGAGGGGCAGGCGGCGCGGTAAGCGTTCCCGGCGCCCATTCGTCGGTGCGCGGCCAGCCGTCGGCATCGATGCGGTTGAGCAGCATGGTCCGCAGCTGGGGGCCGACCCAGCTCTCTGCCTGCCGCGCGTAGGCCGGATAGATGGCAAGACGCTCGGCTAGCTCCTTGCCAGCTGCGTTGGTCGCGCGCTCGAGCAGCTTCAGATGCGGCCACGGCGCCTCCGGATTGACGTGATCGGGCGTGACCGGAGAGACGCCGCCCCAATCGTTGATGCCGGCATCGAGCAGGCGGCGCAGCGCGCCCGGGCTCAGATTGGGCGGCGCCTGGATGCTCATCGAAGGGGCGAACAGCAAGCGCGCAATGGCAATGGTCCACAAGAGCTCATCGAGGCCGGCGGCCGGGGCATCCGCCATACGTGTTCCCGGCTTCGGCCGGAAGTTCTGGATGATGATCTCCTGGATATGCCCGTAGGCGTCGTTGAGCCCGCGCAGCGCCAGGAGCGAATCGATGCGCTCCTGCCTCGTCTCTCCGATGCCAATGAGGATGCCGGAGGTGAACGGGACGGCCGCTTCGCCTGCCGCGCGGATGCTCGCGAGCCGCATACGCGGATGCTTGTCGGGCGAGCCGTGATGCGGTCCGCCGCGCAGGCACAGCCGTGTCGATGACGATTCGAGCATCAGCCCCTGTGAGACCGATACGGCGCGCAAGGCGGCGAGGTCGGCCGGGGTCAGATGACCGGGATTAAGGTGCGGCAACAGGCCAGTCTCTTCCAGCACTGCGCGGGCGGCCTCGGCCAGATACGAAAGTGTGCTGGCGTGACCTAGGCGGGCGAGCTCATCCGCGGCAGTGCGGTAGCGAAGCTCCGGCTGGTCGCCGAGCGTGAACAGCGCCTCCTTGCAACCGGCCGCCGCTCCGGCCTTCGCAATAGCGACCACCTCGTCAAGCGAGAGATAGGCGCACTCGTTGCGACGCGGGGAATGGGCAAAGGTGCAGTAGTGACAAACGTCGCGGCAAAGCTTGGTCAGCGGAATGAAGACCTTGCGCGAATAGGAGACGATTGCTCCGTGCGCGCCGTCGCGGCGTCGCGCGGCCACCTGGAGCAGCGCTTCGAGATCGCAGTCGATCAGTGAGAGCGCTTCCTCGCGGGTGAGAGGGCGGCCGTCCTCAAGACCATCTGGCAAGATCGCGGGCATCGCGTTCACCGATCGACGCGCATGGCGAGACGCGCGTCTGAGATCGGCCTGCCCGCGCCTTTCGCGTCAGCCGCCGCCATCGAGGCCGCACCAGTCGCAGATGCTCAGCGCCATGACCTTGATGGCGGTCATGTAGTCCTCGATGGAAACGTACTCGTCGTCGGCGTGCATGACCGCGGTCGAGCCGGGACCGAAGATGACAGTGGGGGTGTCCGCATAACGGTTGAGGAAGCGGGTATCGGCGGCGCCCTGGCGTCCGCTGATCTCGGGATCGCGGCCGGTGATCTCCCGATAGCTTCTGCAGACCGTCTCGACAATAGGATGGTTGCGCGGAATCTCCGACGCTTCCGCGTCGTAGCCTACGAAGCGGACCCTGGGCGGATGCAGCTTCATCCAGGGGTCCCCCGCCGCGGAGCGCGCGATCTGCTGCACGAGGCTCTGCTTGACGCCCTCGTGGTCCTCGCCCGGCACCGTGCCGATGCTGCCCTTGAGCAGACAGTTGGCCGGGAATGCGCTCGGATAGTTGCCAGCCGAGAAGCTCCCGATCATGCAGGGCAGCGTGTCGAGCGCGTTGGGATAGAGCGGGTGGGTCACCGTTGCGACCCGCTTCGCCTCGAGGTCGGCGACCGCCTTGACGATCTTGTTACCGAGCTCGATGCCGCTGATGCCCTCGTATCTTTTCTGAATGCCGGCCGGCTTGCCGTGGATCTCGATCTCGAACCAGATGCGGCCGATGCACGCTGGCTGCACCGCAAGTCCGCTGGTCTCCCCGGAGATGCCGGCATCCGCCTTGTAACCGCGGATCACCGTGTCGAGCGTGCCGTGTCCGCTCACCTCCTCGTCGACCACCACGTTGATGTGCACGTCGCCCCGCGGCCTCCCTCCGGCGGCAAGAATGGATTCTACCGCCATGACATGGCTGGCGACGCCGCTTTTCATGTCGCAGGAGCCGCGACCATAGATGCGCCCACCCTTGATTTTGGCCGACCATGGATCGTCGCTCCAGCCCTTGCCGTCGCCGACCGGGATGACATCGGTGTGGCCGTTGAGGAGGAGCGAGCGTCCGCCACCCGTTCCCTTCAGTGTTGCGACGATATTCGGCCGTCCTTCATAGCCGCGCTCCACCGTACGGTAGGCGGGATGTTTTTTCAGCTGCTCCCAGTCGGTCTCCCATGCGTCAACGGCAAGGCCAAGCTGGGTCATGTAATCGGCAAGAAACTTCTGGATTCTCGCTTCGTCGCCGGTGACGCTGGGAATGGCAATTATCTTTTGCAGGAAGGCAATGGACGCTTCCCGGCGCTCGTTGATCTTTTCCAGGACCTTGCGGCGGAGCTCTGCGCTCATGCGAATCCCTTAACCTGCAGCCCGAAAGGAACTTTGGGTTCGTTTTGCAAAAACGGCCTCATTCGCGAGTATTATTGCTTAATTACAACTAGAGATTGTAAGTCGGGCCTCCACGTGGGACCGGTATCGCAAAAAGAGAGCCGTCCTTTGGTAAGATCGACCTCCATCCTCGTCAATCTGCCTTTGCCGCGGCGGCTCTTCGCCTGGCTCATGGCCGCGCCGCGTCGCGGCAGGCTGCGCCTTTCGCAATGGCGTCCCGGACTCGTTGCGGCGTGAGCGGCAGGTCGCAGACCTCGGCACCGACAAGGCGCAGCGCGTCGTTGACGGCGCACACAATGGCCGCCGGCGGGCCGACCGCGCCGCCTTCACCGATGCCTTTGATGCCGAACTCGGTATGCGGGGAAGGCGTCGCCATGTGCGCGATGCGGATGCCCGGCACCTCGGTCGCACTGGGCAGGTGGTAGTCGAGCAGGCCCGAGGCGAGCGGCTGGCCCTGCGCATCGAACGCCACCGCTTCCAGGAGGCAGGTTCCGATGCCTTGCGCCACCCCGCCGCACACCTGGCCGTCGACGATCATCGGGTTGACGAGCGTGCCTCCGTCCTCGACCACGACATAGTCGAGGATCGCGATCGATCCCGTGTCCGGGTCCACTGCGACGAGGGCGGCGTGGGCGGCGTAGCTGAAAGTGCCGGAGTCGCGCCTTGGCCGATAGCCGGCGGTGAGCTCGAGCCCGCCCGGGTTAACGTCGGCAGGAAGCTGCTGCGGCTCGAGATACCAGGCGCGCGCCACCTCGCGTAGCGTGACGCTCGCGCCTGCGGCATGCACAGCGCCGCCCGCAACACGCGCATCCTCGAGGTCGGCCTGCAGCAGCCACGCCCCGATCCGCCGTGCCCGCTCGGCGAGCGCGCGCGCCGCCTGCGCGACTGCGCCGCCGGCCATCACCATGGCGCGCGACCCCCAGGTGCCGGTCGAGAACGGGCTCAACAGCGTGTCGCCATGCAGCACCTTGATGCGCTCGATGGCGACACCGAGGATCTCGTGCGCCACCTGCGCGAGCGTGGTCTCATGACCCTGGCCGTGCGAGTGGGTGCCGACGCGGATCTCGACATCGCCGTCGGCAGTGAGCCGGATGCTCGCCTGCTCGTAGCCCGGCACTGCGGGACGGCCCCAGCCGGCGAGCACCGCGGTGCCCATCGCGCCCTGCTCGCAGAAGATCGAGAAGCCCGCGCCGATCAGGCGTCCGTCGGGCTCGCCCCCGCGCTGGCGCTGGCGGATCACGGACAGATCGATGGCGGCCATCGCGGAGCGCAGGCAGGCGGGATAGTCGCCGCCGTCGAACTCCTTCCCGGCCACGTTCGTAAACGGCATCTGCTCGGGACGCACGAGGTTTCTCAGCCGCACCTCGCACGGCTCGAGACCCGTGGTGCGCGCGATCGCATCCATGACGAGCTCGACGGCAAGGCACACGCCGCTGCGCGCCACTCCCCGATACGGAAGGATCGGGCATTTGTTGGTGGCAACGGCTGCGGAGCGGCAGCGGTACTGGCGGAAGTCGTAGGGCCCGGGCAGCAGGCTTGCGACCTGCGCCGCTTCGAGCGCCGCGGAGGTGGGATAAACCGAGTAGGCGCCCGCATCCACATGCGCGACACAGTCGAGCGCCAGCAGCCGTCCTTGCGGGTCGGCGTAGCCGGTGATGCGGTAGTGGTGCTCGCGGCAATTGGCATTCGCGCTCAGGTGCTCGCGGCAGTCCTCGACCCAGCGCACCGGCGTGCCGCCGGTACGCGCGAGCCACGCCAGCACGACCTCCTCGCGGCAGAGCAGGCCCTTGTAACCGAAGCCGCCGCCCACGTCGGGCGCGATCACGCGGACGGAGCCGTCGTTGAGGCTGAGGCACTCGGCGAGCCCGCGCTGAACCATGTGCGGCATCTGCGTCGAGCTGACGACGGTGAGAAATTTGAGGCGGTCATCCCAGCAGGCGGTCACGGCGCGGCCCTCGATCGGGAGCATGCACTGGCGCGCGGTGCGAATCTCGCGCGTGACCTTGATCGGCGCGCGCTGCGCGATGTCGTCGAACGCGCTGCGAGCGTCGGCCCCCTGAAGAAATTCGATGAAGACGTTATCGCCCCAGTCCTCGTGCACCAGTGGCGTGTCCGGCCGGCGCGCCGCCAGCATGTCGGTGACCGGCGCGAGCGCCTCGTAGTCGACAATCACGCTCGCGGCGATGTCCTCGGCCTGTGCGCGCGAGGGCGCGACGGCCACCGCCACTAGCTCGCCCACGTAGCGCAGCTTGTCGAGCGCGAGGACAGGCTCGCTCGAATGCTTGAAGCCGGGGAGCGCGGTTGCGGCCCTGATCGGCTTGACGCCTGTGAGATCGCGTGCGGTGAAGACGGCGCTCCGGTGCTGGGCGGGCACGTGCACGTGGCGCAGGCGGCCGTGTGCCACTGGGCTGCGCACGAAGGTGACCTCGCGCATGCCGGGAAAGCGGAAATCAGCGACGTACTGCCCGCGCCCGCGCAGAAACCGCTCGTCCTCGCGGCGCCGGACGCTGGCGCCTATCCCGTGGCCTGACATGCACAGCTATACCCGTTTCGCTCGCGCGCGAGCGCGTTCGGGAGGGCGTGATTGGCTATGCCGGCAAAAGGACGCAGCATGGGATGCCAAATACGGGGTTCTGAATCTGGACGAAGAATCGCACCACATATGACCTAAATCCTCACCCCCGCCGCCTGCAGGATCGAGCGCGCGCGGGCACGCGCATCCTCGGAGATGGTCAGCCGCTCGGCAAAGTCGCGCCCGGTCGGGCGCGTGGCATCGATGCCCATCTTGGTGAGCGTAAAGGTCTCGGGATCGGAGGTGGGATCGAGCACGGCGCTCTTTGCCCCCGGGATGAAGACGATGTCTTTTTCCGCCCGAACGCGGGTGGCGAGCGCCCACATCACGTCGTTCATGTTGAAGATGTCGACGTCGTCGTCCACCACGATGACGTACTTGGTGTAGTACTCGGTGCCGAGAGTGGCCATGATCGCCATCTGCGGCTCTCCCTCGGCGATCTTCTTCATGGAGATGAAGGCCATGAAGGCGCCGCAGGTCGTGTGCGGCACATGCACCGCGCGCACGTTGGGAAGGTTGCGCTTGAGCGCATTGAGGATCTCCCCTTCGCGGGTGATGCAGGATATCAGGATGTGGTCGCGCGACATGCCCGAGGTGACGCTTTGCAGCATGGCATCGCGCCGCATGCGCACCCGGTGGGCGACGAAGACGTTCTGCGTGCTGCGATAGGAGGCATAACCGGTGAACTCGCCGAACGGTCCTTCCGGCTCGTGCACGCCGGCAAGAATCTCGCCCTCGATAATGATCTCGGCGCCGGCTGGCGCTTCGAGGCCCGCCACCCCGGTGCGGGCGAGCCGGTAGGGCTCGCCGAACAATCCGCCGATGATCTCGTATTTCCTCACCTGCGGCGGATAGGCATAGACCATGGAGCCCATGTAGTGCAGCGGATGGGTGCCGAGCGTGACCACCGCCGGGAGCGATTCCCCACGCTGCTCGGCGCGGCGGTGGTACTCGTAGAGTCGCCGCCGCGAATGCAGCGATACGCCAAGCCGGTTCCTGCCCTTCAGCATCAGGCGGTGGAAGCCGGTCGTGTCGACGCCACTGACGGGATCGCGCGCGACAATCTGGCCCGCCGTGATGTAGGGCGCCGCATCGACCGGGAACTGCAGCGGGACCGGCAGCCTGGTCAGATCGATGTCGTCACCCTCGATGACGACGTCCTCCCAGGCGCCGCGCTCGACAGTCTCGCATGGCATGTATTTCTGGCAGCGCTCGCGGAATGCGGTGGGCAGATCGTCCGGCGCAACGCCAAGACAGGCCGCGAGCAGCCTGCGGTTCGCGGCGACATTGGTGACCATTGCCATGCCGCGGCCGTCCATATTCTCGAACACCACCACCGGGCTTCTGCCCGCCTGCTCGAGCTCGAACACGAGCGCCGTCGTGTCGAAACGCAGATCGACCGGCTCGCTGATCCGCATAAGCTCGTCGGGATGCTCGGTTTCCACGAGATGCAGGAACCCGCGCAGGCTCTGCCGGTCCACCTCGACGTTTCGCTGCACGGTTCACCTCGCAGGCGCGCTTGCGTGATCGGCTTTAGAGCAGTTTCGCGGTTATCGATCCAGCCGTTCGATGCATCTTTGCGGCTGCGGCGACCATGACCACGTCCCGCCAGAGGCTCGGGTCCCTGCTCGGCGTCTGCGGCATGTGCATGTTTGCCGGCACGCTTCCGGCGACGCGGCTTGCGCTCACCGGTCTCGACCCGCTCTTCATGACGGCCGCGCGCGTCACAATCGCGGGCGGCATGGCGCTGCTGGTCCTCCTCGTCAGGCGCTGCGCCTTGCTGCCGCGCAAGCTGCGGGTTGAGATGTTCAGCGCCGCGTTCTGCACCGTGCTCCTGTTCTCGCTGTTCGCTGCGTTTGCCATGATGACGGTGCCGGCCGCGCATGGCGGGGTCGTGTTCGGCATTCTGCCGCTGGCAACGGCCGCAGCGGCAGCAATCTTCGCGCATGAGCGGCCAAGCCGGGGATTCTGGCTTGCCAGCGCAGCCGGCGCGCTCATCGTGCTCGCCTTCGTGCTTCGCCGCAGCGGGGGCGAATGGTTCTCGGTCGGAGACCTGTTCCTGCTGGGCGCGATCGGAGCGGGCGCGCTGGGCTATACGCTCTCCGGGCGCCTCACCATGCGCATGCCGGGCTGGGAAGTCATATCCTGGCAGGTTGTCGTATTTCTCCCGCTTGCCGCGGTCGCAACTATCGTCCTGTGGCCGGGCGATGTTGCGCGCGTGCCGCTCTCGGCGTGGCTTGGGCTCGCTTATGTCGGGCTGGTAAGCCAGTACACGGCATTCTTCGTGTTCAATGCCGCCATGGCCATGGGCGGCATTGCGCGCGTGAGCCAGATCATGCTGCTGCAGCCGTTCGTCATCGTTGCGCTTGCGCTTCCGGTCAACGGCGAGCGGATTGATCCGGAAACGGTCGCCTTCGCCGCTGCCGTGGTTGCGACCGTGCTGGTGGGCCAGCGCATGCGGGTCGTGCAGCGCGCCGGATGATTGCGAGCGAAGGGGGTGGGTGAGGGGGCCTGCACCCCCTTACAGCCCCACCCTTGCAGGCGCGGCGCGGCGCGATATATCGGCGGCAAGCTGACCTTTGCGAGGAGCGGCATGAGCACGGATGCCAACAACACGGTTGCCGAGACCCACCCCTTTCAGGCGGAAGTGAGCCAGCTGCTGCACCTGATGGTGCACGCGGTCTATTCCGAGACCGACATCTTCTTGCGCGAGCTGATCTCCAATGCCTCGGACGCCTGCGACAAGCTGCGCTACGAGGCGATCGCGCATCCCGACCTGCTCGCTGCCGGCGGGGAGCTCACCATCCGCATCAAACCCGACGCCGAGGCGGGTACGCTGTCGATCTCCGACACCGGCATCGGCATGGATCGTCAGGAGCTGATCGACAACCTCGGCACCGTCGCCCGCTCCGGCACGCGCGCCTTCGTCGAGCGCCTCGCGCAGGTCAAGGACGGGGTCGGCCTGATCGGCCAGTTCGGCGTCGGTTTCTATTCCGCCTTCATGGTGGCCGACCGCATTGAGGTCATCAGTCGCCGCGCCGGCGCAAGCGAGGCATGGGTCTGGCAATCCGCAGGCGAGGCGGGCTTTGAGATCGCGCCCGCAGACGCGACGCAGGCCGAGCGCGTGGCGCGTGGCACCGAGGTCGTCCTGCATCTCAAGGCGGACGCAAAGCACTACCTCGAGCCTTATGATATCGAGCGCATCATCAAGACCTACTCCGACCACATCCAGTTTCCAATCGAGCTCGTCGGCAAGGAAGGCGCCCCACGCCAGATCAACGCGGCAAGTGCCATCTGGCAGCGTCCCAAGTCAGAGCTCAAGGCGGAGGACTACACCGCCGCCTATCGGGCCATCGCCGGTGCGTTCGACGAGCCGGCGATGACGCTGCACTACAAGGCGGAGGGGCGCCAGTCCTACGCCGTGCTGCTGTTTGTGCCCTCAATCAAGCCGTTCGACCTCGACCCCGACCGCAAGGACCAGGTCAAGCTCTATGTGCGTCGCGTCTTCATCACCGACGATGCGGGCCTGCTGCCTTCCTATCTTCGCTTCGTGCGCGGGGTGATCGACAGCGAGGACATGCCGCTCAACATCTCGCGCGAGATGCTGCAAAACAACCCGCACGTGGAGCATATCAGGAAGGCGGTGACCGGACGCGTCATCACGGAGCTGCAGAACCTTGCAGACAAGGAGGCCGAGCAGTTCGCCAAGGTGTGGAAGGCGTTCGGCAGGGTGCTCAAGGAAGGCATCTACGACGACCACGAGCGGCGCGCGGCATTGCTCGCGCTCTGCTGCTTCGCCACCACGAAGGGCGGCGAGCTGCGCACGCTCAAGCAGTACGTCGCCGATCTGCGGCCCAACCAGACCGAGATCTATTATCTCGTCGGCGAGAGCGCCCAGCAGGTCAAGGCCAATCCAAAGCTCGAAGCCGCGCGCGCGCGCGGGCTGGAAGTTCTGATCCTCACCGATCCCGTCGATGCGCTCTGGACGTCGATGCCGCAGGATTACGAGGGCAAGCCGCTCAAATCACTGAGCCAGGGCGAGGTCGATTTCAGCCTGGTTCCGATGCTGGACGAGGCTGCAAAGCCGCAAGCCGAAACCAAACCGGAGGGCATCGATGAAGCGGCGGTGATCGCGGCCGTTAAAGCGGCGCTCGGCCAGCGCGTCTCGGACGTGCGTGCCTCGCAGCGGCTCACCGATAGTCCTGCCTGCCTGGTCGCCGGCGCCGGCTTCGACCGCGAGCTCTCGCGCCTGCTCGCCCGGCAGAACCGCAGTGCCGGTCCCAAGCCGGTCCTAGAGCTCAACATGCGCCACCCCATCGTGTTGGCGGTTGGGCGCGCCAAGACCAACGCGCACGAGGACGAGGTTAATGACCTCTCCGCGCTGCTGTTCGAGCAGGCCAAGATCCTCGACGGCGAGGTGCCCGATGATCCGGCCGCATTCGCAACGCGCGTGAACCGCCTAGTCATGCGCGGGCTCACCACGTCGGGCGCCGCAGGCTGAAGGGTTTCAACGTGCCTACTCGATCACCTCGTCGGCGCGGGCGAGCAGGGTCGGAGAGAGATCAACGCCGAGCGCCTTTGCCGTCTTAAGATTGATCGCCAGATGAAAGCGTGACACCTGCACGATCGGCAGCTCCGCTGGCTTGCGGCCTTTCGCGACCTGATCGACGACGTTGGCGACGTCGCCGAACACGCCGGCCAGATCGACGCCGTAGCTCATCAGACCTCCTGCCTGTGCGAGCTCGCGGAAGGCGCTGACCGAAGGAATGCGTCGATCCAGCAACAGGCGCTCGATGCTTTCGCGGTCGCGCAGGAATATCGGTCCTGCCGGGATTGCGACCGGCTCGCCCGGCGCGTCGGCCATCTGCGCAAGCGCCGCGGCATAGTTCGGCGGCTGCCCCGTGACCTCGATGCGGCGTGGCTCAAAGCCCAAGGCAGGGGCGGCGTTCGCCGCCGCCTCGGCCTGGTCGCGCGAGGCCGCGTCCCAGACCAGGCCGAGCTTGCGCGCGGCCGGCAACGCCGCACGCAACAGCTCGATGCGCTTTGCGGCAAGCTCCAGCGCGTGGACGAACATACCGGTGATGTTGCCGCCCGGCCGCGCCATGCTCGCCACATAGCCGCGCGCCACCGGATCGAAGTCGATAGCCAGGACCACGATCGGCAGATCGCCGGCGATCGCGCGGGCGGCGCGCAACGCGGGCTCGTTGCCGACCGCCATCACGATGTCAGGCTTGCGTGCGGCGAGCTCGCGAAAGCTCGCCTCGTAGTCGTCGATGCTTGGCGTGCGGACGTATTCGAAGCTGAAGTTGCGTCCTTCCTGATAGCCGAGCTCCGCCATCCGCTTGAGGAAGGCAATATAGATCGGGGCGTCACGCCCCTGCGCACCGACAACACCGACGCGGAGCATCTTGCCCGACGGCGACTGCGCGGATACGGCGAACGGCCAAGCTATGGCGCCCCCGAAGAGGGCAATGAGCTCACGGCGTCTCATGGCAAATCGCCGGCCGGGATCGAACTGTCCGAGCGAGGACGATAGCACGGCCGGAACCTGCCTGTATGCGGCAAATCGCAGGCTTGAGCCGCGAGGCCCTGATTGTCGGATAAGATTAGCGGCCGTCCATGGCTGCAAGCTTGGACGGGTCGCGCATGCCCCAGGTCATTCGCCGCAGTACGTCGTTGCCCTTGAAAATGTGGTGGCGCAGCGCCCCTCCAATGTGGACGAGGACCACGGCAGCAAGCAGGTAGGCAAGCCACTTGTGCGAGCCTTCGATCCACTGCCGCATGGGCCGTTCGACGCTGGTCACCAACGGCGGAACTTCGATGCCGAAAATGTCCCTGGTCATAGGGACGCGAAAGGTGGTCGCGACCAGCCAGCCGGTCAGCGAGACAATGAGCATCAGCACGTAAAGCGCAATGTGGCCGGTATGCGCCGCCGCGCGCTCCCACGGCTTGAGGCCGGACGGCAGCTCCGGGACCGGGTTGAACCACCGCCACAGCAGCCGCAGCACGAGCAGCGCGAGCAAGTCGTAGCCGAGCGCGGCATGGCCTGCATAGTTGGCGAGCCGCTCCGGCCGGGGTGTCATGTGCGTCATCCACCAGCCATGGCCGAGCAGCAAGAAGATGATGGCGGCGCCGACCCAGTGCAGGGTCTTGGCTGGCCAGCCCCAGCGGGTCGTCGAATTGAATGTCATCGAACGATCAAATCACGACGGTGTTGATCGTGCGAGCCTCGATTTCCTGCCGCAGATGCGCGTACAGGCGCGGGTTGCGGGCGGAGAGGATCTGCAGGGCGGCGAGCACGGCATTGTCCGGCTCCAGCACCGTCATGACCGGGACCTTGCTCGGCGCCCGCAGCGAGGACCATACGTCCTCGGGAAACTCCTTGGCGCTGGCCGGCACCGTGATGACGGGAATGGTCGTCATGGCGGAAAGGGTCGGACCCGCGCCATTGGATCTCCCGATAAAGGCAATCACCACCGAGTCCGGCACCTCCTGGGTCATGCGCTGGAGTGTGGCTGCCGCGGCCACCGGCTCCTTGTGCACGGAGCAGGTTACCATTGTCATCATCTCGGCAAGCTCGCCCAGTGCGCGCGAGAACGGCTCGGCGGTGTCGCTTTCCGATCCGCGCCAGAGAATGATGCGCTGGCGCGGCAGCCGGAAACGGCCGGTCACCTCGGCGACGCGGCGGTATTTGGCCGCAACGTCGTCGAGCGCGCCGCCGTCGCGATAGACCTGCTTGTCGATGTAGAAACCGTCCTGCAGCACCCGCCAGGAATCGTTATCGATGACGTCGGCCAGCAGCAGCCGCCCGCCGCGGTCGAAGCCGAATTCCACCTTCAGGTCGACGAGCGTGCCGCCTTCGAGCTGCCAAGCCTTCTCCAAGACGAGAAACGCATGGCGCGCGATGCGCCCCATCTCCGGCAGGACTTTCCATTCTTCGTCGCGGCCGAAGACCTCGTGTTCATTCAGGACGAGAAACGGCTCCTGTCCCTGCATCGGCTTTGCCGGATGGAACAACCGGATCTGCGAGGCCTCGCGTGCGTACAGCAGAAGCGGGTCGTCGCAGACGAGCGGCTTTCCCTTCCAGGTCCGATCCTTGGTCTTGAGGAAGAGTTCGCCGATCAGATGCGGGAAAAGTTGGCCCCTCCGAAGATGCGGGTTGCGCTTGAGATAGGAGCCGTGCGCCTCGCGCCGCACCACTACCTCGTAGGGCAGCATGGTGCAGCCTGGCGCAATGAACGAATCAGCGCTGTCCTGCTCCTCGAAGGCGACCGGCAGCCCGCACGCCTTGAGCAGCCGGAACACATTGCAGGTGGTCTCGTTGGCGAGCCTGCCCTTCTGCGGGATGATGTCGTGCTTGGCACCGTCGCCGGCGGTGATGTCGTCCTTGGACAGGATGGTGACGAGATCGGGACTGCCGGGGACCTGATGAATTTTCTTCGTCTTGCCTTCCGCGACAAGCGTGCCGAGCGGATATCTCGTGGCAATGCCCTGTGCCGTTTGGACGTCCACCGGTGGTTCCTGTTGTTGCTGCTGCTGCATCAGTGGCCCTCTCGCAGCCATTAAGGTCGCAACGATTGCCCATTCCCGCAAGGGTCGTAAGCCCGCAAACCTGTGGATGCATGCGCGCGGGGTGCGCGATGAGGAGGAAGCACTACGCGCGCCGCGCCGAGGGCAGCCACGGCACCCCAGCCAGTCGGGCGGCTTCGAAATTTTCGATTGCGTCGCGCAATTCCAGGGTCACGTCGATATCGTCGAGCCCGCGCAACAGCCGCTCCTTGCGTAACGGGCTGATGTCGAAGGGCCATCGGGTCCCATCCGGACCAAGCAGCGTCTGCTGCGGAAGGTCGATGGTCATCTCGGCACCCGGGCGCTGCCGCAGCTGCTCCTGGATGGTGTGAATGGCCGGCTCGGCGAGGATGATCACAGGAATCCCGTTCTGAAGGCAGTTCACCTGGAAGATCTCGCCGAAGCTGGGACCGACCAGCGCCCGCAGGCCAAAATCCATGACCGCGAATGCAGCCCCCTCCCGCGAGGAGCCGCATCCGAAGTCGGCAGCGGTGACGAGGATCTTCGCATCGCGATAGGCGGGCATGTTGAGCACGAATTCCGGACGGGGATGTCCGCCGTCGTCGTAGCGCAGGTCGTGCAGGAAGGCGGCGGAATAATCGTGGCCTGGTCGCCGATGGCGCCGCATGAAACGGCCGGGAAGTATCATTCCGGTATCGACTTTGGCAATTTCCAATGGAGCAGCGACCGCGGTCAGGACTGTGAACGAAAGCATAAAGTCCTCTCATCGAAGCGACATTCGGGGCTGGGCATCAATTAACCAACAGCCGGCGCACGTCGGTGATGTGTCCGGTGACGGCGGCAGCGGCTACCATTAAGGGGCTCATGATGTGCGTGCGGGCCCCGCGGCCTTGACGACCTTCAAAGTTCCGGTTGGTGGTCGAGGCACAGCGTTCGCCCGCTGCGACAATCTCGCCGTTCGAGCCGTTGCACATGGAGCACCCCGACTCGCGCCATTCCAGCCCGGCGGCCCGGAAGATGCGATCAAGCCCTTCGGCTTCCGCCTGCCGCTTTGTCGCGCTCGACCCGGGGGAGACGATCCCGGGGACTGTCGAGCGTCGCCCTTTGAGCACCAAGGCCGCGGCGCGAAGGTCCTCGATGCGGCTGTTCGTGCAGGAGCCGATAAAGACGCGGTCAATCGGAATCTGTTCCAGCGGCGTCGCCGCCTTGAGCGCCATATAGTCCAGCGCCCGCTCGATGTGCCTGCGGCGCTCGCCGTCACCCATGTTCGCGGGGTCGGGGATGCAGCCATCCACCGGCGCGCAATCCTCGGGGCTCGTTCCCCAGCTTACCATGGGGGCGAGGCGGCCGGCCTCGAAGCATAGCTCGCGATCGAAGACCGCCTCCGGATCGGTCGGCAGCGTCCGCCACCAGGCAAGCGCACGCGGCCAGTCCGCTCCCTTCGGCGCGTTCGGCCGGCTGGCCAGATAGTGATAGGTCGTATCGTCGGGGCCGATCATGCCGATGCGCGCACCGGCCTCGATCGACATGTTGCAGATGGTAAGGCGCGCCTCCATCGACATGGCGCGCACCGTGGACCCCGCGTACTCGACGGCAAAGCCGGTCGCGCCGCCAACGCCGATCTCATTGATGATGGAGAGGATCACGTCTTTTGCCGTGACTGCTCCAGGCAGAGCGCCCTCGACACAGATCCGCATCCGCTTCGGTTTCTTCATCCAGACGGTCTGGGTTGCAAGCACATGCCGCAGCTGGTTGCCGCCGCCGATCGGGATTGCAAGCGCCGCGCAGGCGCCGTTGGTGGCCGTATGCGAGTCGTTGCAGGTGATCAGCATGCCCGGCTGCGCGAGCCCCAGCTCTGGTGCGATGACATGTGCAATGCCCTGATCGGGATGATGCCAGCCGATATGCGGCAGCGCGAATTCGGTTGCGTTCTCGTCGAGCATCTCGACAACGCGCCTGATCTCGGCATTGAGGATGGCCGCTGGACCAAGCGACCGGTTGGTGGTGGGCAGGTAATGGTCGGTGACGGCAAGATGCTGATGCGGGCGGCGGACGCTGCGTGCCTCCATCCGAAGCTGATCGAACGCGAGGAAGGACTGACCTTCGTTGATCAGGTTGAAGTCGACATAAAGCAGGTCCTCGCCTTGCGGCGATGTCACGATGGCATGATCGGACCACAGCTTGTCGAGCAGCGTGCGCCGGGGCTCGCTCATTGGATCATCCCGAGCTCCTTCAGGATGCCCCGGTTCTCGTCGTAGTCCGCCTGCATCCATTGAACGGTCTCGGGATATCGGATGGGCTCGAGCACCCAGAAATTACGATCGAGATCGAGCTTGAAATCGGCATCGGCAATCACGCGATCGAGCGCGTCGGTCCAGAATTTCAACTGCTCGGGCGCAAGGCCGTTCGGCACCAGCACCGTGTAGGGATTGGCGGCAATCACGTCGAGCCCCTGCTCGCGCAGGGTGGGATAGCGCGCCAACGCGCCGGCAATGCGCGCAGGCGAGGCAATGGCCAGCATCTGCAGCCTTCCCGCCGCAATCAGCGGCATGGCGCTCCCGATGCTGGTGATGCCGATGTCGACATGCCCACCCGCAACCTGCGCGGCGACATCGGATCCGGAATTGTAGACCACGGTCACGATCTCGCTCGCGCCCGCGCCGGCCGCCTTGGCGACCTTGACTGCCGAGACATGAAGCGGCGTACCGAGGCCGACCGGAAATGCGAAGGTCACCGACCGCGGGTCGGTGCGCAGGCGGTCGCGGACATCGAGCATGCTCCTGAGCGGAGAATCGGCCCGCGTGAAATAGCATTGATACGCATCGAAAAGTTTCATCAGCGGCGTCACCTGCCTGTGCAGGCTCGATCCGGTGCGAGCGATCGCGTTGATGAAGCTGCCCGAGGCAAGGCCGATCGCATGCGCGTCGCCCTTCTTGCCTGCGAGATAGCTGATCGCGATGGTCTGCGTGGCGCCGGGCCGGTTGAGCACCGTCATCGATTCGACGAGGTGCTCCCTCGACAACGCATGCTGGATGGCTCTTGCAATGCGGTCATTCTCGCCGCCTGCGCCCGCACCGACGACGAATTCGACATTTGCCTCGGGCTTCCATGCGGGCTCGGCATGCTGCGCCTGCGCATGGGCGGCGGCATTCGCCAGCACCACGATTGCGGTAGCCACTGCTGCGGCTCGCGTGCTCGTCATTGCTCCCCCGCAGTGCGGCGGTTGCCCGGTGCCTGCCGCGGGCCAGCGCAATTTAGCAGCATAGAAGGCCCATATGAATTGCGTTCCGCCGCTGCCGGCGTAGAATGCCGACACTATCGCTGCGGGAGAGATCGGCTTTTCGCCGACGCCGAAGGAGCAACCGCCCCGGAAACTCTCAGGCACACGGACCAGGCGATAGACGAGAAGACTCTGGAAAGTGGCGCTGCTTGCGCCCGCCGACGGGATAACGTTCTCAGGCAAACAGACAGAGGGGGCACCCGGGAAGATCCGGCCAGTGGCTGGATCGCAAGGTGCTCCAATGTCCTCGCAACCGCAGCCAGCCGTCACCCCGCAACTCAAGCGCACGCCGCTGCATCGTCTGCACGCCGAGCTTGGCGCGCGCTTCGTGCCGTTCGCGGGCTACGAGATGCCGCTCAGCTTCCCCGCCGGCATTCTCAAGGAGCACCTGCACACCCGCGTGGCCGCGGGCCTGTTCGACGTCTCGCACATGGGCCAGCTCGCGATTTTTCCACGCGCGCGCGATATGGCGGATGCGGCGCGCGGGCTGGAAAGCCTCAGCCCCGCCGATGTGCTCGACCTTCCGACAGGCCGGCAGCGCTACGCGCTGCTCACCAATGCGGCGGGCGGCATTCTTGACGACCTGATGATCGCGCGGCTTGCCGAGCGCTTCATGCTTGTGGTCAATGCGAGCCGCAAGGAGGTTGACGAGGCGCACCTGCGCGCGGCCATTGCCGAGCATTGCAGCGTCGAGCGGCTGGACGATCGTGCGCTCCTGGCGCTGCAGGGTCCGCTCGCAGAGGCGGTGCTGGCGCGCCTGTCGCCCGAGGTCGCCGCCATGCGTTTCATGGAAGTCCGCACCCTTTCCCTACTGGGGGTCGAGTGCCTGGTCACGCGCTCGGGCTATACCGGCGAGGACGGGTTTGAGATCAGCGTTCCTGAATCGCACGCCGAGCCGCTCGCCCGCACGCTCTTGTCCGACGACAACGTTGCGCCGGTCGGGCTCGGCGCCCGCGACAGCCTGCGGCTGGAAGCCGGCCTGTGCCTCTATGGTGCCGACCTCGACACGCAAACCACGCCGGTCGAAGCGAACCTGGAATGGGCGATTGCGAAAGCGCGCCGCGCCGGCGGGGCGCGCGCAGGCGGTTTCCCCGGCGCCGATGTGATCGACAGCCAGCTTGCCCAGGGCGCATCGCGGCGGCGCGTCGGCCTGCGTTCGCGGGAACGAACCCCGGTGCGTGGCGGCAGTCCGTTGTTTGAGGGCGCGGGGAGCGAGACACCGCTCGGGCAGGTGACATCCGGCGGCTTCGGTCCGAGCGTGAACGGGCCGGTCGCCATGGGCTATGTCGCGCAACGCGCGGCAAACCCCGGCAGGGTGCTGTTCGCCGATGTCCGCGGCAGGCGCGTTCCCGTCGAGGTGACGGCGCTGCCCTTCGTCCAGCAGCGCTACAAGCGCCGGCAATGATCTCCGAGCAGGGAAGCGACACATGCTGAAATTCACCAGCGATCACGAGTGGCTGCGCATTGACGGTGACACGGCGACCATTGGCATCACCGCCTATGCGCAGGAGCAGCTCGGCGATCTCGTCTTCGTGGAGCTGCCGCAGCCCGGCAGAAAGCTCGAGCGGGGCGCGGCAGCGGCAGTGGTGGAATCGGTCAAAGCTGCCTCCGATGTCTATTCTCCGATCAGCGGCGAGGTCGTCGAGGTGAATGAAGGCGTTGTGGGCGAGCCCGGGGTGGTGAACGCCGATCCCATGGGTAAGGGGTGGCTGTTCAAGCTCCGGGTCGCCGATCGCTCCGAGATCGAGACGCTCATGGACGAGACCGCCTATCGTGCGCTGACCGGCTGATGCCGTCGGCTGCCGATCCACACGACGTAAAGGTTGCCGCATGACCTCACGTTCCACGCTGCTCAAGGCACTCGCGCAGAACGCGTTTGCCGCTCGCCACATCGGTCCGTCATCGGCGGACATCGGCAGCATGCTGGAGACGATCGGCGCCGCGAGCATGGACGAGTTGATCGAGCAGACTCTGCGCGAAACGATCCGGCAGAGTGCGCGGCTTGATCTCGGCCCTGCTTTGTCCGAGGCCGAGGCGCTGGAGAAAGTGCGCTCGGTCGCGTGCAGCAACGAGGTAATGACCTCGCTGATCGGGCAGGGCTATTACGGCACCATCCTGCCAGCGGTGATCAGGCGCAACATCCTGGAGAACCCGGCCTGGTATACGGCCTACACCCCTTATCAGTCGGAGATCAGCCAGGGGCGGCTCGAGGCTCTACTGAACTTTCAGACCATGATCGCCGATCTCACCGCGCTCGAGATCGCCAACGCCTCGCTGCTTGACGAGGCAACCGCCGCCGCTGAGGCGATGTCGATGGCGCGGCGCATCTCGCGGGTACAGGCGGCAGCCTTTTTCGTCGATGGCGATTGCCTTCCGCAAACCGTCGCCGTGCTGCGCACGCGGGCGGAGCCGCTCGGCTGGGAGATCGTGGTCGGCGATCCGCTCACCGACCTCGATCCGGGCGCGGTGTTCGGAGCGCTGTTCCAATATCCCGGCAGCGGCGGCGAGATCCGCGACTACCGAGCGGCGATGGCGGCCGTGCATGCGGCCGGCGCGCTTGCGGTCATGGCGGCCGATCCGCTGGCGCTCGCCCTGCTTACGCCGCCGGGCGAGCTCGGCGCCGACATTGCGGTGGGCTCGACGCAGCGCTTCGGCGTGCCCATGGGCTACGGCGGCCCGCACGCGGCCTATATCTCAACGCGCGCGGCGCACCAGCGCGCGTTGCCGGGCCGCATTGTCGGGGTCTCGGTCGATGCGCGCGGGCGCGCCGCCTATCGGCTTGCGCTGCAGACCCGCGAGCAGCACATCCGGCGCGAGAAGGCGACCTCCAACATCTGCACCGCGCAGGTGCTGCTCGCCGTCATCGCTTCCATGTATGCGGTCTATCACGGACCCGAGGGGCTCGCGCGCATCGCCCGCAATGTGCATCGCAGTGCCGCGGTGCTGGCGCACGGGCTCGCCGCGCTGGGCTGGCGTATTGCGTCGAAGCATTTCTTCGACACCGTCACTGTCGAGACCGGCGGCCCGACGGAGGAAATCCGGCGCCGGGCAGTTGAGAACAGGATCAATCTGCGCGTGACCGGCGATCGCATTGCAATGAGCTGCGATGAGACGACCACGCCCGAGATTGTCGAGGCGGTGTGGCGGTCGTTCGGATCAGCGGTCGGCTCGCACGCCGAGATTTCATATCCGGCTCTCTCGAGCGAGACTCCCGATGCCGTGCCGGCTTCGCTGACGCGCGCGAGCGCTTTCCTCACCCACCCGGTCTTCCATCGCCATCGCAGCGAGACCGAGATGCTGCGCTACATGCGGCGCCTCGCCGACCGCGATCTCGCGCTTGACCGCAGCATGATTCCGCTCGGCTCCTGCACCATGAAGCTCAATGCCACGACCGAGATGATGCCGCTGACCTGGCCGGAATTCGCCGACATTCACCCCTTTGCGCCGGCCGATCAGGCGCGAGGCTATGCGGAGATGATCGCCGACCTTGAGGCCAAGCTGTGCGCGATTACGGGGTTCGATGCCGTATCGCTTGAACCCAATTCCGGAGCGCAGGGCGAATATGCAGGCTTGCTCGCCATTCGCGCCTGCCACCGCAGCCGCGGCGAGTCGCAGCGCAACGTCTGCCTCATCCCGTCCTCCGCCCATGGCACCAACCCCGCTTCCGCCCACATGGCGGGGATGACGGTGGTGGTGGTCGATTGCGATCGGGAGGGCAATGTCGATCTCCCGGATTTGCGCGCCAAGGCCGAAAAGAATGCCGAGCGCCTCGCCGCGCTCATGATCACCTATCCCTCGACGCACGGGGTATTCGAGCCGGAGATCCGCTTGATTTGCGATATCGTGCATGCCTGCGGCGCCCAGGTCTATCTCGACGGCGCCAACCTCAACGCGCAAGTCGGGCTCGCGCGGCCTGCCGACTACGGTGCCGATGTCAGCCATATCAACCTGCACAAGACATTCTGCATCCCGCACGGCGGGGGCGGGCCGGGAATGGGGCCGATCTGCGTAAAGGCGCATCTGGCGCCCTTCCTTCCTGGCCGCGCTGGGGGCGCGGTTGCGGCGGCGCCCTACGGCTCGGCGTCGATCCTCACCATCTCCTGGATCTATATCCTGCTCATGGCCGGCGAAGGCCTCACGGCGGCGACCGAGGCGGCGATCCTCAGCGCCAACTACATCGCCGGGCGTCTCAAAGAGCACTATCCGCTCCTGTTCAAGGGCTGCAACGGACGCATCGCGCACGAATGCATTCTCGACACGCGCCCGCTCAAGGAGGCGGCCGGCGTCACCGTCGAGGACATTGCCAAGCGGCTCATCGACTATGGCTTTCATGCTCCGACCATGAGCTTTCCGGTTCCCGGCACGCTGATGGTTGAGCCGACGGAATCGGAATCGAAGGCCGAGCTTGACCGCTTTTGCGATGCCATGATCGCGATCCGCGAGGAGGTTCGTGCGATCGAGGAGGGGCGTTTGCCGCGCGACAATAATCCGCTGAAGCATGCCCCGCATACGGCGTCCGACCTCGCCGCCGAGAAATGGGAGCGCCCCTATCCCCGCTCGCAGGCCTGCTTTCCCCTCAAAACATTGCAAGCAGACAAATATTGGTCGCCGGTCAACCGCGTCGACAATGTCTACGGCGACCGCAATCTCCTGTGCTCCTGCCCGCCACTCGAGGAGCTGCGCGAGGCGGCGGAGTGAATATTCCGCGACGGCCGCCAAGCGAATATGTCCGCAGCTGGCGGAAGCTGACATAAGCGCGAAAACGGCGGATTCTCGTTTTGACCCATCTCGGACCTCGGCCGTCCGAGTTTGCTGTGATGCACAACGCGGCATTCCCCTAGTATGGTAAGAGCAAACCTCGGATTGAGGACAGCACATGAGGCGGCGCGAATTTCTCGGTGCACTCGGCGCGGCGGCAGCGTGGCCGCTCGCGGCGCGCGCACAGCAGCAGACGCGGCGCGTCGGCGTGCTCATGAATACGGCTGCTGACGATGCGGAAGGCCAGGCACGCCTCATTGCATTCGTACAAGGCCTGCAGCAATTAGGGTGGACCAACAGCCAGAACATGCGCAT
>Ga0306924_10000257_pt1 | contig 42445 bp, 39 predicted proteins | sample sta12Can44000111_FD_203756 | JGI IMG/M metagenome (GOLD analysis project Ga0306924, IMG submission 203756) | Lab enrichment of tropical soil microbial communities from Luquillo Experimental Forest, Puerto Rico - statanox.12C.anox.44.000.111 (v2)... | ecosystem: Environmental > Terrestrial >... | reverse complement strand
CTTCCTTCAGACGCACCGCCTCTTCCACGGCGATCTCGTCAAAGGGGTTCATGGAAAACTTGACGTTCGTCGTCTCGACACCGCTGTTGTCCGCCTTCACGCGGATCTTCACGTTGTAGTCGACGACCCTCTTGACGGCGACGAGGGCTTTCATGGGTGCTCACTCCTCCGAAAACGCGATATGCCAGGGCACGATTGGCCCGAGATCATAGTTTCTCCTGCGCCTTGTTCAACCCTGTTTGCAGTATGGCCGGCGCTTCGGAGAAACCTAACCAAGGGCTGTCGGCATGGTCGATGACTCCAACGTTCAAATCGCCTGACAGATTTTACCATAGGCCGTAAAGTGGCCGACATGAAGGGACCGGATATCGAAAAGGGCACCGTCTCGATCCTGTTCGTCGAGGCGGTGCTGCAAAGCCTGCGGGAAAAGGGCGTGGACGGCCTGCCGATGCTGGAGCAATGCGGCATCGCTCCGGCCTTGCTGGCCTTGCCCGAGGCCCGCATCTCCGCCGCCCATTACACCGCTTTGCTGCGCCTGACCGCCGAAACTTTGGACGACGAATTTTTCGGTCAAGATTCCCGGCGCATGAAAGTCGGCAGTTTTTCCCTGATGTGCCATTCGGTGGTGCATTGCCGCCGCCTGGATCAGGCAGTGGACCGGGCCTTGGCCTTCTTCAACCTGATGCTGGACGACATCCAGGCGGAACTGGTGCGCGACGGTGACGTGATGCGGCTGGCGCTGACCGAGCGGGACGTTTGCCGGTCGCCCCGTATCCTGGGACAGGAAGCCCTGCTGATGTTCACCCACAAGCTGGCTTGCTGGCTGGTCAACCGGCGCATTCCCATCCGTTCGGCGGCGTTCCGCTTTCCCGAACCCGAGCAGGGGCGGGAGTACCGGGTGATGTTCTGTCCCGATCTGTCCTTCGGCCAAGGCAAAACGGTGCTGACCTTCGAGCGGCATTACTTCGATCTGCCGGTGGTGCGCGGAGAAGGCGGTTTGAAAGAGTTCTTGCGCCGCGCGCCGGAAAATCTGCTGGTGCAGTACAAGGACAGCCAGAGTCTGGCTTCGCGCGTCCGCAAGCGCCTGCGCCATCAGCCGCCTGCCGATTGGCCTAGCTTCGAAGACATGGCCGACAACCTGGGCAGTTCGCCTTCGACCCTGCGCCGCCGGTTGGAGGGCGAGGGGCAGTCCTATCAGATGATCAAGGATCAACTGCGCCGCGACATGGCCATCAATCTGTTGGACGATCCCGGCCGCAGCGTCATGGACATCGCCATCGAGCTGGGTTTCGCCGAACCCAGCGCCTTCCATCGCGCCTTCAAGAAATGGACGGGGGCGCGACCGGGCGAATACCGCCAGCAAAGCGCCCGGAAGGACGGCGGTTATTCGGCGGCTTTGGAGGCCGGCAGCACCAGCGGGCGATAGCGGAAGGTGCCGTCGCCGGTGGCGATCAGCTCCCCCGCTTCGTCGCGGATTTCCGCGTGGGTGAAGAAAATGCTGCGCCCGCCGCCCTGCGAGCGGGATTCGGCGATCAGCTTGCCTTTGGTGGCGGGCTTCATGAATTTGACGTTCATGGAGACGGTGGCGCAGCCTCGGGGTTCCTCGCCGTCTTTGGGATAAACCCCGGAAAAACCGGATACGGTGTCCAAAAGGCTCATCAGCACGCCGCCGTGAACACTGCCAACGCCGTTTTGATGTTCGGGGCGCAGGTCCAGCTCGATACGGGCGTAATCGGCGTTCCAATCTTCCAGGCGCAGCCCGACCAGTGAGTTGAAGGTGGCGTGGTCCACCGCTCCGCCGGCCCCGGCCGACAGATGCTTCATGGCCAGCGATTTCAGCAACTCACCCATGGTCTCGCCCCGTTGATAGAAAAAGGCCCTGGCTCTTTATGAGGCCAGGGCGCGCATGCTGCAACTGCGAAAACGTTGGTGTCGCCGTCAGGGCCGTAAGGCCATGGCGGCGCGGGCGATGGAAGCGCTTTTGATCAGGGCATAAATGGGGTCGCCGCGTTTCAGGCCCAATTCCGCGGCGGCAATGGCGGTGATGCGGGTCCACAGCAGCCCGCCGCCGTTGGGGGCCACCTCCACATGCACGTCGGCTTGGCCGTCGGGGGTGGAGGACAAGGACGAAACCGAACCGGCCAGGATGTTCTGGATGCTGGTGCGGCGCGGCTTTTCCAGAGCTAGGGCGACGTCCTGGGCGCCGATGCGCACCCGGACCCGGGCTCCCACCGGAGCGTCAATCAGCGGCACGTTGAGGAAATTGTCGCCCAGACTCAGACGGGTGACGGCATAGGTCGGAACATGCTCCATCACCGTGGCCAGCAGGATCGAGCCGGCGTCCAGCCGGCCGGTGATGGACGACAGGTCGAGATCGCAGAGAACTTCTTCAAGCTCGCCGGCGGCCAGGGCCTTGCCGTCTTCCAGCACCACCAGATGGTCGGCCAGCTCGATGATCTCTTCGATGGAATGGCTGACATAGAGAATAGGCACCGAGAATTCCCGCGACGCCATGGCGATGAAGGGCAAGACCTCCTTCTTGCGGGCGCCGTCCAGGGCGGCCAGGGGTTCGTCCATCAGCAGCAGGCGGGGGCTGGAAAGTAGGGCGCGGCCAATAGCCACTCGCTGTTTTTCGCCGCCCGACAATTTAGCGGGGCGGCGGTCCAACAGGTGGCCGATGCCCAGCAGCTCGACCACGCGGGCGAACGAGGCCCAGCGTTCCTTCGCCGGCACCAGATTCTCGCCGTAGCGCAGGTTGGAGGCGACGGACAGATGCGGAAACAGGCGTCCGTCCTGAAAGACCAACCCGACGCGGCGGCGTTCTGGCGGCAGATCGACGCCGGTTTGGGAATCGAACAACACGGTGCCGCCGACGGCGATGCGGCCGCGATCGGGGCGGGACAGGCCGGCGGCCATGGCCACCAGCGAGCTCTTGCCGGCACCCGAGCGGCCGAACAAGGCCGTGATGCCGCCTTCGGAACGAAAGGCGACATCAAGGTGGAAATCGCCCTGGCGCTTGTCCAGGGAAAGCTCGATGGACATCAACCCTCCATGCGCCGGGCCACCCGGCGGGCCAGGACTTCCGACGCCACCAGGGCGATCATGGCGACGATCACCGAGATCACGCACAGCCGGAACGCGCCTTCGTCTCCACCCGGCGTTTGCGTCAGGGTATAAAGGGCGATGGGCAGGGTGCGGGTTTCGCCGGGGATATTGGAAACAAAGGTGATGGTGGCGCCGAATTCGCTCAAGGAACGGGCGAAGGCCAGAATCGATCCGGTCATGACGCCGGGCACCACCAGCGGCAAGGTGATGGTGAAGAACACGCGCAGCGGACCGGCTCCCAGCGTGCGGGCGGCCTGCTCCAGCCCCTGGTCGACGCCTTCCAGCGACAGGCGCACGGCGCGCACCAGCAACGGAAACGAAATCACCGCCGATGCCAGGGCGGCGCCTTTCCAGTTGAAGGCGAAGCTGACGCCGAAGCTGTCGTACAGCCAGGCGCCGATGACGCCGCGACGGCCGAAGCCGACCAGCAGGGCGTATCCCACCACCACGGGCGGCAGCACCAGCGGCAGATGGATCAGGCCGTCGAACAGGCTTTTGCCGGGGAAGTTCCGCCGGGCCAGAACCCAGGCGCAGAGAATGCCCAAAGGCAGGCTGGTGGCGACGGCCCAGCCGGAAACCCAGAGGCTGAGGCGTAAAGCCTCAGCCTCGACCGGGGTCATGCCCAAAGAGCCCACTTACTTGACCAGGAAACCGTACTTGCGCCAGACGTCCTTGGCGGCGTCGGACTGGATGAAGGCGAAGAAATCCTTGGCCGCGGTGGTTTCCTTGCCAGCCACCAGGGCGGCGGGATAAACGATCGGGGGATGGGAATCTTCGGGGAAGGTGGCGACGATGCGCACCTTGGGATCGACCCAGGCGTCGGTGGAATAGACGATGCCCAGCGGACATTCGCCACGATCGACATAGGCCATGGCGGCGCGCACGGAATCGGCGCGGGCCAGTTTGGGCTCCACCTCGGTCCAGACGCCCAGCTTGGTCAGGGCGGCCTTGGTGTAGATGCCCACCGGCACGTGATCGGGATCGCCGACGGCCAGACGGCCATCCTTCAGCACCTGGGCCAGCGGGAAGTGGGGCAGAATGCCCAGCTCGACCTTGCTGGAGGCCGGGGCGATCAGGGCCAGACGGTTGCCCAGCAGGGCGACGCGGCCGGTCAGCAGCTTGCGGTCGCTCAGATAGTCGGCCCACTGCTCGTCGGCGGAAATGAAGATTTCGGCCGGGGCGCCGTTCTCGATCTGCTTGGCCAGGGTCGAGCTGGAAGCGTAGGAGGGAACCAGCTTGCCCTTGCCCTGAGCGGCGTACATGGCGCCGATCTCGTTCAGGGCGTCGGTGGCCGAGGCGGCGGCGAAGACCTTGACTTCGGGAAGGTCGGCGGCCTGAGCCTGGAGGGAAACGGCCAGCAGGCCGGCGGCCACCACGGCCAGGAATTGTCGACGGATCATGCGCGTCCTCCGATCTGAATAAAGCTTAAGGCGCCCCCGCCTGTGCGCGTTCATCATCCAGACTATATAACGCCCGGTCAAGTCCCCGCCGCGCTGCAAAACGGCCTAAACGAAAAGCCCGCCGTCCTTTCGGGCGGCGGGCTTTCGCGATTGGATCGCTGAAGTTGAAGATTACTTCAGGGTCTTCAGATAGGCGATCACGTCCTCGCGGGCCTTGGCGTCCTTCAGACCGACGAAGGTCATCTTGGTGCCGGCGACCAGATCCTTGGGGCTGGTCAGCCACTTGTCGAGGGTGGCGTCGTCCCAGGTCAGGTTGGCGGCGACCAGCTGGGGCGAGTACTTGCCGTTGAAGCTGGCCAGGGTGCCGGCCTTGCGGCCGGCGGCGCCGAACAGGCTCGGGCCGATCAGGTTCTTGTCGGCGACGACGGCATGACAAGCCTTGCAGGGGGCGAAAGCCTTCTCGCCGGCAGCGGCATCGCCAGCAGCCAGGGCGGGGGTGGCGACGGCAACGGTAGCGGCCGCAACCAAGGCGGCGAGGGACCAAGAGCGCTTCATGAACCTCTCCTAAACTTGACGTGAGCGGCGCGAAAGGAACCGGCCGCCGACTGGATCGATAAGTTTGCAAACTACACGCAGCTTGCGGCAGGGGAAAGGCTGAAGTTTGCTTCTTTCGCCGCAATTTCTCCTTGATCGAACGGTTAGCGGGGGTGGACAGGCTTCGGATTGATAATGATCAAATAGCGGGGCTGGGGGCTGGGGGCATTGGTCGCCGCGTCCGAGACCGGGTGAGTGACGGGGCGCCAGATGTGGACTCCGAATTTCGTTTCGACGGTGAAGGTGGCGGTCGGGCTCCAGGACGGAGCCGCGCCGCCGTTACCTCGCCATGCTGCCAGAACCCGTTGCAGGTAAGGCCCGCCCAGGGACGGAGTGGCGGAGTGATAGCGGCTGACCGCCGCTTCCCAACTGCCGGCAAGACGCTTCAGCCCGGCAAGGAAGCGGGCGGCGAACTCGACATTGGCGGCGGGGTCGAAGGCTTGGGACAGGGTGGCGAAAGCGTCGCCGTGATGAAGCATGCTGATCTGCATGCATCCCAGGTCGATGTTGCGCAGTCCCTGGGCGCGAAAGAGCTGCGCAGCCTGTTCCGCTTCGGTGCGGCTGGCGAAGCTGTGGCTTTCTCCGGCGGCGTCGATGGTCCAGGGCCAGCGGTTGGATTCCACCTGCGAAATGGCCGAGAGCAATCCCTTGGGGATGTCCCAGCGGCTTTCGGCGGCGGGAAACTGAGAGGTGCAGTCGTCGCTGGCCGCTAGAAGCCCCGCCCGGGCGCAGGGCGCGCCGAGGACGAGATTGCAGAGGAGGAGGGCAGGCAGGAGGAGGCGCGGCATGGAGACAGCCTATCGCTCCCATGCCGCGGGCTCCAGTGCTCTTATCGCGTTTATCGTCGTCTCCTAACGGGGCGGCAGGATCGGCCAGCCGGCGTTGGCTGCATGGGATTCCAAGCCGCGTCCGCCGGCCACGGCCACGGGATATCCCACCGCTTCCAGCATGGGGCGGTCGGTTATGTCGTCGCCGAAAGCATAGCAATCCTGCGGCCGGGCCTTGTGTGCGGCCATGAACGCGCGCATGGCCAACGCCTTTCCTGCGCCGATGGTCTGGGGCGGGATCAGCCTTCCGGTCAGGACGCCGCCGGTTTCCTCCAGGCGGCAGCAGAGCAGGTGCTGTACCTTTAGCCGCCGGGCCAGCGGCGCCAGCAGGGCGGGGAAGGAGCCGGAGACGAACACCGGTTCGACACCTTCGGCTTGCAGTTGGCGCAGCCGTTCCACCACTTTGGTGTGATAGAATTCGGGGTGGGTGCGCTCCATGGTCTCGAACCACTCCGTGCCCAATTTGGTGACGAGTGCGGCCGACCGTCCGGCGAAATGGGCGTAATAGCGGCTGTTCAGACTCTCCCACGGGGCGTCCTGGTCGCGCAGACGCTGCATTTCCATTTCGAAGGCTTGGCGTTTGTCCGGTTCGTTGTGCCGCCGGTACCAATAGTCCTGGAAACTGAACATGCTTTTGGTGGCGATCAAGGTGTCGTCGACGTCGAAAAAGGCGAACGCCGCCGTGGAAGTGTCTGTCGATGTCATGGGACGTCTCCGGGAAGCTCAGGCTACGGCCGACAAGGTGCCGAGCACGGCCGAGGTCGCCTGGGAACAACTGGCCTCGGCCAGCTTGCCCTCCTTGACCGAGATGCGGCTGTCTTCGAAGGCGGTGAAATCGGTGACGAAGCTGGAAACCACTTCGCCGCACTGTTCGACCGTGATGTCCGCGACGAAATGCTGGCGCAGCGGGTTGGCGCCTTCGTGTTCGCGCAGGCGGTAGCGGATCACCGCCGGCAAGGGAAAGGCGAAATGGTGATAGCGGGCCACCATCTCATGGATGACGAAGTAAAATTTGGTGCCGTCTTCGGGCAGGAAAAAGGCCTCGCTGACGGCCAGGAACGATTGACGGGCGGCTTCCAGCAGGATCATGCCCTGAAGATGCTGTCCGGTCTGGTGGTCGCGCATCAGTTCGCAATTTTCGTCGATCACCAGATCCAGCAGGAATTCCCGTTCCGACAATTGGCGGGGCATCGAGATCAGGGTGTTCTCGCTCTTGTGCTTGTGGGACTGGCTGGCCGGCGCCCGGCGGCTCATCCGCTCCAGGGCCGACAGGTCGAAACGCTCGGAATGCGGGCTGGCGGCCGCCAGTTGCAGAATGCCCAGCACGTCCTGGTCGCTGAGCCCCTGGCCGGGTTGTATCTCCACGTGGTTGTGCTCGAAGATCATCAAGCCGGAAACGGTCATCAGGCCGCGAAGCTGGGACACCGTCAGGACGTTCTTCCCGTGGGAAAATTGGAAGAACTTGTCTCCGACGACAAAAATAATCTGCTTATTCATTTTTCATTACTCCTGATCTCAAGAAGAGATGGCGTTCACGGAAATTCGTGTTATCTCAACGCCTTGGTTGTTGTCAGGGCAAGGTGATACGCTCATGGCGTTTCCGTTTCAATGATACTTTGTGAACGTTTTTATCTTTTGATATTGTGGTTATGGCAAAAAATATATTTCGGATTGACGTTCTGTTCATTTTTCAATCGACATTATTTTCCTTGGGAAGTCTTCCGGCATTGAATGGTATATTGTCTATCGGATTGGTGCTACTTGGTGGTGAGATTTGTTGCGTTCGTGTTGATTGTTGGTTATCGTTATAGGTGTATCTGAACGGGTATGAAACGGGGCGCTTGAAGAAAAGGGGGGGCTGATCTTGAGGAAGTTTCTGTTCGCCGCCTTCAGCGTCTGTTTGAGTCTCGGCGTGCTGACCCAGACAGCCCTGGCGGCGCAGCGCAGCATGAATTTCATCACCATCGGCGTCGCTCCCTGGGCTTTTCTCGACAAGGCCAGCGGCCAGAACATGGGGGTGTTTCCCGCCGTGGTCTCCGAGCTGGAACGCCGCACCGGCATCCAGATCCGCCAAGCCTATGAACCCTTCGCCCGCATCGATCACGAATTGGAAACCGGGGCGCAGGACTGCACCATTCTGGTGTGGGCCGATAGCCGCGCCCGGATCGTCGAGCGGGGGGAATTGGTTGCCTCCCATCCCATGGGGGTGATCGCCCGCCGGGGCGTCAAGCTGTCCAGCTATGACGACCTCAAAGGCAAGACCATTTCCGTTTTGCGCGGGCTGGCCATCGAACCGCGCTTCGATGGAGACAATTCCATCATCAAGGACTCCGACAGCGATTACGTACTGGGTGTGCGCAAGATGGCGCATCAGCGGGTTGACGGCGTCGCCGGGGCGGTGCCGACCATCCAGTATCTGGCGCGTCAGGAGGGGCTGGAGCAATATCTTGGCGACCGCCTGATGCTGGCCGATACGCCGCTGGTTCTGCAATGTTCGAAAAAGTCAGCCAATCTTGATCTCTTGCCGGCCTTGAATAAGGCTATCCGTCAGATGCGCGAGGATGGGACCATCGACCGCATCAAGTCGGAAAATCTCTTCATGTGAGTTGCCGTGTGCGATCCCGGAGACATGGGAGGACGGAGTGCCGAGCCAAACCGCCCTTTGGGAAAGCCGCGAACAACAGCGTCGGAAATTGGGAAACGTGATGTTCTCCTCGCCGCCTCAGAGTGACGACATGGCCGTGGCCGCCGTCTCCGCACAGGAAACGGCGCTGCCCGGCTTCTCGCCGCTGCAACGAGGCATCGGTCTGCGCCTGCTGGCCTATATCATTTTGTTCAGCACGGTGGTGACGCTGTTGTCGACCTTGGCCGAGCTGTATTTCGATTACCGCCGGGACGTCGGCGCCATCGAGCAGCGGATGCTGGAGGTGGAGCGCACTTCTCTGGAAAGTCTGGCCGGGTCGTTGTGGAACGTCGACACGGTCGAGCTGCATCTTCAGCTCGAAGGACTTCAGCGCTTGCCAGACATGCAGATGGTCGAGTTGCGGGAAACCGGATCGTTGGACAAGCCGGTGAACATTCGCATCGGCGTTCCGGCGTCCGGCGCCGTCATCAGCCGCGATCTGCAGCTTTATCATGGCCAGGGGGCGCAGCGGCACCAGATCGGGGTTCTGACTCTGACCGCGACCCTGAGCTCGGTCTATTCCCGTTTGCTGGATACGGCCGTGGTGATCCTGCTGAGCCAGGGGATCAAGACCTTTCTGGTTTCAATGTTCACCCTGTATCTGGTTTACCGGCTGGTGACGCGGCACCTGATCTCCATCGCCGCCTATCTCGACCGCTACGACCTGCGCAAGCCGGTTCCCAGGCTGGTCCTGGACCGGCGTGCGCCTATGGCGCGGGACGAGTTCGACCGCGTGGTGGACGCCTTCAACGGCATGTGTTCGGGTTTGCAGGACGCCTATGGCGAACTCAGCCACCTGAACGGGGAATTGCAGGCGGACATCCGTGCCCGCCTGAAGGCCGAGGAAGAGGTGCGCCATCTCAACTCGGTGCTGGAGCTGAGGGTGCGCCAACGTACCGCCGAGCTTGAGGCAGCCAACAAGGAATTGGGCTCGTTCACGTATTCCGTGTCCCACGATCTGCGGGCGCCGCTGCGCCGCATCGAGGGCTTCGGACAGATTCTGGCCGACGAATACGTCGGCAGCATCGACGAGCGGGGGCAGCACTACATTCGCCGCATCCGCGCCGGCGCCAACGATATGGGCGAGATGATCGACAGCTTCCTCAAGCTGTCCCGCTCGACCCGGGGCGAACTGGCTATCGAGCAGGTCAACCTCTCGGCTTTGGCGGCCGACACCATCGATCAACTGCGCGAGAAGGAGCCCGACCGCCAGATCGAGGTGAACATCCAGCCCGATGTCGGCGTGCAGGGCGATCGCCGGCTGTTGCGCGTGGTCTTGGAAAATCTGCTGGAAAACGCCTGGAAATACAGCCGCAAGGCCGACAAGCCGATGATCACCTTCGGTGCCACCAACGATGCCGGGGGGACGGTGTTCTTCGTGCGCGACAATGGCGTGGGCTTCGATATGGCCAACGCCAACCGGCTTTTCATTCCGTTCAACCGTCTGCACAAAGCCGAGGATTTCGAGGGGTCGGGAATCGGGTTGGCGACCGTGCAGCGTATTCTGGCCCGTCATGGCGGGCGTGTCTGGGCGACGGCTGCTCCTGGGCGCGGAGCGACGTTCCATTTTACCTGTTGGGAAGGCAAGAGCGCTGATGAGCAGTCATAAAATCCTGTTGGTCGAGGACAACGACGACGACGTCGAGCTGACCATGCATGCCTTCCGGACCCATGGTCAGGGGGGCGATGTGGTGGTGGCCCACGACGGCGAGGAGGCGTTGGATTACATTTTTTCCAAAGGACGCCACGCCGACCGCAAGGAAGGGGCTCCGTCGCTGTTGCTGTTGGACCTCAAGCTGCCGGGCATCAGCGGTCTGGACGTGCTGCGCCGGGTCCGCTCTACCCCTGAAACCCGTCGGATCCCGGTGGTCATTCTGACGACCTCGGACGACGAAGGCGACATCCGCAATGGTTACGACTTGGGAGCCAACAGCTATATCCGCAAGCCGGTGGAATACGGATCTTTCAGCAGAGTGGTTGAGCAGCTGGGGCTTTACTGGCTGATGATCAACACTCCGGCGCCTCACTGACCGGAGGGCGGGAGTGACTGGCGGTCTTCGCGTCCTCCTGGTCGAGGACAGTCCCGACGATGCGGAACTGATCGAACTGGAGCTGTGCCGCAACGGCTTTCAGCCCGAGATCGTCCGCGTCGAGACGGCCGATGAAATGTCCGCGGCGCTGGTGCGGCCGGGCTGGGACGTGGTGCTGTCGGATTTCCATCTGCCGACCTTCAGCGCCGAACAGGCGCTGGACGCCTTGCGGGCCAGCGGGCTTGACCTGCCCTTCATCATTTTGTCGGGAGCGGTGCAAGCCGAGGACGCGGTCATCCTTCTGAAGCGCGGCGCCCATGATTTTCTGAACAAGGATTCCCTGGCCCGGCTGGGACCGGCGATCGAAAGGGAATTGCGGGAAGCCCAGGAACGTTCCCATCGCCGCATCGCCGAGGAACGGGTCAGCATTCTGTCGCGCGCCGTCGAGCAAAGTCCGGTTTCGGTGGTCATCACCGATCCGGCCGGCATTATCGAATATGTGAACCCCAAATTCACCGACGCCACCGGCTACGGCGCCGACGAAGCCATCGGCCGGGAACTGCTGTTCGCCCGTTTACAGGATATGGGGCACGATTCCTGGGCCAGTCTGTGGCATACGGTGGGCGACGGCATGGAGTGGCGCGGCGAATTTTGCAGCCGCCGCCGCGACGGCCGGGTGATCTGGGAATATGTTACGGTCTCGCCGCTGAAGGACGAGACCGAAACGGTTCGCCACTATATCGCCGTCAAGGAAGACATCACGGCCCGGCGCTCTTACGAAGAGCAATTGCTGCGTCAGGCGACCTTCGACGATCTGACCGGCCTGCCCAATCGGGTGTTGGTGCTTGACCGCCTGGAACAGGCTTTGGCGCTGGCCCATCGGGAAAGCGAGCAGACGGCGGTTCTCTATATCGATCTGGACCGCTTTAAAACGGTCAACGAAACCCAGGGACACAATGCCGGCGACCACCTGTTGGTCGAGGCCGCGGCGCGTTTGTCGGCATGCCTGCGGGAGGGGGACACCCTGGCGCGCATGGGCGGCGACGAGTTTCTGTTGATTCTGCCGGGGCTGGAAGACGGCGAAGAGGCCCGGCTGGTGGCGGACCGGGTGCTGGAGATTTTCCTCCAGCCCTTCGCCATCGACGGACAGGAACACTTTATTTCGGCCAGCATCGGCGTGACGCTTTTCCCCGGCGACGGTTTGGATCCCCAGGTTCTTCTGCGCAATGCCGATCTGGCGATGTACCGGGCGAAGGAGCAGGGCGGCAACGGGCATCATTTCTTCACGCCCGAGATCAACCAGCGAATGCGCCAGCGCTTGGCTATCGAAAAGGATCTGCGCGGCGCCATGATCCGCCAGGAGATGGAGGCGCATTTCCAGCCCGTGGTGGACCTGTCGACCTACCAGCCGGTGGCGGTCGAGGCGCTGATGCGTTGGCGCCGCCCCGAGCAGGGATTGGTGATGCCGGGGCTGTTCATTCCGGTGGCCGAGGAAATGGGCCTGATCCGTCCGCTGGGCGAATGGGTGCTGACCCGGTCCTGCCGCGACGTCATGCAGAGTTTTTCCGCCCATCCGGATTTGCGGCTGGCGGTCAATGTCTCGCCGCGCCAGTTGCAGGTTCCCGGTTTCGGGCTCTTCGTGCGCCAGGTGCTGGAAAGCACGGGGCTGGCGCCGGAACGGCTGGAGCTGGAAATCACCGAATCGGTGCTGATGGACGAAGCTTTGGAAACCGCGGAGAACTTGAAAAGCCTGTGCGATCTGGGGGTGCGGCTGTCCATCGACGATTTCGGCACCGGCTATTCGTCGCTGGGCTATTTGCAGCGTTACCCCTTCGACACGCTGAAGATCGACCGCTCCTTCGTCATGTCCGCTCTGGACAATCAGGCCTCGGGGCGGTTGGTGGAGACCATCATCACCATGGCTCATGGCCTGCGCATGGAGGTCATCGCCGAAGGCGTGGAAACGCCCGAGCAATTGGCGTTTCTCAAGGAACGGGATTGCGATCTGGTGCAGGGCTATCTGTTCAGCAAGCCTTTGCCCCCAAGTGAGCTGAAAGGTCAGTTGCTGCAAGGCTATAGCCGGCAGCAGGAATTGCTGCCGGCGCAATAGCCGGGACTAGCCGTTTCCGTCCGAACGGAAACCGTCCCCGGCTTTGTTTTCGAACGGCGTGCGCCGGGTCCGCTCAAACGCCGGGCAGCTTGCCGCGTTTCCCGGACTTAGCCTTTGCGGGCCAGCGCCACGCCTGCCGCCACCACGACGAATCCGGCCAGGGCTAAAGGAGGCAAGGTTTCGCCGAACAGCGCCCAGGCCATCAGGGCGGTGGTGGGGGGCGTCATGTAGAACAGGCTGGCGACGCGGGCGGCTTGTCCTTGGCGGATCAGCAGGAACAGCAGGAAGATCGCCCCCACCGACAGAACCACCACCAGCCATGCCAAAGCGAAGATAAAGGACGGGGACCAGTCCACATGCATGGTTTCGGTGCTGGCGGCGACCAGGCCCAGGACGATGCCGCTGGTCAGATATTGCACGACGGTGCCGGTGCGCAGATCCATGCCGCCGCAATAGCGCTTTTGATAAAGCGTGCCGATGGTGATGCCCACCAGAGCCGCCACGGCGAACAGAATGGCGGTGGAATCGCTGCCGAAGGACAGCTTTTTCCAAACCACCATGCCGACGCCGATCAGGCCGAGCACCAGGCCCAGCCATTGACGGGGCCCGACTTTCTCTCCCATCCATTTTGAAGCCAGGGCGGCTGTCAGCAACGGCTGCAATCCGACGATCAGCGCCGTCATGGCCGACGGCAGCCCGTGGGAAATGGCGGCGAACACCCCTCCCAGATAGACGGCATGCACCAACAGCCCGGCCACGGTCAGGTGGCCGGCCAGCCGCCATGACGGCCAAGGCGCCCGCGCGGCCAGGGCGACGCCCGACAGCAGCAAGGTGACGAAGATCAGCCGCAGCAGCAGGAAGGTGAAGGGTTCGGCATAGGGCAGGCCGAACTTCGCGCCGATGAACCCGGTGCTCCACAGAACCACGAATAAGGCGGGAGCCAGTTGCAGCAGCAGGCGGGGCAGGGAGGAGGAATGCTTGCTCATGCCGGGATCATGGCTGGGGTGAAAACAATTCGCAACGCCCACGACGGCAAGGCATGCATGCGCGGTGCGTGAATGGCCGAAGAGATGCAGGAGAGAAAACTTGATTCATAGATGCTCATGCCCCGGAAAATACAACCTACAATTTCTTGTTTTAATTTTTTTCGATTGCGTCGGAATAGTTCCTTTAACTATCTACTTAAAATCGAATTACTAATCTTAGTCACGCCGCATGGTGTCTCGATCATAGGGGAGCCGTCCTGACCGGCGGTGGGAAATTCATGTTTGATGATCAGATTTTTACCGGAGTGCCGGAAGCCGGATCGGAAGACCGCCGGCGGCTGATCGACTTTTGCCTTAGCAATAAATCCCGCGTCTTGTCGGCGATCCCCTGGGTCGCCGCTGAAATTGCCGATCAGGCCGGGTTTGAAGTGCTGTTCGAGGTTTTGCGCCATCATGGCGGCATGACCTGCTATGTCCCTCACGACATTCGCCGCTGCCGCAGCAAATTCGGTTTGGAGATTCCGGAGAAGCTGCACGACCGCTTCATTGTGCTATCGGACAGCAACGGCTGCATCAATGTGCCGTCGGCCTGGGGGGTCTTTTTGGCGATCCGCCGGGTGGCCATCTGCATGGCCTTGGAGAAGGGGCAGCCCAACAAGGACATCGCCCGTTCGTTCGGTGTTACCGACCGGTTCCTGCGGTCCCTGCGTTCGCAGCGCCGAGAGGCGCAAGCGCAACCCATGGTGTGAGCCGCTCCGATGAGTTCACCGTGAAAAACGCGACGCGTTCGGCTGGTCGCTGGCGTGGGGGTGGGCATAGCTGTTTTCCAGGGGCTGGAAACAGCGAAAGGCGTTCTTGCCGCCGCTTTTCGCTAGATACATGGCCTGATCGGCATGGCGCATCAACTCTTCCGCCGTGAGGCCGTCGTCGGGAAACTGCGCCAAGCCGATGCTGACGGAAATGCAATGCTCGGCGCCGCAGAGATCGAAGGGCTGGCGAAGGCTTCGCACCAGCCGCTCGGCGGCGGCCATGAAGCCTTCGTCCTGCCGCGAGCCTTCTAGCATCAAGAGGAATTCGTCGCCGCCGAAGCGCCCGGCGACGTCGGTTTCCCGCAAATCCAGGGACAGACGGCGCCCCACTTCCTGCAACATCATATCGCCGACGTCGTGACCGCAGCCGTCATTGATCTCTTTGAAGCCGTCCAGGTCGAGGAACAGGATGCCGACCCCGCCGCTGCCGCGCCGGGCGCGGGCCAAGGCCTGATTCAGCCGCTCGCTGAAGGACTGGCGATTCAACAGCCCGGTCAGGGGATCGAAGCGGGCAAGACGCAGAAGTTTGTCCTGGACAAATTTGTGTTCGGTGATGTCGCGGGCCAACCCCTCGACGCCGACAATCCGGTCTTGATCATCGCGGGCATGCCGGGCGTTGACCGATAGCCAAGCCGTTTGGCCGTCCTTGCGCCGGATTTCCACTTCGTAGCGGGACACGATGCCGCCATGGTCGGCCAGGGCCATCAGGAATTTCTCGCGACCACCTGGATCGGTATAGAGTTCCGCCAGGCGTTTGCCGATCAATTCGTCGTCCTCGTAGCCAAGGATGCGATGTCCGCAGCGGGACATCATGACGATGCGTCCCTCAAGGTCGGTGCGATAGAAAATGTCGGGCAGATTGTCGATGACCGCCGCCAGATCGGCGCGGGAGTGCCTTAGATCGTCCTCCATGTGCTGGCGTTGGCTGTCCCAGCGCGCCAGGGCCGCATAAAGGGCGACGGCCGTCAGGGTGACGAACACCAGCCCTTTGACCATGCTGAAGCGTAGCGCCAGATCCGGGGGCAGGATCGGCAGCAAGGCGTCCGTCGACAGAATCCATAGAACCGCGGCGGCGAAATAATAGAGAGCGATACGCCGAGCCCGCATCCGTCTTTCCTTATGCGACAATAGGCACTCGATCATTATGCCTATGGAAAGGCCTGTTTATACTGAGATAAAGGTGGATATGAGGAAGTGCGTTTCCCTGCGGCATATGCCGGATGTTGGTATCGGCTGCGTCAAAAGGATGAGGTCAGGCCGGCAGATGCGCCAGCAAATCCCGCATGGCTTGGCGCAGCAGCGCCGCGAAAGCGGGATCAGCCGGGCCGGAGCAATCGGCGATGCGTCCCTCGACCCAAGTCAGGGCGGCGTCCTTGTGCGCCAAGACGAGAAGCAGCCTCAAGCCGCCGGTTGCGGCGCTATTTTCCAGAAGGCTTCCGCGTGCCAGCTGATCGGCGGACTGGGCCGGGGCGGGATTGAAAGCCAGGATCAGGCGATAGGCCGCATCCCCCGCCTTGGCGGCATCGAAGGTGAAAAACACCGGACGCCCGGCCAGGGGTTTTTCCAGGGCTTTCGATATGATCGTTTGGTATATGTCTTGGGGAACGGAAAAGGGGTCGTTTTGTAAACATAGCAATAACGGTCCCTTAACCACGGCCCACCGAAGGGATTCTCCTGTTGCCGGAGCTGAAACAGGGGCCGCAACCGTCATCGGCATTTTGCGAAAAATTGAGAGAATGCGGTTAAACATGGGCTCTATGGTCGAAAGTCTCTTTTCGTCCGGCTCATGATAAGGTTTATTACCTGACAAGGGGCAAGAAAAACATCAGAGCCGGCATTGAGGGGCCGCCTGTCGCCCACACTCCTGGAGCGACCGATGTCGAAGTTAAGAAAGATCCACATCACCAAAGGCGTTTCGTGGGTTGAAGCGCCCGAGGCGGGTCTTTACGTATTGTGCGGCTGTCCGGCCGACGCGGTGAAGCATATGATGCGGCGCGGTCTCATCCTTGAGACCGAACGGGACGGCGTGTCCTTCGAAACCGGCCCCAACGCCATCTTGCTGTCCGACGTGATGCTTCAGAACGGCACCTTCTGCAATCTGGCGGAATTCCCCGTACTGCAGATGCTGTACCGGCAAGGCATGATCATCCCCGATCATCCCAACAATTCGGGCGACAAGCCCATGCTGATCGGCCTGCGGGAACTGGTCGAGGCGCAACTGCACTACATCTACCGGGGCAATTACGGCCTGGTGAACCGGGAAGAACTGCTGGCTGCCGGGGCCACGCCCGAGCTGGCCGAGGACCTTCTGGCGCTGAAGCTGCAATTCGCCTTCGGCCGTATCCGCCACCCGCGCGAACTGGTCAGCCCAGTCGATCTGGGCGACCATCCCATCGAATTGAAGAACGGCGTCTGGCTGCGTCGCCTGGGGCTGAACCGTTTCGAGTTCAGCTATGGCGACGAAACCCTGGTCGTTGATCTGAACTTGGGGCCGGGCGACACCTACGAGCCGCCTTACACCCTGGGCGCCCACCGGGTCGACCGGGAATATTTCGCCGTCATCCACTCGGGAGAAGGCGACGGCTGGGATCCCAATCGCCCCAGCATGGGCAGCGTTCTGATGTTCCAGGGCAAGATCTACCTGATCGACGCCGGCCCCAACGTGCAGCACAGCCTGACGGCGCTGGGCATCGGCATCAATGAGATCGAAGGCCTGTTCCACACCCATTGCCACGACGATCATTTCGCAGGCTTGACCAGCCTGTTGCGGGCGGACCGGCGGTTGAAATATTTCGCCACGGCGATGGTTCGGGCCTCGGTGATGAAGAAGCTGTCGGCCCTGCTGTCCATCGAAGAAGAAAGCTTCTTCGATTGCTTCGACGTTCACGACCTCGATCTGGACCAATGGAACAATATCGGCGGACTTGAGGTCAGGCCGCTGCTGTCGCCCCATCCGGTGGAAACCACGATCTTTCTTTTCCGGGCTTTGTGGATCGACGGCTATCGTTCCTATGCCCATTTCGCCGACATCGTCGCCTTGGACCGCCTGCGCCGCATGCTGGCGCAGGACGGCAAGCCGGGCATCAGCCAAACCTTCTTTGACAAGGTGGTTCAAGACTACGCCATTCCCGCCGACGTCAAGAAACTGGACATCGGCGGCGGCCTGATCCACGGCTGCGCCGCCGATTTCCGCGACGATCCTTCGGCCAAGATCATCCTGGCCCACACCGCCCGTCCGTTCTCGGTGGCGGAAAAGGAAATCGGTTCCGGGGCGCCGTTCGGCACCGTCGACGTCATCATTCCCGGCAACCACGATTACGTTTGGCGCAGCGCCTATGAATCGTTGCGCACCTATTTTCCCCACACCGCCCATCACGAACTGCGGGTGCTGCTCAACAGCCCGATGATGGTCTGCAACCCGGAAACCATCCTGGTCCGCGAAGGCCAGGAGGTGCCGCATATCTATCTGGTCATCACCGGCACGGTCGAAATGATCGAATCCGGCACCCAGGTCAGCGGTCTGCTGTCCGCCGGCGCCATGGTCGGCGAGGTGGCGGGCATCGAGAAAAGCCCGGCGCAGAAGACCTATCGCGCCGCCAGCTTCGTCCAGGCCCTGAAGATGAACAGCGACCTTTACCGCGAGTTCGTCCGCCGCAACGGCCTGTTGTCCGAGGTCATGGCGCTGGAGGAACGCCGCGACTTCCTGCGCTCCACCTGGATCTGCTCGGAAGCCCTGACCGAGATGACCCTCAACCGTTTGGCCAAGGACATGCCGCTGCTGCGCTACGACGCCGGCGAACAGGTCGAGGCCCGCAACTGCCTGGCCTTCATCAAAAGCGGCACCGCCGAGCTGACCATCAGCGGCGACGTCATGGAAACCCTCGGGCCGGGAGATTTCTTCGGCGAGGACGTGGCCGTTTTCGACAGTCCGGCCCTGTTCACCGTGCGGGCCGTCGAGCCGGTGGAAATTTATCTGACCTCGGCCTCGGTCGTGCGCGAAGTGCCGGTGATGCGCTGGAAGCTGCTGGAGAGCCACGAACGGCGCATGCACAACGCCGTGCTGGAAACCGGCACTTCCAAGGTCGCCGAGGTGCGCTGGCGCGACGAATATTCCGTCAACATCCAGCGCATCGACACCCATCACAAAAACCTGTTCGTCCGCGCCAACGCGCTTTTCAACGCCCTGGCCAACGGTCAGAATCGCGAAGAAGTGGTCGAGGCACTGACCTTCCTGATCGACTACGCCCGCTATCACTTCTTCGAGGAAGAGCGGCTGATGGAGCGTTACGGCTATCCCGACCTGGAGGCTCACCGCCAACGCCACCGGCAGCTGATGGACCAGATCGCCGTTCTGCAGACCCGCTTCGATTCCATCTCGGAAAGCGAACTGTCTTCCATCCTCAAGGAATGGGTCGTCAGCCATATTCTCAGCGAGGACCGCCGCTTTGCCCAGGAACTGAACGACAAGGGCGTGTATTAGAGGGGGCTTTTGACCGCCCTGCCGGCTCTGTCTGTTGACCGGGCTTGAGCAAGGGCATAGTCTTGGTCCATACCTGATGGGAATGGGGTCTCCCGAAACCGCCGCAAGGCTGATGACACCTACTGCGTAGCAATGCGCGGTGGGAAGTCGTGCCAACCCGCCGCCGTCCGACAACGATGGGGCGGTTTTTTTATGCCCGCCCGATCGGCACGATGAGGATACGGCATGACCTATTTTCTTGTCGCCATAGGGGGGGCGATCGGTTCCACCCTTCGGTACTGGCTCTCCAGCCTGATTGCCAACTGGGTCGGGCAGACCTTTCCTTGGGGCACGCTGGTGATCAATATCACCGGCTCGTTCGCCATCGTTCTGTTCGCTTCCTTGACCGCGCCGGACGCCCGCGTCTTCGTTCCGGGTGAATGGCGCCAGTTCTTCATGGTCGGAATTTGCGGCGGTTATACGACGTTCTCCTCGTTCAGCATGCAAACCCTGACCCTGGCCCAGGGCGGGGAATGGCTGCATGCCGGGATGAACATCGGCCTGTCCGTCGGCCTGTGCCTTTTCGGGGCGTGGCTGGGCGCCGTCGCCGCCAATCTGATAAACGCCTGATCAAGGATATCTCCATGACTCTGCCCAATGCCGCGCTGCTGCTGAGGATTTATCTGGGGGAAACCGAACATGCCGGTTCCCATCCGCTGTACGAAACCCTGGTGATGAAGGCCAGGGAGATGGGGCTGGCCGGGGCCACGGTTCTGCGCGGTCCCATGGGTTTCGGCCATTCCGGGAAAATCCACAGCGCCAAAATTCTCGATCTGTCCCACAACTTGCCTTTGGTTCTGGAAATCGTGGATACCCGCCCCAAGGTCGAGGCCTATCTCGATGCTGTCGGCGAGCTGTTGGTCAGCACTCTGGTGACGGTGGAAAAAGTTCGCGTCATCCAATACGGCCAGACCAGGCACGAGTTCGACATATGAAGGCCACACGTCTCCCGGGCGAAAGCGGAATTCCGAAGGGCGTTTGGGCGCTGGGATTCGTCAGCCTGCTGATGGACACTTCGTCGGAAATGATCCACAGCCTGCTGCCCGTGTTTCTGACTTCGGTGTTGGGTGTCAGCGCCCTGTCGGTGGGGATCATCGAAGGTATCGCCGAGGCGACGGCGGCGGTCACCAAGGTCTTTTCCGGCGCCGTCAGCGATTGGGCGGGAAAACGCAAGCCGCTGGTGCTGTTCGGCTATGGCCTGGCGGCGCTGACCAAGCCGGTGTTCGCCCTGGCGCCATCGGTGGGATGGGTGGTCGGAGCCCGCTTCGCCGACCGCCTGGGCAAGGGCATCCGCGGCGCGCCCCGCGACGCCTTGATGGCCGACCTTACGCCGCCGCCGCTGATGGGCGCGGCTTTCGGCTTGCGCCAATCGCTGGATACCGTGGGGGCTTTTGCCGGACCGCTGGCCGCGGTGGCGGTGATGTTCCTCAGCATCGACAATTACCGGCTGGTCTTCTGGCTGGCGTCGGTTCCGGCCGTGCTGGCGGTGTTGCTGATCGTTGTCGGCATTGATGAGCCGGCGACGCATAAGCCAGCCCGCAACAGCCGCTTGTCGTGGGCTGACGTAAAGCGGTTTCCCGCGTCCTTCTGGGCGGTGGCGGGCATCGCCGTGCTGATGACCCTGGCCCGCTTCAGCGAAGGGTTTCTGCTGCTGCGGGCGCAATCGGTGGGCCTTGAGGCGGCCTGGGTGCCGCTGGTGTTCGTCGCCATGAATCTGGTGTATGCGGCCAGCGCCTATCCGGTGGGCCGTCTATCCGACCGGATCGGGCGGCGCGGGCTGCTGTTGGGCGGTTTCGCCATTCTGATTCTTGCCGATCTCGTCCTGGCTCGGGCTGGGACGGTTTGGCAGGTCATGGCCGGCGTGGCGCTGTGGGGGCTGCACATGGGGATGACCCAGGGACTGCTTTCCGCGCTGGTGGCGGACAGCGCCCCAGGCGCTTTGCGCGGCACGGCGTTCGGCATCTTCAATCTGGCCGTCGGCGTCGCCTTGCTGTTGGCCAGCGTGATCGCCGGCGGCTTATGGACGGCGATCGGTCCGGCGGCCACCTTCGAGGCCGGCGCCGCCTTCACGGCCGTGGCTTTGCTGGCCTTGGCCGTCTTTAACCGGGGAGGAAGATCATGAGCAAGATTTCCGCGATTTCCGCTCAAGAAATCCTGGACAGCCGAGGCAACCCGACCGTCCGTGTCCACCTGTCCTTGGACGACGGAACCAAGGTTTCGGCGTCGGTTCCCTCGGGGGCTTCGACCGGAGAGAACGAGGCGGTGGAACTGCGCGACGGCGACACGTCCCGGTATGGCGGCAAGGGCGTGCTCAAAGCCATCGCCAACGTCAACGACCGCATCGCTCCCAAGCTTGCCGGCCTCGATGCGGCGCGGCAAAGCGAAATAGACGCGCTGATGGTGGCGCTGGACGGCACGCCCAACAAGGCCGATCTGGGCGCCAACGCCATTCTCGGAGTGTCGATGGCGGTGGCGCGGGCGGCGGCGCAGTCGGCCGGATTGCCGCTTTACGCCTATCTTGGCGGCCCTGGCGCAACCCGTTTGCCGGTGCCGATGATGAATATCCTCAACGGCGGCAAGCACGCCGACAACTCCGTGGACTTCCAGGAATTCATGGTGATGCCGATCGGCGCGCCGACCTTTGCCGAGGCGTTGCGCTATGGGGCGGAAACCTTTCATGCCTTGGCGAAAATCCTGGCGAAGAAAGGCTATGCCACTTCGGTCGGTGACGAGGGCGGTTTCGCCCCCAATCTGAAAAGCAACGAAGAAGCCTGCGAAGTGATCGTCGACGCCATGCAGGCAGTGGGGTACAAACCGGGACAGGACATCGCTATCGCCTTGGATCCTGCGGCCAGTTCGTTTTTTGCCGACGGCGTCTACGACCTCGCCAAGTCGGGCCTGGGCAGGAAGACCAGCGCCGAGATGACCGCCCTCTACGGCCGTTGGCTCGACGCCTATCCCATCGTCTCCATCGAGGACGGTCTGGATGAAAACGATTGGTCCGGATTCGCCCGGCAAACCGCTGCCCAGGGCGACCGCATCCAGATCGTCGGCGACGACATATTCGTCACCAATCCCGTCTTCGTCCGCCGGGGCATCGCCGAAAAGTCCGCCAACGCCGTGCTGATCAAGCTGAACCAGATCGGCACCGTCTCCGAGACCATCCAGACCATCAATCTGTGCCGCGAAGCCGGTTGGCGCTACGTCATCTCCCATCGTTCGGGCGAGACCGAAGATGCCTTCATGGCCGATTTCGCCGTGGCGATGGGGGGCGGGCAGATCAAGACCGGGTCGGCCTGCCGCAGCGAGCGCATCGCCAAATACAATCGTCTGCTGGAGATCGAAGCCGAGCTGGGCCGGGCGGCTGTGTTCCACGCGCCGTTTGCGTGACATGGCGTTGCGGCGCGGCCGTTGCCTTCGGTTGACCGTCGGCCGCGGCTGTCGCCCGCGCGTCTATCTTGGGAAGACGTGGATCGTAACCCGGCGATTGATGCCTTGGTTGACGGGCAGGGGGTTGCCGTTGGCGTCGCGGTTGGCGACCTTGGGGTGCGTGTCGGCGAAGCCTTCGGCGGCCAGACGGGTGGGGTTCATGCCCTTGGAAATGAACAGGCGGACGACGGCGCTGGCGCGGGCGGCGGACAGTTCCCAGTTCGAGGGAAATTCCTGAGTCGAAACCGGAGTGTCGTCGGTATGGCCCTGGATTTCCACCTGAAAAGCGTTATAGCGGCTTGACGTCAGCAATTCGGACATCTTGATCAGATTGGGCAGTTGGGCTTCCTTCAACTTGGCCGAGCCGGGCTCGAAGAAGCTGCTGCCGTCCAGTTCCAGCACCAGGCCGCGGTCGTCGGTGCCCAGGGCGATCTGGGTGTCGTCGACCTTCATGCCCTTCAGCAGTTCGCCCATATCCGCCTGCAGCTTCTGCAGGGGCGGCGGGTCGCCGTCGCGTTTGCCGATATCCTTGGCCATGCCGCCCTCGACCTGGGCGTACTTGACGGCGTCGATGTGGGACATGGACAGCAGCAGCACGAAAAAGGCCAGCAGCAGGGTCAGCATGTCCGCATAGGACATCAGCCAGTCTTCCTTGTCTTCCTGCTTCTTGGGGTTCCAGCGGTCGCTCAACGGACTTACCCCTTGTTGCGCAGCATGCGGTCGATTTCGAAATGCAGGCTGGGATCGAGGAAGCTGTTCATCTTGTCTTGGATGTAGCGGGGGCTGCGGCGCTCCGCCAGCAGGGCCAGGCCTTCGGCCACCAGGAAATTGCGGAAGCGGACGATTTCTTCGCGCTGCTGCACCTTGCTGGCGGTGGGCAGCAGGATGATGCGGGCGAAGGTGACGCCGTACAGAGTGCCCAGCAGACCGACGGCCATGCCGGGGCCGACCTTCGACGGATCCGAGCCCATGTGGTCGAGCATGATGACCAGACCGACCAGGGTGGCGATCATGCCGAAGGCCGGAGCGTTGTTGGCCATGCTGCGGATGATGTCGGCGGGGACGGTGTTGCGGTGAAAGGTGGTCTCGACGGTGTTGGCCAGGATTTCCCGGACTTCCTGTCCGGTATAGCCCGAGATCACCAGATCGATGCCGAAGGACATGAAGCGGTCCTGCTGGCGCAGGCGCCGGGCGTCGGCTTCCAGGGCGGGCAGGCCGGCTTTTTGCACCATGTATCCCCAGCGGATCATGCGGCCGACTTCCTGGGTCAGGATGGTGCGGCCGACCTTTTGCTGAAAGAAGATCGAGGCGACCAGACGGAAGGCCTGGATGACGTAGCGCGGTTCATAGGCGACGAAGGTGGCAGCCAAGGTGCCGCCGACGACCATGATGAAACCGGCGCCTTCCAGGAAGACGAAGTAATTGTCCGTGCTGAGAAGGATGGAGCCGATAAACAGGGCAATGCCCAGCAGAAACCCCAAAAGCGTGGCGACGGACATGAAAAAGGCCCCCTGATCCCATGCCGGAAATGCTCAACCCTTCGGCATTGTGAACCAGTGACGGGATTTGGGCAATAAGTCCGCGTTATTTCAGTCGATTGGATAGATTTCCTCGAGCGAGATGAAGGCGTCGGCGGAATCGATCATGAAGCCGTCGAAACCCAGAGCCGTCAGCCCGGTGAAGTATTTTCCCAGCAGGGCCTTCCAGTCGTCGTTCCAATAATCCACCAGCCACAGGTTGGGGTCGTCAGGCAGCGGCTGCTTGAGAAAGGCGGGCGGGTCGGTCTGCCATTCCTTTTTCCAGTACCAGCGCTGGGGCGCGGCCAGGCCCACCGGCAGGCGGGCGAAGACCAGGCGGCGCGAGCCGAACGGCTTGGTCTTCAGGGCGTCGATGTCGGCCTTGACGAAGCTTTCCTTGCGCCAGAAAGGGTCGATCACCAGCAGATCGAAGCTGGTGGGCTTCAGAGCGTCGATCCAGGCCTGACGGTTGGAGAATTTGTCGCCCTGAAGACTGGGCAGCCAGTTGCGGGCGTCGGCCAGCTTCAGCACATGGTTGGGATTCTCCGCCGCCGGTCGGTCGCGGGGGACGGCGGACAGGCTCATGTCGCCTTCCTGGTCGACGTAGCTGACCACCTTTTCGCCTGCCGCGGCCTTGCGGATGTCGGCCACGGCCTGCTGGTCCTTGGCGTAATCCACGGCGAAGACCTGACGCTTGGCCTGTTGCAGCACCGAAACCGCCTGATGCAAAGGCTTGGCGGCGGTGGGGCCGGTCTGGACGCCATAAGAGTCGTGGCCGCAATACAGGCCGTCGACGACCATGCCGTCGATGGCGTTCAGGTAATCCTCGAACACGTCGCCCAAGGCCAGATGGTCCTGGCCGGGTTCGCGCTGCTCCTCCCAGAAGCCTTCGATCTTTTCCTTGATCAGCAGTTCCGGGGCGTTGCGCACCAGGATCTGCATGTCGCGTTTGTGGGCGGTGCGGCCCAATTCGCTGATGATGTCGCGCATCAGCCGGCGGAAATTGGGAATCTGCTCGACCGGCGTGTCGGCGGCGCGGCTGAGAATCTTGTCGCGGTCGCCGGGAATGATGCGGCCGGTGCCCAGAACCTGGGCGGCTTTGGCGGGGGCGGCCGCAAGCAAGACGGCAGAGGCCAGGAAATGACGGCGGTTCATCATGAAAGCATCTCCGCGACTTTTTCCGCGATGGCGAGGCTGGAGGTCAGGCCCGGCGATTCGATGCCGTACAGGGCGGCCAGACCCTTTTGCCCATGGTCTTTTTCACCCTGAATCAGAAAATCTACGGCGTCCTCTCCCGGTCCCTGGATCTTCGGGCGGATGCCGGCATAGCCGGGGCGCAGGGCGTTGTCGGCCAATCCGGGCCAATAGCGGCGGATAGCGGTGTAGAAAACCTCTCCCCGCGTCGGATCGACTTCGTAGTCCTCGGTCCGGGTCCACTCCACGTCGGGGCCGAAACGTCCCTGGCCGCCCAGGTCGACAGTGTAATGCACGCCCAGGCCGGCCCGGACCGGAGTGGGATAAACCAGCCGCGAAAAAGGCTGGCGGCCCGACAGCAGGAAATAATTGCCCTTGCACAGATGGAATGGCGGCACGCTGCCGGGTGCCAGTCCGGCAATGGCGTGGCCGATCTTTTGGGCGGCCAGTCCGGCGGCGATGACGGCGCGCTTGGCCCGCAGGGTCATCGGCTCCGACCCGCCGGTGACCAGGGTCAGGCCGCCGGGTCCGGCCTCGCCGCGCAGCACCGGGCTGTTGAGGGCCAGTGCGGCGCCGTGCTCCTCGGCTTCGCCCAGAAGGGACAGCATGAAGCCGTGAGCGTCGATGATGCCGGTATGGGACGACAGCAACGCGGCGCGGCAGGACAACTCGGGCTCCATGGCCGTGGCCTCGGCGCCGGAAATCAGCGTCAGGCCGTCGACGCCGTTGGTCCGGCCTTTGTCGAGGATGATCTGTAGCTGCGCCTCTTCGGCCTCGTCGGTGGCGACGATCAGTTTGCCGGTGAACCGGTGATCGACGCCATGGGCCGGCAAATAGTCGCGCAGCAGCCGGTTGCCGCGCACGCACAGCGCGGCTTTCAGGCTGCCGGCGGGATAATACATGCCGGCATGGATCACCTCGCTGTTGCGGGCGCTGATGCCGGTGCCTATGGCGTCGGCGGCCTCGAGAATCACCACCTCGTGACCGGCACGGGCCAAGGCGCGGGCGACGGCCAGTCCCACTGCGCCCGCGCCAATGACGGCGCATTCCACTGTTTCGGTCATCGAGGGGAAATGTCCTTATGATAAAAGTGGTTGCAGACCAGCAGCATAGCATCGGCTGCACTGTTGCGCCACGCCCCGAGGCGCGGGTAAAGTGCGGCCATGAAAGCCAAGACCGTTCCTTCCGTCTGCCCGCACGACTGCCCCAGCGCCTGCGCCCTGGATGTCGAGATGGCGGCGCCAGACCGGGTGGCCCGCATTCGCGGCGCCGATATGCCCTACACCGCCGGAGTCATTTGCGCCAAGGTGGCCCGTTACGCCGAACTGGTGCATTCCGACCAACGCATCACCACGCCCTTGCGCCGCACCGGGCCGAAAGGCAGCGGCCAGTTCGAGCCGGTTTCATGGGACGAGGCGCTGGACGAGGCCGCCGCCGCCTATCGCGCCGCCGCCGAACGCTTCGGCGCGGAATCTGTCTGGGCCTATCATTACGGCGGCACGCTGGGCCGGGTGCAGCAGACCGCCAGCGTTCGTCTGCGCGACGCCCTGGGCTGGTCGCGCCAGTTGGACACCATCTGCGGCCATATCGGCGGTACCGGCTGGAAAGCCGGCGTCGGGGCCATGAGCGGACTGGATCCGCGCGAAATGGCCGAGGCCGACCTGATCGTGGCCTGGGGCTGCAACATGGTCGCCACCCAGGTCGGGGCCATGCATTGGGTGACGAAAGCCGTCCGCGAGCGCGGAGCCAAGATGGTGGTGATCGATCCCTACCGCAATCCCACAGCCGAGCGGGCGGATATGCATTTGCGGCTGCGGCCGGGCACCGACGGCGCCTTGGCCTGTGCGGTGATGAACGTGATGCTGGCCGAAGGGCTGGCCGACCGCGCCTTTCTGGCCGAGCTGACTGATTTTACCCCGGAGGTCGAGGCGCATCTGTCCAGCCGCACACCCGCCTGGGCGGCGGCGGTCACCGGCCTGACGGAGGCGGAGATCGTTGCCTTCGCCCGGCTTTACGGTTCCACCAAGCGGGCCTTTCTGCGGTTGGGCTACGGCTTCACCCGTCAGCGCAACGGTGCGGCGGCCATGCATGCCGTCACCGCCTTGCCCGCGGTGTCCGGGGCCTGGCGTCATCCCGGCGGCGGCGCGGCCTTCAGTGCCTGGAAGAATTTCAGCTTCCTGAAGGAGGAAGACGTTCTCGAAGTGGCGGGCGTGCGAACCCGCAGCTTCGACATGTCGCGGCTGGGGGCGGTGCTGACCGGCAACCCGGCCGACCTGCAGGGCGGTCCTCCGGTCAAGGCCATGCTGATCATGGGAACCAACCCGGCGGTGGTGGCGCCCGACAGCCTGGCGGTGCGCCAAGGCCTTCTGCGCGACGATCTGTTCCTGGCCGTGCACGAACAGCGCATGACGGAAACGGCGCGGTATGCCGATATCATTTTTCCGGCGACGACCATGCTGGAGCATGACGACCTTTACGTGTCCTATGGCCACACCTTCCTGCAGGTGGGCAAGGCGGTGATGGCTCCGGTGGGCGAGGCCCGCTCCAATTGCTGGCTGACCAGCCAGTTGGCCCGGCGTCTGGGGGCCAGCCATCCTTTGTTCGAGGTGGAGGCGTGGGAGGCGGTCGACCGTCTGCTGACGGCTTCGGGGCTGCCCGGTGTGGACGAGGTTCACGCCAAGCGCTGGGTCGACTGCTCCCGACCGTTCGCGGACATGCATTTCCTGAACGGCTTCGCCCATTCCGACAGGCGCTTCCACTTCGCTCCCGACTGGGCGGGGATGGGTGATCGGGACGGCGTGATGCCCCGTTTTCCCGATCATCTGGCCGTCACCGACGAAGCCGACCAAGATCATCCGTTCCGTCTGGTGGCGGCGCCGTCGCGGCATTTTCTCAATTCTAATTTCAATCATACCGCCACGTCGCGCACCGCCGCTGAACGGCCGACGGCGCTGTTGCATCCCGATCATTGCGCGGCGCTGGATCTGGTCGACGGCGACATGCTCCGTATCGGCAACCGTCAGGCTCAGACCGTTCTCTGGGCCAAGTCTGCGCCCGGCGTGAAACCCGGCGTGGTGGTGGTGGAAGGTTTGTGGCCGTCCGAGGATTTCCCCGGCGGCGTGGGGATCAACGCCCTGGTCAGCGCCCAGCCGGCCTGGCCGGCGGGCGGGGCCGTGTTCCATGACACGGCGGTTTGGCTGAGGAAAGAGGGGGAAGGGGCATGACAGCCCGTATCATCGTCGTGGGGAACGAAAAAGGCGGAACCGGCAAATCCACCGTCGCCATGCATCTGGTGGTGTCGTTGCTGCAAATGGGGCTTTCGGTGGGTAGCATCGATCTGGACGCCCGGCAGGCCACGCTGACCCGCTATGTGGAAAACCGCCGCCGCCGGGCCGAGACGGGCCGCGTCATGGCCATGTCCGAGCACGAGCCGGTGCCGCCCACCAGCGACCCCGCCGCCGATGAGGCGAAATTCCTCGACGTGCTGGGGCGCTTCTCGGCATCCAAGGACGTGGTGGTGATCGACACCCCCGGCAGCGATCATCCGCTGTCGCGCCTGGGCCATTCCTATGCCGATTTGCTGGTGACGCCGCTCAACGACAGCTTCATTGATCTGGACGTTCTCGCCAAGGTCGATCCCGACAGCATGAAGATCACCCGGCCCAGCCATTATTCCGAGATGGTCTGGGAGGCCCGCAAGATCCGCGCCTTGCGCGGTCAAAAGGACGGGGCCGAGTGGTTCGTTCTGCGCAACCGCCTGTCGTCGCTGGACGCCCGCAACAAGCGCGAGATGGAGCGCCTTCTGGGCGATCTGGCCAAGCGTATCGGCTTTCGCGCCGTCGGCGGCCTGTGCGAACGGGTGATCTACCGAGAACTGTTCCTGGAGGGGCTGACCCTGCTGGATCTGGGCGACGGGTCGGGCGTGGAGATGAGCATGTCCCATGTCGCCGCCCGCCAGGAATTGCGGCGCCTAGTCGAAGCTTTGGGACTGGCTTCCTTTGCCGCCGCAAATCCATCTTAAACAAGTCACAATTCAGACAAGAACTGTGGATAAACCTGCCAGTCGCCAAGCCCCCGTTGCTTAAAGGGAAAAGGCATGGCACAAACAGTTTCGGCGTTCTGGAGTTATACCAATGGGGAAGCCTGGGGGTATGGTGGGGCGTCGGGGAAAATTCTGACATGAGGATGTCATAAGATGTCTGCTAGCGTGCGTAAGTGCGTCTTCCCGGTCGGTGGCCTGGGTACCCGCTTTCTTCCCGCCACCAAGGCCATGCCCAAGGAAATGCTGCCTGTCGTCGACAAGCCGCTGATCCAGTACGCCGTCGAGGAAGCGATCGCCGCCGGCATCGATCATTTCATCTTCGTCACCAGCCGCGGCAAGACCGCGCTGGAAGACCACTTCGACTATGCTCCGGAACTTGAGCGCACCCTGAAAGAGCGCGGCAAGACCGTCGAGCTGACCGCCATCAAAGACGGCATGCCGAAGTCGGGCCAGTTGTCCTATACCCGCCAGCACGAGCCGCTGGGCCTGGGCCATGCCGTGTGGTGCGCCCGCGATCTGGTGGGCGACGAGCCTTTCGCCGTGGTGCTGGCCGACGATCTGATCATGTCCCAGACCTCGTGCCTGAAGCAGCTGGCCGACGCCCACGCCGAAGTGGGCGGCCATGTCGTGGCCGTGGCCGACGTGCCGCGCGAACACACCAAGCGCTATGGCATTCTGGACGTGGTCAGCGACAACGGCCGTCTGGCCCGCGCCCAGGGGCTGGTGGAAAAGCCGGAGCCGGATAAGGCTCCGTCGACCCTGTCGATCATCGGCCGCTACATCCTGGACCCCAGCGTCTTCAAGTTCCTGGACATGCAGATGCGCGGCGCCGGCAACGAAATTCAGTTGACCGATTCCATCTCAAAGACCATCGGCGACGTGCCGTTCCACGGCTTGCGCTTCGAAGGCCGCCGCTTCGATTGCGGCGACAAGGTGGGTTGGCTGCAAGCCAACATCGCCTTTGCCCTCAAGCGCCCGGAAATGCAGGCGGCGGTGTTGGAGTTCCTCAAGGAATTCCAGTAAGCAGCGACAGTTTCTCAGCATCTTTCAGTAAGGAAGGACACCATGCGTATTGCCATGATCGGGACCGGCTATGTGGGCTTGGTTTCCGGCGCATGCTTCTCGGAATTCGGCATCGAAGTGATCTGTGTCGATAAGGACGAGGCCAAGATCGAAGGCCTGAAGCAGAACAAGATGCCCATCTACGAGCCTGGGCTGGACGCATTGGTGGCCGACAACGTCAAGGCGGGCCGTCTGTCCTTCACCACCGACCTGAAGTCGGCGGTGGCACAGTCGGACGCGGTGTTCATCGCCGTGGGCACGCCGTCGCGCCGGGGTGACGGCCACGCCGATTTGTCCTACGTTTATGCCGCCGCCAAGGAAATCGCCGAATCCATCAGCGGTTATACCGTGGTGGTGACCAAGTCCACCGTGCCGGTGGGGACGGGCCGCGAGGTCGAAAAGATCATCCGCGAAACCCGTCCCGATGCCGAATTCGACGTGGTCTCGAATCCGGAATTCCTGCGCGAAGGCTCGGCCATCAACGATTTCATGCGGCCTGACCGCGTGGTTATCGGCACCGAGTCCGAGCGGGCGCGGGCGGTGATGAAGCAGCTCTATCGCGTGCTCTACCTGATCGAGACGCCGATCGTCTTCACCTCGCTCCAGACTTCGGAATTGATCAAGTACGCCGCCAACACCTTCCTGGCGGCCAAGATCACCTTCATCAACGAAGTCGCCGATCTGTGCGAAGCGGTGGGCGCCGACGTTCACGACGTCGCCCGCGGCATCGGTCTCGACGGTCGCATCGGCAAGAAGTTCCTGCACGCCGGCCCGGGTTATGGCGGATCGTGTTTCCCCAAGGACACCCTGGCCTTGGTGCGGACCGCCCGCGACAAGGGGGCGCCGCTGCGCATCATCGAAACCGTGGTGGACATCAACGAGCAGCGCAAGCGCAAGATGGCCGACAAGATCATCAAGGCCTGCGGCGGTTCGGTGAAGGGCAAGACCATCGCCGTGCTGGGCCTGACCTTCAAGCCGAATACCGACGACATGCGCGATAGCCCCAGCCTGGATATCGTGCCCGCCCTGCAGAAAGCCGGCGCCACCGTCCGCGCCTTCGATCCCGAGGGCATGGAAGAAGCCAAGAAGATGCTGACCGGCATCGTCTATTGCGAAGACGCTTACGACGCCATGCAAGGAGCCGACGCTCTGGCCGTTCTGACCGAATGGAACGAGTTCCGCGCCCTCAATCTGGGGCGGGTCAAGTCGCTGCTGTCGAAGCCGATCCTGGTGGATCTGCGCAACATCTACGAACCGGGCGAGATGATCGAGGCCGGGTTCCATTACACCTCCATCGGCCGTCCCGGCAGCCCGACCTGAGTTCGGGCCCGAGCTGGAAAAGGAAAAGGCGGAGCCGCGAGGCTCCGCCTTTTTTCTTGATGCCGGGCTTTGGCATTCATTAAACCGGGCTGTCGGGGAAGCAGAGCTCGTGCCGCGCCCGCCATTCGGGGCCGACATAGTTCAGCATCAGGCTGCGGCGCAGACCGCCGATCGGGCGCTTGTCGAAGCCGTGCCAGGTATCGGCGCCGGGGACGAAGGCCATGCCGCAATTGAAATCGCCGGGCACCGGGATGCGGGGCTGGTCGGCGCCGGCATAGATATCGGTGCCCCAAGTCTCGGCGCCTTCGCCGGTGGACAGATAGATTAGGATGGTGACGCGCTTGGCGCCGATATCGGTATGGGGTTCCAGCCAGAAACCGTCACCGTCGCGGCAATATTCGATGCGGGCGTAACAGCCGGAATAATCCTGGCCGGTCAGCGTCTGCCAGGCGTTCACCACGTCGCGGGACTGGAAGGCTTCGGCCAGCGCCTTCATGGCCGGGTTGGCGGCTTGCCCCTCGGCGTTGAAGAAGACGCGGCAGTCATTGTTGGCCGCCCGCGTGCCCGACGACAGATCGATCTCGGGCAGGGCCATGGGCATGGTGGCCAGGGCCAAGGCCACGTCGCCGTCCAGCATGCCGCGCGGCGTCCAGTGACGGAACGGCGTCTCCAGGGCGGCGGCGGCGGCTAGGGAACGGCAAAGGGTGGCGGCGGTGGTGAGGCAATCCATGGAGCGTCTCGACTTTTGCAGACGGAAAGAGCGAGGTCTTAGCGCAAACGGCAGATGAGAGCTAGAGTCATTAAATCCTTTGGTTTTTTGTGGATGATGGTGGCGCTTTCTTGACCGATCCGTGACGATCGCTCCGGCCTCCCTTTCCTGTCCTTCGGAAAAGGTGTAAACCGTTCTGATAAAATGTTTTTAGGGGGCCATGAATGTCCGTCCTCGTGCGTGCCACCACGCCTTATGCCGGTCAGAAGCCCGGCACCTCCGGTCTTCGCAAAAAAGTGGCTGTGTTTCAACAGCCGAACTATCTGGAAAACTTCGTTCAATCCATCTTCGATAGCCTTGAGGGCTTTCAGGGGCAAACCCTGGTGCTGGGCGGCGACGGCCGCTTCTTCAACCGCGAAGCCATTCAGGTCATTCTGAAAATGGCTGCCGCCAATGGCTTCGGACGAGTGTTGGTGGGGCAGGGGGGCATCTTGTCCACGCCCGCCGTGTCGTGCGTCATCCGCAAGCACAAGGCTTTCGGCGGCATCGTCCTGTCGGCCAGCCACAATCCCGGCGGGCCGACCGAGGATTTCGGCATCAAGTACAACATCTCGGCCGGCGGACCGGCGCCTGAAAAGGTGACCGAGGCCATCTATGAGCACAGCCAGAAAATCGGCGAATACCGCATTTCAGACGCCGCCGATTTGGATCTGGATCATGCCGGCGCCACCTGCCTGGACGGCATGGCGGTCGAGGTCATCGACCCGGTGGCCGATTATGCCGAGCTGATGGGCCAACTGTTCGACTTCGCCAAGATCAGGGCCCTGTTCGCCGGCGGCTTCCACATGCGTTTCGATGCCATGCACGCGGTGACCGGCCCTTACGCCAAGGCCATTATCGAAGGTATTCTGGGCGCGCCGGCCGGCACGGTGATCAACGGCACGCCGCTGCCCGATTTCGGCGGCGGCCACCCCGATCCCAATCTGGTACATGCCCATGACCTGGTCGAGGAACTGTTCGGCGCCGCTGCTCCCGATTTCGGCGCCGCGTCCGACGGCGACGGCGACCGCAACATGATTCTGGGCCGTAATTTCTATGTCACCCCGTCGGATTCCCTGGCGGTGCTGGCGGCCAACGCCACTTTAGCGCCGGGTTACGCCAAGGGGCTGAAGGGCGTGGCCCGGTCCATGCCGACCAGCCAGGCTCCCGACCGGGTGGCGGCGGCTTTGGGTATTCCCAGCTTTGAAACGCCCACCGGCTGGAAATTCTTCGGCAACCTGCTGGATGCCGGCATGGCCACCTTGTGCGGCGAGGAAAGCTTTGGCACCGGGTCGGACCATGTGCGCGAAAAGGATGGCCTGTGGGCCGTGCTGATGTGGCTGAACCTGTTGGCTGAACTGAAGCGTCCGGTAGCCGACATCGTGCGCGACCATTGGGCCAGGTATGGCCGCAACTTCTATTCCCGCCACGATTACGAGGCGCTGGACACTGCCGCCGCCGAAGGGCTGATGGAACATCTGCGAGCCAATCTGGGCGGATGGAAGGGAGGCAAGCTGGGCGGTTTCAGCGTGGCCGAGGCCGATGATTTCGCCTACACCGATCCGGTCGATGGGTCCGTCAGCAAGAAGCAGGGCATCCGTGTGATCTTCGCCGACGGTTCGCGCATCGTTTACCGCCTGTCGGGCACCGGCACGGAAGGCGCGACCTTGCGCGTCTATATCGAGCGGTACGAGCCCGACGCCGCCAAGCACGGGCGGGATACCCAGGCCGCCCTGGCCGATCTGATCGCGTTGGCCGGGCAACTGGCCGAGATTGAAAAACGCACCGGGCGCAAGGCGCCCACCGTCATTACCTGACGGAGCGCCGCCTGACAGCGGCAAAACCACGCAGGATGAGGCTGGGACGCATGAGCGGGCGTCCCGGCCTTTTCTTTTTCGGTCTTCTGTTACTGGGCCAAATCGAGGATGGCGTTGACCACCGATTGAGGGGCTTCCCGTGGCAGGAAATGTCCGGCCCGTTCGATGAGCCGACGCTCGAAGGCGGCGGAGAAATGCCGGGCGGCCTGTTCCGACAGCGGGGCCGGAGTGACTTCGTCGCAAAGGCCGTGCAGGACGATGACCGGCACCGCGATGGCCGGCTGGGCGGCAAGCTGCCGTTCAATCCCGTCGTAATCGGGATCGCCCGCGGCCTGGCCGTAGCGATGGCGATAGGACTGAAGGGTGACGTCGAGAAAGTCCGGATTGTCGAAGCTGTCCGCCGTGACGGCGAAGGTTTCGTCGCTGAACGCCCAGTTGGGCGACCACAGCCGCCACAGCAATCGGCACAAATCCCGCCGGTTGCCGCGCAGTCCGTTGGCGCCTCGTTCGGTGTGGAAATACCACTGATACCAATAGCGAAATTCCTGCTCGGCGCTGTCGGGCTGGTTGGCTTGGGGGATGTTTTGGATGTTGTAGCCGGTGATGGACACCAGTCCGCGGACCCGTTCCGGCCAGAGGGCGGCGATGACGCAGGACGCCCGTCCGCCCCAATCGTAGCCGGCCAGAAGCGCCTTGCCGATGCCCAGGGCGTCCATGAAGGCTTTCAGGTCGGCGCCCAGGGCGGCCTGCTGTCCCGAACGCGGCGTCTTGGCATCGAGGAAACGGGTCGGGCCGAAGCCCCGCAGCCAGGGAACCAGCACTTTGAAGCCTTTATCGGCAAGCATGGCGGCGACGGCGTCCCAATCATGAACGTCCGACGGCCACCCGTGCGACAGAATGACCGGCGGACCGTCTTCCGGGCCGCTTTGGCGATAGGCGATTTCCAGCTTGTCTGTTGTCACCGTGCGGATCATGGAGCGGCTTTCGTGAAGACGGCGGGACGGCAAGAATAATGCAGCCGACCATTTGCGCATTGAGGATTTGTTCGCCCCCTCCGTATGGTCCAATGGTTTGAGACTTGGCTATCCATCGTGATAGTTCCCATGGCCAGGTCGAAAGGGTTAATCTCCGGGGTCTGATGAAGCGCCTTCTCTCTGCCTTGACCACCGCGTTGCCGCCTGTTTCCTCTTCGGGGCAGGGGGTGATGTTCATCGAATACGCTCCGGCCTGCGCCGCCGTCGTGTCGCGGATGCTGGCAGGCGAGCATGGTCTGATGGTCGAGCGGAGAGAGCTGCCCGACAACCCCAACGACATGGATTTGGACGACCGTTTCGGCGGTATCCTGATCGCCGCCGACGAACTGGGGCCGATGCTGCTGGCTCAGGTGGACGCGTTGTCCATGGCGCATCCCGGGCTGCCGGTGGTGGTGGTGCTGGCCAGATTGGACGAACAGTCGGAATCTGAGCTGATCCTGGCCGGCGCCGCCGAGTGTCTGGGATTGGCCGGGCTGGATGGCCGGGGGCTGGTGCGCTGCCTGCGCCGGGCCAATCTGCGCCGCCGCCGGGCTTTGGAAACCCGGCGTCAATCCGATGCCACCCTTGAGGCCGTGCGGGTCAACCTGGATCAGGCCCAGCGGGTCGGTCACGTCGGCATCTGGGAGTGGGATCTGGTCAGCGGCGAATTGTGGTTTTCGGACGAAGCCCACCGCATTCTTGGCCTGTCGGGAGTCGGGGGAGCCATCAGTTCCCAGCAATTCCTGAATACCGTCTATGGGGAAGACCGTCCGCAGTTCGAGGCGGCGCTGGATTGCAGCTTGACCTCTTTAGGGCATTTTCAAGTCGAACATCGGCTGAACCGCTCGGACGGCAGCCTGCGTGTCGTGCGCCAGGAAGGCGAAATCGCCAGCGACGATGCCGGGCGTCCCACCCGCATGGTCGGCACCATGCTGGACATCACCCGCCGCCGCCAGGTGGAAGAGGCTTTGTCGGCCGCCCAGGAACATCTGGAGCGCCGGGTGCGGGAGCGCACCAGGGCGCTGCTGCAGGAAATCGCCCAGCGCCAGCGGGCTCAGACGGTGCTGCGGGAAAGCGAGCAGCGCATCCGCACGATCACGGACGCCCTGCCGGGCCTGATCGCCTATATCGACACCAACCGCTGTTTCCAGTTCGCCAACCGTCGCCATCTGGAATGGCTGGGGCTGAACCCCGACGACCTGATCGGCCAGCCGGTTTCCGCCGTGATGGGCGAGGCGCGTTACGCCGCTATGTCCCCCTTTATCGATCGGGTGCTGGAAGGCGAAGAGGTGTCCCACGACGGTTGGATGCCGGTGGAAAACGGAGAGCTGTGGGCTTACCAGGCCACCTATCTGCCGGATATCGGGGTGGATGGAGGGGTGAACGGTTATTTCAGCCTGATCCTCGACGTCACCTCCAACCGTCTGGCCGAACAGCAGTTGCGCGCGGCCAAGGAGGCCGCCGAACTGGCAGACCGCGCCAAGACCGAATTCCTGGCCAACATGAGCCACGAGCTGCGAACCCCTTTGAACGCCATCATCGGTTTCTCGGACATCATGCATACCGAGATCATGGGCGAACTGGGAAACGACTTTTATCGCGGCTATGTCGGGGACATTCTGACGTCGGGCCGGCATCTGCTCGAAGTTATCAACGAAATCCTCGACATGTCCAAGGTGGAGGCCGGGCATGTGGAGCTGCATGCCGCCGAAGTCTGTCTTTCCGAACTGGCCAAGGTGACGGTGCGTCTGGTGCGGGAGCGGGCCGAGCAGGCCAAGATCGCCATAGACAACGCCATCGCCGAGGACATTCCTCCGATTCTAGTGGACGAGCGTCGCTTCAAACAGATTCTGCTGAATCTGTTGTCCAATGCCGTGAAATTTACTCCTCCGGGAGGGACGGTTCATATCTGGACCGAACCCGACGACCTTACCGGCGGTCTGGTGGTTGCCGTTTCCGACGACGGCATCGGCATGGACGAGGAGGGGATCGCCAAGGCCTTGTCGCCTTTCGGCCAAGTGGAAAGCAGCCTGTCGCGCCGGTTCGACGGCACGGGGCTGGGGCTGCCGCTGACCAAGGCTTTCACCGAGCTGCACGGCGGCCGTCTGGAAATCATCAGCGCTCCGGCCAAGGGTACCACCGTGCGTATCTGCCTGCCGCCCGAACGGATGCTGCGCAGCCAGCCTTTGCATCTGGCGGTCTAGAAATCCGGGGCTTCTTGCCGCACACTGGCCGCGGCGGGGGCGCCAACCATTTCAAGGCCGATTTCCATGAGCAGAAGCTTCTCCTTGTCGGATCTTCCTTTGGCTTATGTCAGCTATCCGGTTTCGGGCCGTTCCGTCGGCTTGGTGGTGGTCGACGAGGTCAACGGCTTTGCCACGCCCGGCTGCGGTCCCCTGGCGCCGCCGACGCAGGATTCGCGCATCGATCAGATGATCGCCGAAACGGACCGCCTGGCCCGCGCCTTCGCAGAACGGAAACAGGCCATTCTGGCCTTTCTCGACACCCATGTTCCGGGCAAGGCCGAACCGCCCTATCCCCCTCATTGCGAGATCGGCACGGGGCAGGAGGATTTGGTGCCCGCGTTGCGATGGTTCAGCGACAGCCCGCAAGTTACTGAAATTAAAAAAGACTGTATCAACGGATTTATCGGCGGCATTGATCCCGCGACTGGGCGCAACGCCGTGGTCGATTGGATCAACGGCCACAAGCTGGACGCCGTTCTGGTGGTGGGCATCTGCACCGATATCTGCGTCATGGATTTCGTCCTGACCCTGCTGTCGGCGCGCAATCATGGTCTGACGCCCGCTCTGAAGGACGTGGTGGTTTATGAACCCGGTTGCGCTACCTACGACTTGCCGCGAACGGTGGCCGATCAGATCGGCTTGCCGGCAACCGCCGCTCATCCTCGCGACCTGACCCATCATATGGGGCTTTATTTCATGGCCTCGCGCGGGGCCGTGCTGGCCGACGAGGTGGCTTGAGAAGGCCGGGAAGAGGGGTTTCTTCTTGGGTGCCCTGGCATTAAGAGTATTTGTTAACGCCTTGGTTTCGTTTTAAAAATCAAACCCTCTTAAGATCTGACTGAAGGCTTTTTCCGCAAGGCGGCGGTTTACGCCGTCTCATTCAAGCGGGCCTGCGCACGGGCGTGGCCGGAAGCCAGGGCGACAGCTTGGCGATAGGCCGCCTTAGCTTCGTCCGCCTTACCCTGCTCCTGCAACACCATGCCCAGATTGTACTGGTAGTCGGGGTCGACGCCTTTCAGGGCGATGGCGCGGCGCAAGGCCTGCTCGGCTTCTTCCAGCCGCCCGGTGTCCAGCAGAGCGGTTCCCAGGTTGTTGTAGGCGTCCGAGAAATCCGGCCGCAGGGTGACGGCCCGGCCATAGGCTTCAGCCGCTTCGGCGGGGCGGAGAAGCGATTTCAGCGAGGTGCCGAGGTTGTTGAACGCCTCGGCGTAATCCGGCTGTAGTTCGATGGCTCGCTGAAAGCACGCGATCGCTTCGCCGTCCTGGCCGTTTTCCTGAAGCACCACGCCCAGGGTGTTATGATAGATGGCCGCCGAACCTTCGATGGCGATAGCCTTGGCGATGGTCTTCAAAGCCGCGCCGCTGTCGCCTCTTTCATGCAGGGCCAATCCCAGCAGATGCAGGCTGTCGGCGTGGCGGGGATGTGTCTTCAGCACCAGCCTGTACAGCTTCTCGGCCTGGGGAACCTGCCCGTTGCGGTGGAAGGCGACGGCCTGGGCAAACAATTGGGCGGGTGAGCGCTGGGGGCGGGAGGTCATTCAGAATGGTCCTTTGAAGACGAAGAAGGCGCCGGCTGAAATCAGGCCGAAGCCGATGGCGTGGTTCCAGGTCAGGTTTTCTCCCAGGTAGAACACCGAGAAAATGGCGAAGACCGCCAGGGTGATGATCTCCTGCATGGTCTTCAACTCGGCGGCGGAATAGACCTGATGGCCGTAGCGGTTGGCCGGGACCGCCAGGCAATACTCCACCAGGGCGATGCCCCAACTGGCCAGCACCACCAGCCACAGAGGCCGATCGGGATATTTCAGATGCCCGTACCAGGCGGTGGTCATGAACAGGTTGGACAGGCACAGCATCAATATCGGCGCCAGTCCGGGCGGAATGGAAAAGGGAAGCGGGGTCACGGCGATCCTTTGCGCTTCGGTTTGAGGTCGCTCGCTTGCCAGAACCGCGGCAGCGACCGGAAAGATTTGGCGGCTTTGGAGGCATCCTGCAAGAGCGCGGGCACGCGGGCGGCGTGCCAGCCGGCGATCAGGCCCGCGGCCCACAGCCGTTCCGGGTCGCCGCTTTCTTCGGCCCATTGTTTCAGGGCGGCGCGGCTGACGGCGATGTCGTTCAAAAGCCCCAGGCCATCCTGCAGGACGGCCAGCGAGTGGGAAAATTTCCGGCTTTGTTTTTCTTCAAATAAAATTCCAAAAAATTCAATGGCATATCGAAGTTTCTTAACTTCAATTCGGGATAGATGGCGATGATGCGAATCAAGCTTGGAAAGGTGCTGCAAGCTTTTGAAAACATTATGCTCTCTCTTTTCCAAAGTCCTGCGGGCCAGATCAATGGCGGGTTCCGCCAACAAAGCTTTCCGCCCGGCTTCCAAAGGTTCCTGCCAATCGCCGCTTTCACACCAGCGCCCCAGTTCCAGCATCAGGCGGGTGAAGCGTGGGCCGCAGACTTCTGCCGTCGCCCGATCGTACAGGGACAGGCGCTTCTGCTGGAAATCGGACAGCAATCCGACGAAGCCGGCGTCCCCGGCCAGATCCTTTTCCAGCGGCGCCAAAATCTCATCGATGAACACGTCGGTGTCGCGGGCCGGTCCCAGCAAAGTTTGCAGCCAGCGCAACTCATCCTTGATGCGGGCGGTTTGAGGCGTTTCCAGCATCGTCTTGAAAACATTCATGGCCGAGCGCAATCGCCGCTGGGCGATGCGCATCTGGTGAATGGCTTCGGGATCGCGGGTTTCGATCAGGCAGTCCTGATTCATCAGCAGTTGGCCGGCGCAGGCATGGGCGATGGCGCGGAAGGCCTCGGCGGCGGTGGCGTCGGCGGATAGATCGGGAGAGACTCCTTTCTGCGGCTGGGGCTGGCTGCCGTCGGCCAGGCGGTACCCGCGCGATGCTTTGGTGGCGGTCATCAGCCGCGCCGGCAGATCGGCCTGCAGGGCCAATGCCAGTTCGAACAGATGCCGCGGAGGACCGGCCTTTAATTCCAGTTCGGCCTCGCATACGGGGGCGCTGCCCTGGGCGGTGACCAGTTGCCCGCGGTCGAGGGCCAGTTCGACCTCCCACACGCCGTCTCCCAGGCAATAGGTGGTGCGGTTGATCTCGGTGGCGAAGGCCGGGCGCAGGCTGGCCGCCAGCCCGTCTTCGGCGAACAGGTCCGCCAGGGGCGTTTCGGCCAGGGGGGCGAAGTCGGGGACGTCGCCGGTAATTTCGCATTCCCACTCGTCGCGGGCCCAGGCGCCGCCGATGCAGGTGCCCATGGTCTTCACCGTCTGGATGCGCCGCCGGCCGATATGCCGGACCCGCAGCACCACGCCTTCGGCCCGCAAGCGGAAATCGGCCGTGTCGAAATAGACGGATTTTTGCAGCTTGGTCTGAGGTCTGCCCTGTTTCAGCGTCTGCACCAGGGGGTGCCGTTTCAGCTTTTCCAGGCCGCTGGGGTCCAATTGCAGCTTCAGCTCTGTCTCGATGCTCAAGGATTCTCTCCTGTCAGCGCCCGAGAATGATAGTCCAACCGTATCAAATGGGAAGACCGCCTATGCCCCTGTGGACAAGAGCCCATGGGAAGGCTGGTCATAGGGCTTGGATCGCCGGTTGCCAGCGTCGGCCGGCTTTGTCAAAGTTGCTCCCGGCGAGCAAGGAGTCTTCGGGCTTGTTGCCACTGGGGAACATGAAGGGGCGTGTGATGGCGGTGGCGAAACATGGAGTGGCGTCTGCCCTTGTGGCGGTGGCGTGGGCCGTGGCTGTCTCCTCCGGCCTCAGCGGCTGCGGCGTCGCGATGGACCCCGGCAGCGTTTTTTCGCCCGACCGGACGGTGCCTCTACCGCCGCCCGTCGCCAGCGCGCCCGCCCCCGGACTGTTGCCGGACGATCCCGGCCCGGCATACGCCCGCATGTTCGAGGAAGACGGAAATCTGATCCGCCGCTTCCAGTCCCTGCGCCATTTGCAGGACGTGGGGCTGATCACCCATGAAGAATACGAGCAGCGCCGCGGCGCCAATCTCGGAGCCTTGCTGCCATACACTGTCTCGAAGGCGCCGGCCTATGGGCTGGGGCGCCCGGCGCCGGAACCCGAGCAGATCATCGAACGGCTCAAGGCCATCGCCTCCAACTATCAGGAACAGAGCATTTCCGCCGAGGAGCAATCGGTGGAGCGGAGCATCATCCTTGAGGCCTTGATGCCGGCCAAGGTCGACCGCCGGGCCGACCGTCCCTCGTCGGTGGCCGACGATCTGCAATATTCCGCCCGGATGGGGCGGCTGCAGCGTTTCCTGGACGCCAATGTCATTACCAAGGCCGAGGCCGACCGCGAACGCAAAGCCTTAAGCGCGCAGCTGGCGGCCGCGAACGCCCAGCGCGAGGCCCGCGAGGCTGCCGCCCGGGAAGCCGAACGGCAGGCCGAGATGAGCGCCAGCGGCGTCGTGGCGGAGCCGTTGCCGGTTGTGCCGCCGTCCAGTCGCGACGGGGTGATGTTGGGAAGCTATGGTTCGAAGCGGGGGGCCGAACGGGCATGGCAGTCGCTGCAACAGCAGTTTCCCGCCGAGCTGGCCAATCTGACGCCCCATTACGCCAAAGCCGCCAACCGTCGGCGCGGCAGCGGCTATCGTCTGTCCGCCGGCCCGGTGGCGGATGCCGAGGCAGCCAAGAAAGTTTGCCGGACGCTGAAGCTGTTCGACCTCAATTGTACGCCGACGGTGCTGAAGTAAAATCTCAGGATATGCGATTCTGAGCTTGCGGCGGCAACAAAGCGGTCATATATTCAGATTTCGCCCGTTGTTCGGGGGAACTCTTCCACAAAGCGGATAGGGTCTCGCACCTAAATAAGGTGAGGGGCCGTTTGTCGCCGAAATGGATAAAAAGGGCCCCGAAAGACAGGTCAAGAAAAGCGGTTGACACTGTTTGAGTAAGGCAGTAGAAACCGCGGCTCCGCCGGGGTCTACGGGTTTTGGCGGGAGGTTTGAGGAAGGGGCTTTAAGCTTCTGAAACAAATCGAAAAAAA
>Ga0306924_10000256_pt1 | contig 42485 bp, 37 predicted proteins | sample sta12Can44000111_FD_203756 | JGI IMG/M metagenome (GOLD analysis project Ga0306924, IMG submission 203756) | Lab enrichment of tropical soil microbial communities from Luquillo Experimental Forest, Puerto Rico - statanox.12C.anox.44.000.111 (v2)... | ecosystem: Environmental > Terrestrial >... | reverse complement strand
ACAATGCCCTCAAGATGCAGCCAACCGAGGACCAACTCGGTTGGCGAAGGGACAAACCGATTCCACACGTGGAAAACGAACCGATCCCGCTGGGCAACGTGGACGAATCCAAACTTGAGATCCAGCGCCGCCAACTGATTTCACACGCAAGATACCCGGGTGTTTGCGATGGACATGCACACCCCTGCGGGTAAGCAGTATGGATTGGGGAAGGAAGACTTCTACGAGAATGGCGCTGTGCTGGCCAACAAGGCACTGGGCGATCCGTACGAGGAACGCGCCAAGGCGGGGGATCTGGAATTAGAAAAGCAACAAGAAAAGGAAAACTGGTGGAAGTGAACAACAGCCTCCTGCGCAAACACGCATAGGATCTCCTCATGACCCGCTCCGCTAAATAAACCGCAGCCTGCTACCCTGACACACAAGCGCGATATACCGCATTTTCTGCCCTACCGTCCCCTACCGTTCTTGGCCGGAATCGGCGTTCAGATCAAGGCGACACAGGTCCTATCTCAGGGGCTGTCGGCAACGGGCGACCTGGCGTGACACGTCATCAGCTACTCGTGAATCGCGTTCAGATTCGAATCAGGTGGTATCACAGGTAGAAAATTTGGCGGGACTGAAAATGGTAGGCCCGAATGGACTCGAACCATCGACCTCTTCCGTGTCAAGGAAGCGCTCTAACCAGACTGAGCTACGGGCCTACAAGCGAATGGCTGTGGACCCAATTTTACCGGGTGCGGAGTGATTACGGCAATGTTTCGCGCTTCGCTCAAGTTCGCGGAATCACGGGCTGATCACGGGCTGGAGAATTTTCGGCGTTCGCTCTAAGCGAATGGAAGACATGGGGGATGCGAGTAAACTTGGATTTCTGGTTTCTACCGGGTCAAGGATGCGCTCTAACCAACTGAGCAACGGGCCTACGGAGGATCGACCCATTATACCTGAGCATTCGTGACCGACCGGCACGGCGGGGCGACGCTAGTCGTCGAGCGACTCTGACTCGATGCCGATGTTCTTTTCGCCGGCGGCTTTCTTTTCGTTGTACTTCTTCACCCAGGCGGCGAAGCTTTTGCCGGCGGCGGTGTCTTTGCCGGTGAAGGCGAGGGCCGCGATGTCGCTGTAGGCAATACTCAGCTTTTCGCGGCGATTTTTTGGAATCATACGAATGATGCAGTCAGTCAGGCCGGGTCCGTCGCTGCGGCGGTCGAAGATGTAGCCTTCGATCTTCTCTCCGGTCTTCAATGTGATCGTCAGATCGCCGCGATAATCGAAGGCCTTCTCGAGCGCATCGCGGATTTCGGCCTCGCTGGCGAGGGCAGGGATCCAACCCTCCAGGTTTTCGTGGGCAAAGCCTAGCTTTTCATCATCGGACGGCAAAGGCGTGGAATTCATATCCCGGATTGGCTACGCGTCCTGCGCGCGGCCGGGGCGTCGCCATCGACATCGGGATCATCGTAGCGGTCAAACAACGTGGCGCGTACGGTAGCGAGGAAGCCGCTGAGCGAACCAAAGGTGTCGTTCACGGCGCTGGCTTCGTATCCGCTGTGCACCATGCAATTCGCGCACTTGGGATTGCCGCTCTCGGTGCCGTAGTGTTCCCACTTCGTGTCGCGCAGAAGCTCGTCGAAGGTGTCGGCGTAGCCGTCGGAGAGCAGGTAGCAGGGTTTCTGCCAGCCGAAGATATTGTAGGTCGGCATGCCCCAGGGCGTGCATTTGTACTCGCGGCGGCCCATCAGGTATTCGAGGAACAGCGGGCTCATATTAAAACGCCACTTCTTGCGGCGGTTGCTCAGGATCTGGCGGAACAGCAACCGCGTCTTTTTCTTGCTGAGGAAGTGGTCCTGATCGGGCGCCTTGTCGTAGGTGTAGCCCGGGGAGAGCATCATGCCTTCGATGCCGAGGTCCATCATCTCGTCGAAGAACTCGCGCACACTCTTGGGCTCGGCGCCGTCGAACAGCGTTGTGTTCGTGGTCAGACGGAAACCGCGCTTGATCGCTTCGCGAATGCCTTCGACCGCCTTGTCGTAGGTTCCTTCACGGCAGACGGCGAAGTCGTGATGCTCGCGCAGGCCATCCATATGCACAACGAAGGAGAAGTACTTGCTGGGTGTGAATTCGTTGAGCTTTTCTTTCAGCAGCAGGCCATTGGTGCAGAGATAGACGTACTTCTTGCGGGCGATCAGGCCTCTGACGATGTCGGCGATCTGCGGATGCATCAGCGGCTCGCCACCCGGGATGCTGACCATGGGGGCGCCGCACTCTTCTACGGCCTTGAAACATTCTTCGGGGGTCAGGTCGGTCTTCAGGATATGGCCGGGATACTGGATCTTCCCGCAGCCCGCGCAAGCCAGATTGCAGCGCAGCAGCGGCTCGAGCATCAGGACCACGGGGTATCGCTTGCGGCCCCGCACCTTCTGCCCGATGACGTAGCTCGCCACCGTCCACATCTGGGATACGGGCACGCCCATAGTTCGCGATTATCCTTTCTGAATGAACGACTTGGCTGACCGACGACCCCGAGGCCAAACCATTTGGATGACAGCGGATGTTCTTATGATACTGAATAAAGCCCGGGCGGGCCAGTAACTTCGGGGACGGCAACCGACGCGTAGGGAAGGCGCCCTCGCCTGGCCGGGCGAGCTTTGCTTATCGCGGCTTGGTGATCGCTCCCTCTGACGCCGAGTGCACCAGCGCGGCGTACTTGGCGAACACGCCGGTGGGAAACTTCGGCCTGGGCGCTTTCCTCTCCGACAGGCGATGCTTGAGTGTTGCGTCATTTACCTCGACTTCCAGCTTTCGCTGGTTGATGTCGATGTGGACAGTGTCGCCTTCGTGCAGTGCTGCGATCGGGCCGCCCAGCGCGGCTTCGGGTGACACGTGGCCGATCATCAGGCCGCGGGTGGCGCCGCTGAAGCGGCCGTCGGTCAGTAAGGCGACCGAGTCTCCCAACCCTTCGCCCACGATCGCCGCCGTCACGCTGAGCATCTCTCGCATGCCTGGGCCACCCTTCGGACCTTCGTTGCGGATCACCACCACGTCTCCCGGCTTAATCTGTTTGCTGGTCACCGCGGCCATTGCGTCTTCCTCTGATTCGAAGATGCGGGCGGGCCCACGATGCGTGAGCCGCTCGTGGCCGCTGATCTTCACCACGCAGCCTTCGGGGGCGAGGTTGCCGTGCAGGACCACGAGGCCGCCCGTCTTCTTGAGGGGTTGGTCGAGAGGCGCAATCACAGGCTGTCCCGGTGTTTCTTTGGCGGCGTTGGCTTCGTCGGCGAAGGTCTTTCCGGTCACGGTCATGACAGAACCGTTTGCGAGTTTTCCGTCGAGGAGGCGCTTGGCAATGACGGGGATCCCTCCGGCCTTGTCGACGTCGGCAGCGACATATTTTCCGGCGGGCTTCAAATTGGCCAGCAGGGGAGTGCGTTCGCTGACCTTCTGAAAGTCATCGATCACAAGCGGCACGCCCATCTCACGAGCAATCGCGAGCAGGTGCAGCACGGCGTTGGTCGAACCGCCCGTGCAGGCTACGCCCGCAATGGCGTTGTCGAATGCCGCGCGGGTCAGAATGTCCTTCGGCGTGATGCCCTTCTGCAGGACGTTCATCACAACTTCGCCGCAGCGGAAGGCGACGTCGTCCTTACGCGGATCCATCGCGGGCACGCCATTGAAGCCCATGGGCGAGAGGCCAATGAGCTCCATCACGGTCGACATGGTGTTTGCCGTGTACTGGCCTCCGCAGGCGCCGGCACCGGGGCACGCTACGTTCTCGAGTTCGAGCAGCTCGGCGTTAGACATTTTGCCGGCGGCGTTCGCGCCCACAGCTTCGAACACATCTTGAATCGTAACGTCTTTCCCGCGATACACACCGGGGGCGATGGTTCCGCCGTAAAGCACGAGACCAGGCAGATTCATACGCGCCAGCGCCATAGCGGCGGCCGGAATCGTCTTGTCGCATCCGACTACGCAAACCACGGCGTCGAAGAGCTGGCCGCGGCAGACGAGCTCGATCGAGTCGGCAATCACCTCACGGCTGACGAGCGAGGCCTTCATTCCTTCGGTGCCCATGGTCTCGCCGTCGCTGATGGCGATGGTGTTGAACTCCATGGGCGTGCCACCGGCGGCGCGGATGCCGTCCTTCACCTTGGCCGAAAGGCGGCGCAGGTGGAAGTTACAGGGCATGGTCTCAATCCAGGTGTTGGCGACGCCAATGAGGGGCTTGCGCAGATCGTCGTCCGAGAAACCGATCGCCTTGAACATGGCGCGCGACGGGGCGCGATCGCGCCCGTCGGTGATGCCGCGACTGCGGTGCTTGGGATCCATAGGGGTAGAAGATTACGACATGGGGGCGTGAAAGGAGAAGCCCGAGAGGTCGGGAATAGCGGTTCGGGCCGCAGACATTGGTTGTGGCTGCTAGGATATTCGCCAGGGGCACGCTCACAAAAGCCAATGCCAATGCACGAGAACTCGTGACCGAAATTGTCGATGAGCCCGGTGGTGAAGCACCCTAAGTCGGATGGATGAGTTCCTCCAAACTGAGGGAATTGAGAATGTTCGTGTCGAGTATGGCTTCGCTTTGGACCGGGACCTTGCGGGCAAGCCTCAAGCACATAACGAGATTGTGCCACTCGTCAATCTGGCAGCGGTGATCATGAGAGGCCTTAACGAGGGAACCATCGAGTAACGTCTCCGTTACACTCACGGACCGTTAGATAGCCCCGAAAACACGCTGGGCGGCCCGAAGGCCGCCCAGGCAGTCCCACGATTTAAAAGCGCGTTACGCGTTAACCGCCTTCGGCTCTTCCTTCTTGGCCGGCTGCGCCTTCTTCGCGTCCTTGTCCTTGTGCAGCCACGACATCATACCCCGCAGTTTCGCGCCGACTTCTTCGATCGGGTGTTTCTTCTCAGCTTCGCGCAGCGCGGCAAACTTCTTGCCGCCCGTCTTGTTCTCTTCGATCCATTCGCGGGCGAAGGTGCCGTCCTGAATGCGGGCGAGGATTTCTTTCATCCGGGCACGCGTCTCGTCACCGACCACGATGGGGCCGCGGGTGAGGTCGCCGTACTCGGCCGTGTTCGAGATCGAATAACGCATGCGGCCGAGGCCGCCTTCGTAGATGAGGTCGACGATCAGCTTCATCTCGTGCAGGCACTCGAAGTAGGCGACTTCGGGTTGATAGCCGGCTTCGACCAGCGTCTCGAATCCCTTCTTGATGAGAGAGGTCAGGCCGCCGCAAAGCACGGCCTGCTCGCCAAACAGATCGCTCTCGGTTTCTTCCTTGAAGGTGGTTTGCAGCACGCCGGCGCGGGTTGAGCCGATACCATAGGCGTAACACAGCGCATACTCATGCGCGCGCCCAGTGGCATCCTGGTGAATCGCGAGCAGCGAGGGAACTCCACGGCCTTCGGCGTACACGCGGCGCAGCAGGTGGCCGGGGCTCTTGGGCGCGATCATGACGACGTCGACGTCGTTCGGCGGTTGAATGGTCTTGAAATGAATGCTGAAGCCGTGCGACACGCCCAGCACTTTTCCGGGATGCAGGTACGGCTCGATCTGCGATGCATAGAGTTCGCCCTGGGTCTCATCGGGCGTGAGGATCTGGATCCAGTCGGCGCGCTTGGCAGCCTCGTCGGGAGCGACGACGATCATTCCGTCGGCTTTCGCTTGCTGGGCCGAGGGACGGTTCGGATCAAGACCGACAATCACGTTGTATCCGCTGTCGCGCAGGTTCTGCGCCTGGGCGTGGCCCTGACTGCCATAGCCCAGGATGGCGATGGTCTTACCTTTCAGAGCGTTCGGATTCGCGTCTTGCTCGTAGAAAACGGTAGCCACGGGGAACTCCTCGCTGTGACAAGGTATACGACCCTTGCAAGATATCCGGATAGAGTAACAGAAGGGCGAAGCCGGAAAACCGACCGGTCGGTCGATCCGAATATCCTACGGAGTTGTCTCCATTGTGTCAAGCTGCGCGATTGATCGGCACCCGGATTTGCTAGTATGTCGGGCGTGACTCGCGAAGCGACCCTAGATTCTCGTCAGGACATCCTGCGCACCGCCGCCCGTCTGTTCCAGCAGCGCGGCTACGACGCCACTTCGATGAACGATGTGGCCGCCGCCCTCAAGCTCAGCAAGGGCGGGCTCTACCATCACTTTCAGAGCAAGGACGAGATGCTGTTCCACATCATGAACCACGCCCTCGACATCACCGAGGAACGTGTGGTGAAGGCGGTACGAGGCATCGGCGGGGCGGAAGAGCGCCTGCGCACGCTGATCCGGCTGCACATCGAGGTAGTGCTGAGTGTGCGGGACCGAGAGATCACGGTGATGCTGCATGAGAACCATCCGTTGCCGCCATCGTTGCGCAAGCAGATCAATTTGCGCAAGAAGGACTACATTCACTTTGTGGAAGGATTGATTAGCGACGTGCAGAAGCAGCGCGGTTCGAAAGGGACGGTCTCGCCGCGGGCCGCCGCGCTCGCGTTGCTCGGCATGATCAACTGGATCTACCAGTGGTATAAGCCCGAAGGCCGGCTCCAGGCGCAAGACCTGATCCCGCAGTACACCGAGTTGCTGTTCGCGGGGGCGTTTCAGTGACGACCTTCTTCGATCTGCCGACGATTTCCGCCGCACGCTCGAAGGCCCGCAAGCTTTACCAAGAATTCCTGCGTGTGCCAGCGCTCAGTGCCGGAGTTTACGTGCTGGCGGCGGGAGCGACCGATCCGCAGAAACCGCACAAGGAAGATGAGGTCTATTACGTGGTGCGCGGCCGGGCGAAGATGCAGGTAGGATCCGAGGAACAAGTCGTGAAGACGGGCAGCGTGATCTTCGTGGCGGCGGGAATCAAGCACGTGTTCTTTGACATCAGCGAGGAGCTTGAAGTGCTGGTGTTTTTTGCTCCAGCGGAGACCACCTGATTTTGTCCTCAAAACCCGACGGGCGAGGACCCTTCGGCAAGCTCAGGGCAGGCTTCCCGTCACTCCATTGACAAAGCCGACGATGAAGTCTCGCCCATCAGGGCATCGGATGCCGCCGTCATTCTCTATCATGCCGATGCAGCCCTCCGACTGGCCTGCAGTGCAGGCGATCTACCTTGAAGGCATCGCCGCGGGTAATGCAACGTTTGAAACTGAGTCGCCCGGTTGGGAGACGTGGACCTCGCGTCATCATCTTCATTCGCGGCTGGTCGCTCGCGGCGAAGGGCGCATTCTAGGGTGGGCAGCCCTCAGCCCCGTTTCTGCTCGCCAAGTCTACGCGGGGGTCGCAGAGGTTTCGGTTTACGTGGCGGGTGCGGCGCGAGGCCGCGGGATTGGCAAGGCGTTGATGGCTGCGCTGGTGGAAGCCTCAGAGGCAAACGCTATCTGGACCCTCCAAGCCAGCATCTTCCCCGAAAACATCGCCAGCATCCGGCTGCATGAGGCATACGGATTCCGCCAGATAGGACGCAGGGAGAGGATCGCGCAGCTGGCAGGCAGATGGAGAGACACCGTGATCCTGGAACGGCGAAGCCGGAGAGTTGGCCAAGGAAAGTAACGCTGGCGTCCCGCCGGCTGTCCTGAGGGCGTCCGCCCTCATCGACAGGGCTGTGCGGGTCAACTCAGGCGGACGTCGGGGCTGCGCTTTCTTTGCTAGGAATCCAGTAAATCTCTTCCCGCAGGAATTCCTTGGTAAAGCCGACACGCTGCAGGATGCCTTTGCTGTGCTCAATCATTTCGGGATGACCGCACAGGTAGCCGACGCCATTCTGGGCAGTGATTCCCCACATGTCGGCATACTTACGAATCAGCTCATCGACACGGCCGATTTCGCCTTTCCAGTCCGAGTCTTCCCACGGGCGGCTCACGGTCGGCACATACTTCAGCCAGGGGGCTTCCTCGGCGTACTTTTTCAATTCTTCGCAGTATCCGAATTCCCAGGAACGGCTGGCGCCGTTGAGCAGGTAAAGATGATGGTCTCCCTGGAACTTGCCGTCTTTCCAATCTCGATAGAGAGTTCGCACAAAACTAACGTAAGGTACGACGCCCGTCACCGTGCAGACCAGGAGATGGTGCTTGCGGCCACTGGCGGTGTCGAGCGTGAAGCGTCCCTTGGACGCTTTGCGCATGAGCAGCTCGTCGCCAGTTTTCAGAGAATGGATCTTCGGTGTTAGTTCTCCGTGGGGGACGAGCTCGAAGAAGAATTCAACCTCCTTCTCGTAGGGAGACGACGCAATCGAGTAGGGGCGCTCCGAGCGCTTGTCCTCGCCCTCCACTCCCAGGGTGGCATATTGGCCAGGGGTGAACTTGAATTCGGCTCCCGGGTCGACGCGGATGACCCATAGCTCCGGCGCTAGATCGACGCGCTTGGTAATACGGGCTCGGTAATGCTTGTCACCCACGGTGGCCATGAAGGGTATCCGTGCTGACGGCAAGTTGCTTGGAAAAGATGTCATAGTATGCCAGAAGGTTCAGCAATCGAAAGCCCAACCCGCAATTACTCGGGCCAGTACTTAGGGCACGCATCGGGTTTTCCCGCGCCTGTCCTTGGCTTCGTTGTCTCTGGCGCATCGTCATAATGACTGTTGCGAACAGCAACTTTGACTATTCCGAACCCGCGGCAGCGGGAACTTGTGTCGTACCCTGTGTCGTTTTGACAGGGGTGATCGATGACGCCGGGGCTGTGCGCAGCAGTTCCAGGTTGGCCAGCGTCCTCTCCCACGCCTTCGGGCTGCGCTTGGTGCGGATGGGTGCGTTCAGATTCGAATAGAACCCCAGAATATTCTGCTTGAGCTGCGGCGTGACGTTCTCGAACTTCCGATCTGCAAGCTGATTCAGCAACCGCTCGTAGGCCTTGTCGGTGAGTTGATACTCCCCGGCGGCCGTGTTGCGCCCGGTATCGAAATCCCGGTTGGGGAGCTGAAGGTTCCGGGCCCGTGTTTCGCGCAGCAGTTTTGAATAATCCTCGACCGTAAGATCGACACTCTTGATGTACATGTCCTCGGTCTGCTGGGTGGGAATCTTGAAGGCGAGGGCGCTGAAGGGGCCCTTCTTGGGAATCAAGCGCAGGAAAAACGCAAGGACCCTCGTCCCGGCCCCGGGCCGGCGGTATTCTTTCCCCCACTCTTTTTCGTAGCTTTTGCGCGAGAGGTAGTAGCGGAACTTCTTTTCGCTGAAATTGGGCGTGTCTTTGATGATCGCCTGCCGACGGGCGAGGAGCGCAACCCGGGTCATTTCGGGAATCACAAGGCTGATGGAGCGGCGAAATGTTCCGATGGCCAAATCCGTGTCGTCAAAGACGTCTTTGAGATGCAATCCGTAGGTGCGGAAGAAAGTGCGATCCAGAAGATCCTTCGAGACTTCAAACCCGATGAAGTCATGATAGCGATCCGATGTGTAACGGTTCTTGGCGACCTGCACCATGTCGAATCCGAATTCAGTTCGAATGTGGGCCTTGGGATCGTCGGCATAAGTCGCACGCTCGCCGTATTTCTTCCCGAGTTTAGGGAACTCAATGGTCACCACCCGGTTGATCGTCGGATGACCACTGTTGTCGGCTGCATAGTGCGAAAGTGCTCCCAAGGCGAATGCATATTCGTTCAGGTCCGACGATTCCTGAATCAGGGTCATGACGAAATCGCCACTCCGGACGTAGTGGGTGAGATCGCTGAAATACCTGCTGCCGAAAGGGTAGTACCCCATGTCCTGCACGACGCAGCCGCCATAAGCAAAAGCGTGTGCCTTGCGCAAATCTTCCTCAGTAGCGTCAGGGAACCGCTTCTTGAGCAGGGGCTGAATCTGATCGCCCCAGAGTAGATCGACGATTTCCTCGTGCGTGAGAACGGAGTAGGCTGGGCAGAACCGAGTGCCCAGCACTATCAGACACACCAGGAATACGGCGCGGAGTCGGTGATGCGGCACTGGCTGAAAAGCGAGGGGTATCATCGACCGTTTCCAAGCAAGCCCGTCATTGTGATGCTACGGATGCGACCCGCGCGGAATTTTATTTGACTCTGTTAGTTCCCCAACACCAGCACCACAAACGACTCGGGGACAATGGACGGACGCGGATGGGGCTGGGCCTCGGTAGGCGCCGGCGCAGGACCGAACTGTGCAGTCACCGTGTAAACCTTGTGGGTTTTGCTATCGAGAGCCATAGTGCGAGCGCCTCTCTGGGTTTTGACCGTCTCTGCTACGACAAACTTGTCGGGAGATTCTTCGCGCACCACCGACAACACGCCTTCTCCGCAGGAAGCGAAGGCGAGCCCTGCGTCGTCATCAAAGGCCGTCGCGTCGACACCACCCCCGATGGGAAGACTGGCAAGGATCCTTCCGCTGTCAGCGTCGACCACCGGCATGACTTTGTTTCCGCAGCCCACGAACAGACGGCGATTCTTCCGGTCCATGGCCAGTCCGCTGGGTTCGTCGCACCCGGCGAGGGGCCAGCGCTGTTTCTGTTTCAGTTGGACGGAGTCGAAAGCGACTAACTGATTCTTGTCTTCGATGTTCACATAGACCGTGCCTTTGCCATCACTGGCCGCGAACTCGGGCTTGCCGCCCAGCGGGATCGTACCCACGACTGCGCCTTTCTCCGCGTCGACTGCGGTCGCATCCTGGCTGCCTGCATTGAAGGTGAAGACCCGCTTGGAGGCAGAGTCGTACCAGATGGCATCGGGGCGGCTGCCGACTTTGATTTTGTTGAGCGTCTTCAGGCTCTGCAGGTCAAATACGCTGACCATGTCTTCGCGACCATTACTGGTGAAACCCTTGCCGATCTCGGGTACCAGTGCAACACCGTGAACGCCAGGAGTGTCGCTAATTTCGCCGACAGGCTTACCGGACTCGGTATCGACCACCATGACCCGGGTTGCGCGCGAGATGTAGAGACGATGAGTATCGCTGTCGGCTTTGAGATAGTCCCATCCGCCTTCACCACCCAGCTTCCAGGTATCGAGCAGGTGATAGCCAGGCGCGGAGGCGGCCAGTGCGACGGCCGCGATGAGAGCGAGCAAGCCAGCCGCGAGAATTCCTTTGTAGTGCGTCATGGGGACCTCACAGGGATGGAAATCGGGACGGGAAGAGTCTACCGAGGAATTCTGAAAGAAACCTGACTTTTTGCGGACCGATGCGTGCTCGAGTCCCGCTGTCATGGAGATTATCGTCGGACTCCGCGCCTGACGGCGCCTCCTGATACGAATCAAAAACAGCCTTGTGCTTGGGTCGTTTCTGTGGGCGCGCTTACCAGGCGCCCCTTCAAAAAGCTCAGGCAGGCCCTGGTGACAGCCGGCCAGACCCTTCGACGCGCTGCGCTCGCTCGGGGAAGGCAGCCGGTGCTGTTTCTTACGGGCAGTTGCAGGCCATGAGCATTTTGCCCAGCAGTTCTTTCAGGATCTTTCCCGAGACCATGGAGGTCAGTTCGGAAACGTCGCGGCTTGGGTTGTACTCGACGATGTCGGCCCCAACCACGGTTGCGGTGATCGAGTGCAGGTGGTCGAGCGCTTCACGCACCGACATTCCCCCCGGCTCGCGATGCGACACGCCGGGAGCGAAGGCGGGGTCGAGGACGTCCATGTCAAACGAGACGTAGACCGGGCACCACGTTTTCACTTCTTCGAGAGCCCGCTTGCGGCCGATCTCAAAGACCTCCACTCCAAACCGGGCGGCCTGTTTCTTCTGATGCGCATTCATGGTGCGAATACCGACCTGGATCAGGCGCTTCGCCAGTTTTTCTTCCATGATGCGGGCGAAGGGTGAGGCGTGCGAGCGGCGGTTTCCCTGAAAGTCGTCGTACAAATCGGGGTGCGCATCGAAGTGGATGATGGTCAGGTCTTTGAAGACCTTACCAAAGCCGCGGACGATAGGATACGTGACCGAGTGATCTCCGCCGAGGCAAACGGGGCGGCGGCGTTTTTCGAGCAGCGCGCTGACGGCCTTCTCAATCGCGGCAAACGGGTCACCACTGGTGAGCTCTACTTCGCCACCGTCGGCGTAGGCACCTTCAGCACCGACGTCGACTCCGAGTTCGGTCCACATGTTGGAAGACTCGCTGGTGAGGGCGTCGCGAATGAGGGGAGGCGCCGCCGCAGCGCCGCGCTTGTAGCTGGAGTTCTCGTCAAGAGGGATGTCCAGCAGGGTGGGAGCTCCCCAGGGACCTTTGCCGCCTTCCGGAATCGCCATCGTCGGGCCTCAGGGGAATTACCTTACACCCTCGGGGTCTCCAGGGTCGTGAAAATCCCCGCCGCCGCGGAGTTTGAGCGGGGCACCCGAGCGCACCAAAACAAAGCTGGCGCCATCCGTGGCCGGATGACGCCAACTCCGTTACTGCACCTCGCGCACGTGCCTGAGGGTTAGTCGCGCTTGGAAACAATTGCACGAACCCATTGGTTAGGGCTGGCTCTTAAGCTGATCGGCGATCGGGGGTTCGGGCTGAGGGGTCGCCGTGTGGACGGAAGAGATCGGGTCCGCGGCGATGATCTTGTAGTTCCGGTACTCGATTGAGAGTTCGGCGTGGCCGCCAAACCGCATATAGCTGACCGTGTGGTTTTCCGCAGGTAGCCAGAAGTCCCCAACCTTCTGATAGCGGTGCTTGACCTCGGTGTGCTTGATAAAGAAAGAGGGATTCTGCGCGGGCTCGGCCTCAATGCGGACGACGGCGAAGTCCGTAGCGTCGACCCAGATCGTGCCGCGGTATAGAAACCTGTTCCTGGTTCTGGGAATGACCGCGAGCACGTATTGATTGCCCTCGGCAGTGTGTTCAAACCCTTTGATTTGGAACGAGTAGTTGGACTCGTTTAAGGCACTATGGTCCTGATCTTTGGCGGCTTCGCGCTCGCTTTCGATCATGCGCTTGAAGACACGATCGAGAAGGAATTTTGATCCCGACGAAGAAATAATCTTGAACTCTTTGCTGGAAGGCGCCTGGTAATCGATCTGCACGACCATCTCCGCGTCGAGGCTTTTGGGAAAGCCGCGATGATGGAGCGTGTAGGTCCTGGTTCCCTCGAACTGACGCAAGGCCGCAGCCCGCGTCTGGTTCCGGGCCTCCAGGTTATGCACAACTTCCGCAGCGCTTAGTTGCTGCGGCAATCCGTCGTCGGTTTTGGACAGAGCCACGAGTGCTGGTACTAGCAGGAAGACCACTCCGGCGAGGTTCAGAAATCCTTTGCGCGCTGCCTTGGCGACCAGCCGTGACACCATTCCATCCTCCACCGAAAGTCAAAAACTTCAAACCCCCGCCCACCCGGGAATCGCGCCGCCTCGAACTCGCCGGACTTTCTTGTCTGCCGGGAGCGCGCCTCGCAATCCACGTTCGTACCCAGCGTACACAGATTCGAAAACTTTGTCCCAGGATGCAGCAAGTGCCTGTTGGCGGGCCGCCGTGCGCATCTGGGCGCGCAGTTCCGGCTGGCGTGCCAAGTCCATGACGCGGTAGCTGAATTCGTCGAGGCCTCTCGCCACAAATCCGGTCTCGCCCTCTCGTACGATGAACCGTGGTCCTCCACGGTCACTCACGAGTGCGGGAACGCCTGCGGAGAGAGCCTCCAGCACGACATTTCCGTACGTGTCGGTGAGGGAAGGGAAGACGAAAACATCCATGTTGGCGTAGGCGCGGCCGAGTTCCGCGCCATGCAGCACGCCGGGGAACTCCGCGCTCTGCAGATTGGCGCGCAGCCACTGCTCTTCTGCTCCCTGCCCGATAATCCGGAAGCGAAACTTCGTCAGCCCTGCCTGGATTAAGGCGTGTTCGAGATCGACAAGCATACGGACATTTTTCTCGACGCTGAGACGTCCAACAAAGCCGATTATGAAGGTGCCGCCGCGGCGGTCGCGACGGGCCGGGTCAAAGATTTCGGTGTCGACGCCTCGTTCCATCAGGAAGCAAGGTTTCCTGGTGCCTCGCTCCAGCAGTTCGATCAACTCGGGATTGGGCGCGTACAGGATCTGCGCGATGTGGTAAAAGCGCAGAGTCGCCAAAAGGCTGTTTTGGCGAATCCACCCGCCAGCCTTGCATGCCATGTTTTCGGGCAGCCAGCGAAGAAGGCTGTGGAAGCGCTGCTGCGCGTACTGATGCAGGTTTGTGTGCCAGGATGCGGCCAGTGGAATGCGAAGCCGATGCGCGACCAGAGCTCCAAGGATTCCAACCTCGCTCGGACCGGTAATGTGCACGACGTCGGGGTCAAATTCCCGGACTGCCTGTTCCACGGGCTTGAGATGCCGGCAGAATCCGAGATCGAAATCGTGCCGTTTGTCGATTGCGAACGACAAGAAGCCGCGAGGAAACGCCAGCCGTCCCGGAAAACGCTCGCATCGCCTGCCTCCGGTCACGCCATGGATGACCAAGAACGGCAACCCGCGCCGCCGCGCAAAGGCTTCGAACTGGCGGCTCGTGTTGGCGACGCCGTCTACCTCGTCGTAGGTATCGGGGAAGAAGGCGACGCGCAGGGTCTCGCCGGCAGGATCGCTTATCACCGCTGCACCTCACTGACCTTCGTCGAGGGAAAAGCGAAGTTCCCGCGCCGGCGTGCCGAACGTTTTCTGTAGAGTTCGCCGCACGGAGTCGACTTCAAAGAGCCGGAATCCAGCCAGCACAGCCTCGATGAAGCGGGGAGTGCGCTGCCACAGCGTCCAGATAGGCCGCATGGCACCAGCGCTGTTGGGGTGGAAGGTGCGTTCATCCCAGCGCCGCCAGCCTTCGGGGAATTCGGGGTATTCGCGAATGATGTCAAGCAGCGTCTGTACGATGCGCAACCGGTGCGGCTCGGCGTATTGGGGCATGAACAGCACGTGGCTCAGGCGTTTCGCGCGAATCTCATGTGTGAACTCGGTGAAGGTTTCGGCTTGGGTGAGGTTGAGGACCGCGCTGGGTTCGCATCCGTGACGGTCGCCGCCGGCGATCACGATCTGGTTCCAGCCCTCTGCGAGCTGCACGACGCGCTGGTTCTCCTCCCAGGAGCGAAGTCCACCCAGCTCCAGCGCGTGAACAAACATTCCGTAGTTCGCCAGAAAACCCCCGACGGTGTGCGAGTGGCGCGCCGCTCCGATGTGCGCGAGGTCCCACATGGGATGGTTCAGCACGATCAGAACATCAGGTAGTTCATGCAACCTTGCGAGCAAGCCATCGAGCTTCTCCTCTGCAGGATTCGCCGTGAACGCCAGCAATTGCTCCATGATTCCTTGCGCTTTGGCGGAAGGCAGGTTGTGGATGCCGATATGGAGGACGGTGTCGCGGAAGGGGACACTCCACTCGGTAGAAACGGGGATCTGCCGCGCTTCGGGGACGACGCGCAGCAACATGGGAGCCTCAATGTTGTCGTGATCCGTGAGTGAAACCATTCCTGTCAAGTTGAGCTTCGCTTCGATCTGATTCCGCTCGGCGAGAAACGCAGCGAGCGGGGGCATAGGAGGCGTCCAGTAGGCGCGGTGAAGGTCGAGACGGATGTCGGATTTTCTTTGTGCCTCGCGGTCTTTGGCTGCTAGGGCGTGCCGCAAAAGGGGGTGGCGGTTGGCGAACTCCGCGATGAAATACAAACTTTCGCGGGAACGGTTGGTGTGGCCGTGCAATGAGACGGCAGCGCGATAAGGGCGAGCCGCGTCGGGTTCTCTCCACAGGTAGGTTACTTTGCGTTGCAAATCGCCTCCTCAGGACTCCCGGATTGTGCGGTCGCGCTCATAATGGCAAACGAACATTACAGAAAGATTACGTTTCAAACATTTCTTGATGATTTTGTTTTTAACTTGCTTTTAACCAGCCGCGGAGGCAAGGCTGGCTAGGATGACGCGAGTGGGAACTTTGTTGGCCGACAATCTTCGCGAATCGTACGTTGCCCCCGAACCGACACGGGGGCCGTGGATCCATGATGTTCTGCGGGACCTCGCGCTGCATCCTGTCCGCTTCATTCGCGTCTGGAACTGGAAATCCGCGCTCCTGAGCGTGGTGTTGCGTGGCCCGATCTTCGTGATCGCCAGTGTTCGCCGGGGATGGGAAGCGGCCGGTTCGGCACTGCTGGTGGAGTCGGTATTCTGTGCTCTGACGGCCGGCTTCTACGGCACCGTGGTGCAGGCCCTGCGGGACGCGCAGCCTGCGTGGCTCAACGGCTTGCTAATAACTCTCGTGATGCCTGCCCTCTTCCAGGGGCTGGAATACTTCATGCAGCGCATGCACGGAACCCCTCATCTGCGCGCCGCTGAGATTGCGTCGGTGATCGGCGGGGCGCTGTCGGCGCTCTTCAACTGGTATGCCATGCGGCAAGGTGCGTTGCTGGTGGGCAAGGAGGGCAAGACTCTCGCCGGAGACGTAATGCGGTTTCCGGTGCTTCTCTATAACTTTGTCTTATTACCGATACGCTGGATTGCGAGACGTTAGGAAAAACAGGGAACGCGATCCTGTGCGCTCCCGCATTGCTGCACAAAACTCAGAACTCGTAGCGCAAGGCGAACTGCATGACTCGCGGCTGCGTGAGCAAGCTCGAATAGGTGCCGAATTGTGTGGGAGCTTGTTCGATCGATGTGATCTGAGAACCAACTCCCTGAGCGTTGAAGCGCACCTGGTTCAGCACATTGAACACTCCCCAGGTGAATTGCAGATTGTGACTTTCTTTAATTCGCCAGTTCTTGATAAGGCTGAGGTCAAGCTCGGCATATCCCTGCCCGCGCATGATGTTTCGAGAGCCGCCGCTGCCGGGAAAGGGAATCCCAAAAGTGGCCTGTGCCACGGAGGGGTTGGCGAACATCGTGACGGACCCGTTCGATTGCCTATAGACGCCGGTGTGCGGCTTCGATCCGAACAGTTGCGCGAGGCCAGTATATTGCCAGTCTGTGGGCCAGTTCTGGCCAACGTCGACACTGAACGGGAAGCCGGAGGTCCAGCGGCCCACGCCGCGCAGTTCCCAGCCACCCAACACAGCGTTCGACACGGATCCGGCGTTGCCGCCGAAACGGCGTCCACGGCCATAGGGCATCTCCACCACCCAGTTGGCATTCAACTGGTGCGTGAGGTCGAAGTCGGAGACCGAGCGTTGCGTATTGGGACTGAAGGCGTTCTCCAGGCGGCTACCTACCAACCCGACGTTCTGATAGCCGACCAGTGCGAAGCCCACGCGCGAGGCGGTGGAGGTGATGTCGATCGACTTTGAGAAGGTGTAGTTCAGGTCGAACTGCAGGCCATTGCTGAACTGCTTGCGCAGGGACGCCTGCAGCGCATTGAAGTTGGAGTTGCCGACAGAACTCCAGGCATACGCAGAGAACGCCTGGTTGTTTAGATATTTGCCCTGGCCAGTGCCCATCAGTCCGGGGGGACCGTTAAAGAAGATGGGGAACGTCCCCGAAGGACCACCCGTCTCCTGCAGGTCGCCGTAGAGATCGATATCAGCCAAACCGACAATTTCGTTCCCGACATAAGCGCAGTTCGGATTGTAGTAAACGTCATACACCGCCTGGATCAGGCTAAGCCCGCCAGGAACCGTACCTCCACAGAAGCTGCTGTAGGAAGTCGAGTTGTTAATCAGCCCAGGCAGCACGTTATGCCAGTAGGCAGCGGCAGGGCCGACGGCTGCGTCATTGACGTTAGCGAGAGTCTGGTTATAGGTCATCGAACCGTTGGCGATGGCCGTGGAGTTGGCGCGTGCCACTTTCGAGATTGCGGTAGCTGCCTGGTAGTAGTCGTACTTGCTTTGCGGGTCGACGATGTCAAGGGGTTGATTGAGATCGCGTTGGGTTAGGAGGTGCCCTCCGAAACGGCCGACGTAGGAAAGTTGCAGCGAGAAATGTGCGGGCAATTCGCGGCCCACCGAGAAGTCCACAAGATACGAATGGGGCGTTTTCAGGGTATCGTCCATCGCCCACAGGTTTGCTTCGGAGTTGAGAGGCACTGGTTGTTGCGGTGCCCAGGCGGGCGCTGGCGGCAGAAATGGTGTACCGAGGCCGGGCTGCAGATCGGTGGGAATGGCGTTCGGGCCGAAAACTCCTCCCGCGACGGTTACGCGTGGCAGGTGAGCGACGTCGTCGATACCGCTCTGGCAGCAGGTGTTCTGCAACGTGTAGGCGAATCCTCCAGGAGCATATTGGTCGAGCGCATTGAGTAACTGAAAACCGGGGCGATCGTAGACCATGCTAAAACCGCCACGGATGACGGTCGCATCGTGGTCGCCGAAGAGCTTCTTGCCCAGACCGCCACTGGGGCGAAGCGAGTACGCGACAGAGACGCGCGGGGCAAAATTGGTTTTGCTGAGCGAATAGAAGTCAGGGCCGTGATTGGCCGGGCCGCCGGGGATGAAGGTGATGGAAGGCTCGGACGTGTATCCGAGACCTTGTTTCATGTTGGCCACGTTGGTGGCGAACTGCTTGCCCAGGCTGAACTGAGAAGCCACCTGTAAACCGTTGGTCTCGTGGGGCGGTGGAAAGATCGACCAGCGCAGGCCATAGGTGACGGTGAGATTGGGTTTCAGGCGCCAGGCGTCTTGCGCGTAAAGCTCGTACCAGTTGAGCGCGTAATTGCGTTTCATGGCGACGCCCTGACCCAGCAGGGTGCCCGCTTTGTCGTAGTTATACTGCCCCACAAAATCCGAAACGATACCCATCAGACCGATGATGGGACGATCGTAACCGGCCTTGAAGGAAAGATCGACCCCGGGCAAACCGTGAGCCGCGGGGTCCATGGGCGTGCCCGTGTTGGCGAGGCCGGTGGGCGACATCCAACTGGAGGTGCCGAGGGTGAAGTTGTTGGAGTGAAGGAAGCTGACTCGCGGGTTACGGGCAAACCCGAGGTTGGCCCCAAACTGGAGGGAATGCGTGCCTCGGGTCCACGAGAAATCGTCGCTGAAATTGTGTAGCGGCACGCGGAAATTCGAGCTGTATGTGAAGCCCTGATCGAGGCCGATGAACGTGTTGGCGGGCACATTGGTGTTGCCGAGGACTCCATAACTGGCGCGGGTAAACCCGTAGTGAAAGCTGTTCACCGTGCTGGAAGAGATCACCGCGGTGTAGCCCACCCCGAAGCCCTTGGCGTGATCGTCAACGACAGTTCCGGGGGCAGCCCCGGGCAGGAAGGGTTCGGTCAGGCTGTGAAAGTTCTGCAGATTTCCGCGCCAGAACAAAGTGTGCTTGCCAGCGGAGTCGAGGTGGTAGTCGAGCCGTGCCACGAAAGCGTTGTTATCGATGCTGATGGGGGCGCGGAAGCGGTAGCCGGAGTAGTTCAAGCCGTCGCCGACGGAGAAGTCGTTGGTGGCCAGTGTGCCGAAGGTATGAGCGAAGTAAGACTTCATCACCTGGCTGGGGCCGATTCCCTTCGGATCGAAGCCGGCGATGGTTGAGGGACTGAGGCCGGCATAGCCGGAAGCGACAGGGTAGGAATTGGTTCCGTTATATCCGGACACCGAACCCTGGGGGCAAGCCGTCGTGTTGAGTGATCCGTCCGGATTGAGTGTGCAGAGATAGCGGATCGCGCCATCCCGCATGGCGACGGTCGGAATCGCCCTGACGACGCTGTGCTCTTCTCGCTGGCGGGTTCCTTCATAGTTGATGAAGAAGAAAGCGCGGTCTTTCTTGACCGGGCCACCCAGGGACACACCGAAAATGTTGCGATTTAGCTTGAGGGGCTTGTTCGCCTCGTGATCGAGGATCTGTGCTGTCTTCACCAGGTAGTCGTTGGCGCTGGTGAAGCTGTTGCGAAGATATTCGTAAGCCGATCCGTGGAAGCGGTTGGTGCCGCTCTTGGTAACGAGTGCGACCTGCGCTCCTGAACCTTGACCCTGATCGGCGCCGTAGTTCGTGGTAGTGACGCGGAATTCCTGGACGGAGTCGAGCGGGATCGGCAGCACCGACTTGAAGGCGTATCCCTTGGCTTGATCGTTGACGTCGACGCCATCGAGGGTGATGTTGCTCTGGTCGCTGCGCGCGCCGTTCACCGCGCCGTTGCGCGTGTCCTGGTCGGTGTCGAGGTCGGTGCGATTGCCGATGTAGGCGACGCCCGCCTGCAGGCTGAGCAGGTCGGGAACATTGCGGCCTTCCAGCGGCACCTGCTTGACCTGGTCCTCATTGAAGGAGTTGCCAATTGAAGCGTCGACCAGGTTGAGGGCCGGCTGCTCGGTGGTGACGTTCACGGTTTCGGTCGCGCCGCCGACTTTCAATTGAGCATTGACGGTGGCGGGCGTGTTCACCAGCAACTGGATGGCGGTGAGCTGATAGGTCTGGAACCCCGGGGCCGAGACGCGCAGGCTGTAGGAGCCGGGCGGCAAGAACAAGAATTGGTACTCGCCCTGTTCGCTGGTGACGGCCGATCGTTCTGCCTTGGACTCGCTATTGCTAAGCACGATCTGGGCGCCGGCGATGGTGCTGCCGCTGGGGTCGGTGACGGTACCGCGCAGGGAAGTGGCGGCTTGCGCGGCGGCGATCCCGCTCAACAGCAGCACAACGGCTGCGAGCTTCAGAGTTCTTGTGCGGGTATTGGCGACGAGCGGCCTGAAAGCAGAAAAAATAGAGGCCGCAGAAGACAGCATGTGTCGTCCGAGCATCGGCTTCCCTCTTGTGCTTGCAGAAATATCAGTCCGGCAACATTACTAGAATTCCGGAAGGTTATCCACGAGGCAGGGGACTGTCAAGCGCGAAATTTGCATACCACAGATCGCGGCGGAGGCGATAGCAGGAACGACCAGTCGGGGCAAGGTTGCCCGACCTGTGCACGCAACTCAGTTGTCGCCGGAACTCACTTGCAGAAGGATCCCGCTGCCGCTGCCGAGCTCGACGTTTCCTTTCGCAGTGGTCAACTGAATGTCGCCATGAGGAGGACCGTATCCGGTATGAGTGATTTCCAGGTTTTCGAAGCCATAGGCGCCGCAGGCATCCGACGAGAAAACCCATAGAGCCTGTGGATCGGTTGGATGCGGTGCCCTTTCGCATCGGGAACCCCTGGGTGCAGAGACGGAAGCCAGGACTCCGTCGATCACACCTTGCCCCACGGTGTCGAGGCCGCGGGTAACGGGACCTCCATCGCCGTAGTAAGCTTCGCCGCCAACGAGAATGCGACTGGCCCAGCGCGCCGGGGTTCCGAACCCAATGCTGCTTGTTGGGGTTTCTGCGTCCCGGACATTCGAGAATGATGCGAGCGCGCGCAGGGCGGTGGCGACGGAGATGGTCCTGCGGTCAAAGCGCACCGCGTCGAACCGGAGGGCAAGCGTGCCCGGATGGCTTGCGTCCGCGGGGATGACTTGGATGACATGCCCTACGATCTTCGCTCCTTCCGGAATCTTCTGGCCGCCGGGCAAGGGGACAGCTTGCATGATGCGCGCGGTGAACTGATAGCCGACACCAACCTTCCGGGTGTTCAGGGAGGTATTGAGTCGCGCTGGCAGAATCGTCCCGTTAGGGATCGTGTCCTGGGCGGAGGTGAGGGCCGAGCACAAGATGAGAGAAATCAGAGGCAGGCAGATGACGGGCGACTTCATAGAGCGACTCCTTCCGTCGATAACCGTTCCCCCGGGTGCTTTATTCCACTACGATGGCGGGAATGCGTCGGGTGTGGCCTGACGATTCATCAATAGGCAATTTTGGTTGGAAGGGCGCGCGAAATTCTGAGGATGGTGCCGATGAAGGGACTCGAACTTGAGCCGTTTTGCGGGCGTGAGGCGAAACGCAAGCGAAGCCGGGAGCCCGCAGGCGAAATCCTGAGCTTAAGCGAGGGACCCCCGATAGGCAACGATGCCGAACAAGGGATTAGCAGCCCTAGCGGCAGGTAACTTCTTGAAGAGACTAGCCTTACTCTTAAGTCTATAAATACCCCACGCTTACAGAATTTTCAACCAGTTTAATAGATTCAACCGCGTCCATCCCTTAAATGGATTTTGGCCTTCTGGAGACACCACAACCGGAGAGACTGGACACCACGACCGTTGGTGACTCTCCGCGACAGGGTCGCAATATGGAGCAGAAGCACGTAGTCCCGGTAATCCTACTCGAAAGCAGTAACACCGGCGTTAGCGATCGTGGGCGCAAGCTCGATTCTGCCATTCAGGTAGAGTAAGGGCCCAGTTTTCGATTCGCGGTGGCACCTTCGAAGCAGTGAGTTCCTCGTGGCGCCCGTCACTTTTGCCCTGACCACTGAGCACTACTCCCCGTCCAAGATTGGCGAAAGGAGGAACTCACAAGCCTGGATGCTTCATAACAAGCGTTCAGCTTTGACGGAATCCCCAATTTAGCCGGTGAACTTAGCTATGTCCCCCGTGCTTCGATGTGCAATGTCCGCAATTGAGACCAGTGCGGAATGCTATATGCTTCCATTTTATTCGCAGGCCTTTATCGGGACGTCCTTGTCTGCTCGGGAAGACCAAATCATGTGGATTTGGCCCTGACTGGCACGCTTTGAATCGTCGAAGGGCTTCGATCAGAGATGATGGGACTGGAATCTCACGCTCCTGCTTATTCTTTGGCTGTCCGGATGGTCGGCAGCTGAAGGAACGGGGTTAGAAACCTTCGCGAATTCCCGGCTCTCGCGACTGCGCAAACAGAGGCTTTCAGTTGGCATGCGTCGTTCGTTAGGAATGTGTAGTTTTCTAATGGGCAGCAGTTGCCCAGTCGATGGGCGCAAGGTCAAAGAGCGTAATATCAATGAGTGCAAATCAGGGCGGTAACAAAATCTCTTATGTGGTATCCATTACACGGATGGCGACCATGGTCATGTCGTCGTCCAGATCTTCGCCTTTCCCCCGGGCTGACCATCGCGCAAGTTCCTTGAGTAGATTGTCGATCAACTGATTGGCCGACCCGTTCTTGTCATCAGCAAGAAACTGCCGGAAGCGCTCGCTTCCAAACTCCACACCTTCGGGGTTGTTAGCTTCGGAGATTCCATCGGTGTACAGCAAACCACGATCACCTGTCGAGAGCGGAAACTCCACCGATGAGTAGGTCGCAAAGTCGAACTTGCCGAGAAACAAACCATTCTCGGCCACGTCTCGCACTACGGGCGACCCGCCGCTCCACATCAACAAGGGCGGGTGCCCAGCACCGGCATACGTCAGTGTCCGCTTCTTCATATCCACGAACGCGTAAGCGGCGGTGACATAGTGGTGCTGGAACTTGCCGCACAGCGTTTGATTGAGCCCGTGTAGGACCCGCGCCGGATCATCGGCGTGCGCCGCTTGGGCCGCCAAAGCGATTTTCAGCATTGACGCAATCAGCGCCGCGGGCATGCCGTGTCCAGAAACGTCGGCTACCAGAATCCCAACATGCTCGTTGTCCACGCCGATAAAGTCGTAGAAATCGCCAGCAACCGCAGCCATGGGAACATAACGGGCTGCGATGTCGAGTCCGTCGACTTGCGGCAATGTCTCCGGCAGAATGGACTGCTGGATCAGCCGCGCGGTTTCGAGCTCCTTCTGGATGGCCAACAACTGGTGTGCCAACTTCTCGCGTGTTTCACGCAGCACAAGATGAGTATGAACCCGCGCTTTCACGACTGCCGGAGAGAACGGCTTGTGGACGTAGTCAACCGCCCCTACTTGGAATCCGCGCGTTTCGTCTTCGGCCTCAGTCTGCGCCGTTAGAAAAATGACGGGAATCTCGCGCGTCATCGGATCGGCCTTCAACCGGAGGCACACTTCGTATCCATCCATCTCAGGCATCATCACGTCGAGCAGAATGAGGTCAGGTTTCTCGTCGGCCGACGCGATCGCCAAGGCCTTTGAGCCGCTGGTGGCGACCTTTGTCCTGTAGGTGTCCTTCAATGCGCCTGTAATGACGCTTATATTGAGCGGTGTATCATCCACCACGAGAATGAGCTTCTGTTCGGGTGTCATGATCCCTCACTCCAGTTTCATGGAAAGTCGATCGGCGATTCCCGAGACGGCACGCAGTGCGCTCTGATAATCGAAGTCGCCGACCGTTCGTGTGAGGGTTTCGATTTCCGTCCGGCTCAATACCGCGGACAAGCTGCGTTGCGCCTCTACGATGAACTCAGCAGCTTCACTATCATCTGCTTCCAAAAGCTTTTTCAACCGTGACAACGGCTGCAAGACTGCCGATGGATCTCCAATACCGCTATCTCTTGACTCGACTTTTTCTGTTGACGGAAGTGTCCTTTGGATTGTGGCCACGGCGCCAAAGAGTATTTGTTCCATCTCAACCAACGCAGGCTCAACGTCGCTCTGAGTCTTGATTGCGAGTTCGGTGCTGCCGGCAGCACTAGCCAACGCGGTCGCGCCCAAGTTCGCCGCCGCTCCTTTCAACGAGTGCGCGATGCGTTGTGCCGTGGCGGAGTCTTGTGCCCTCAGAGCGGCACGGATTTCTCCAACCGCGCCCGCTTGCGAGTCCGCAAATCTCTGCAACAATGATTCATATCTTTGGCGGTTGCCACCACTTCGCTTTAGCGCGGATTGCGTGTCGATCCCTGGAATCTCCAGCGGAGCTGAGTCGGCAGTCTCTTTCTGTGCCATAACCACAGGTGCCGCTGCGTCTTTCGGCGCTGAAGTTCGCACAGGAATCCAACGCAGCAACGCCTTGAATAAATTGTCCGGATCGATCGGCTTGGCCAAGTGATCGTTCATACCTGCTTCTAGGCACTTTTCGCGATCGCCGGCCATGGCATTGGCCGTCATAGCGATGATCGCCAAATCCTTGAACTTTGGGTTTTGCCGGATGGCGCGAGTGGCTGCTAAACCGTCCATGACCGGCATCTGCATGTCCATCAACACCAGGTCGTAGGTGCTTTCTTTGAGCATTCGAATTGCGACTTCGCCGTTGTCGGCCGTACTGATCGTAACCGGAGCATCTTCCAGCAACCCAGTGGCGACCTCCCGGTTGAACTCATTGTCCTCGACAAGTAATACACGCGCGCCGCGGACACTTTCGAAATTGAACCCAGTAGACGTACTGGCACGAGGTCTGGCTTCCGAGCGCTCCTCTATACCCAGCGCCTGCACGACTGAATCGAAAAGCATCGACGGCGTTACCGGCTTGATGAGAACGTTCTCGAATAATGTCTCCTCCGCCTGCCTCATCACCTCTTCGCGGCCATAGGCAGTCACCATGACGAGGTGCGGAGGGGGCGAGAGGTTGGGCAGTTGGAGAATACGGCGACCGGCCTCGATGCCATCCATGCCTGGCATTTGCCAATCAACGAACACTACGTCATATGGCTCACCGCGTTGGGCGGCTTGCCCTACCAGTTCGATACCCTCCGGCCCGGAGGGTACCTCGTCCACCTTGAAAGTCATGCCCTGCAACATGCTGGAGAGCACCTCGCGGGCCTGCGCGTTGTCATCAATCAGCAATACGCGACGGCCTCGCAGGTCGGGCGGAACCACGCGTCGCGCCTTACCTCCACTTTTGCCTAAATAAGCGGTGAACCAGAAGGTGCTGCCTTGGCCTACTTGACTGGTAACGCCTACGTCACCGCCCATCAGCTCCGCCAGTCGTTTGGAGATCGCCAGGCCCAAACCAGTGCCGCCGTGTTGACGCGTGGTTGAGGCGTCTGCCTGCTCGAACGCCTGAAATAGCCGCCCCATCTGCTCTTGCGTCAACCCGATGCCTGTGTCCCGGACAGCGAAGTGCACCAACTGTCCTTTGTCGTCCGACTCCCGCACCCGCGCCGTAACGACTACCTCGCCGCGCTCGGTGAACTTCACGGCGTTATTGCAGAAGTTGATCAGGATTTGTCCGAGTCGGAGCGGGTCGCCCCTGGGATGCATATCGACCGCTGAGTCGATATCGAAAATTAATTCCAGCCCCTTGGCCGACGCTTTTTCTGTGGTCAGATTGCTTACGTTTTCCAGAACCTTCTCGAGATCGAAATCGATATTTTCGATGGTGAGCTTGCCGGCCTCAACTTTCGAGAAATCTAGGATGTCGTTGATGATGCCGAGAAGGTGCTGGCCTGACTGCTGAATCTTGCGCACGTAGCCTCTCTGCCGAGGGTCCAGTTTCGTCTTGAGGGCGAGGTGCGACATGCCAATGATGGCGTTCATCGGCGTCCGGATCTCGTGGCTCATGTTGGCCAGGAAATCCGACTTAGCCTTGGTGGCGCCTTCCGCGGCATCCTTGGCAATCTCCAACTCTGCTGCTTGAGTCTGCGTGTGCTCCAGCAGTTCTTGCGTTTCGAGCTTGCCGGCCAGAATTCTGGCGTTTAGCGCCACCCTGGGTAAGAGCGCATCGAGCAAGATTTGTTGCCGTTCCGAGATAGGGACCGCGGTAGCCAGTTCGATAACCGCGATGACAACTTCCTGCTGAATGACCGGCAAGAAGAATACGCACGCCGGTTCCACCATTCCCACTCCAGTGGCAATCTTAAGCGGCTGTTCAGCAGAGGCCGTGATCTTCAGGTTTCGCCGCTCCTCGGCGGCCTGTCCAACCAGTCCCACGCCCAGTGCATATTCGCGAGGTTCTGTCGCAACATCGGTTGCAAATGCACCCATCCGCCTAAAGCGTGTGTGGTCCTTGTCTCCTAGGTAGAACGCGCCAAAAAGCAGGTCGCAGGTTTCCGACAAGTTTGACATTAGCGCATCGGCAAACGCAGTGAAGTCTGGTGCCGATTGCAGCCGTTGTGTCATGCCTGCGACTTCGGCCTTGATCCAAGCCTGGGTCTCGCGTTCTCGGGCTGCAACCTGCAAGGTCTGCAACGCACGGCTCATCTCGCCGATCTCGTTTGGACGATTCAGGTTGCCAACCGGCTGGTCCAACCGGCCCTCTGCGACGTCCAAGATGCGGCTGCGGAACGACGAAACCACCTTAACGACCTCCACTTGCACAATGCACAACGCGATCACGAAAGAGATCAACAGTCCGAGCGTGATGACGATCCAAGTGGTCTTGATGGTGTGAATTGTGAGGGCCGTTAATTCGGCAGATTCCCTCTCAACCCGGCCGTGTGCCGCCGTCTGCAAGCCCATCACAGCTCTGCGGGTCGCTGACCACTCCGGGTCATAAACCTCGCGCATGAGTTTCATTGCCTTGTCGTTCTGCTGCGCCTGAGTGGCTGCACGCACTGGTTGCGCATGTACGACTGCCTGGTCAAACAGTGCCCCACTCGCATCAATGTCCGAGGCCAGAGAGGGGCTCTCGCGCTTGGCCTCGTTGAGCACCGTATGAAAGTCAATGACGGTCTGTTCAATTTCCCAGTCAATCATTCGCATTCTGTCGGGATCAAGCTCGGCAATCTCTTTGTAAAGGTAGAGCCCAAACTTGTTGCTGTGGGACTGCGCGAGCGTTAGGTTATGGAGAGCCTTGACGTCTTTGTCGAGCAGAGCTCTGTAATGAGCGTCGATCGTGCTCATACGTTCGGACGAGTACAACGCCGCAATAATTACCATGATGGCCAGCGGCAGGAGAGCGACCAGGACTTTGGTACGAATTTTCAGGTTTGCAAGCAGACCCATGTCGGCGGCACCCACCGATGCCGCAGCCGGCATCCTTCAAAAACACAGGTGTCGCTACCAGGTTATTTAGCAATCTAGGAAAGCGAAACTGCGACATTTGTCAGTTAGGCAGGAACCCATATTTACGCAGGTTCAACTCTGACCTGGCAGGTATGCTCGACGAAGCCGTGTGGTTTGTGGCAACGGTCTACCTCTCCGCGGATAGGGCGACCGCGCTCTCCGCCTTTCGGATGTACGAATTTCACAGCACTCAGTCGGGCACGCACATTCATCCGGGCCAGACGTTTGACCTAGACTATTCGTTAAATGCATGCGTTCACGTTTTCGGACTCACGACTGCAAGCGGGACTGGTCGGCTACGGTGCCTGGCAGACGACCGAGAAGACGGAGCCGAATATCACACTGGCAGAGAAACGCAGCGCTACGGGGTCAATGCCCTGGGCATCGGACTGAACTACGCACTGCCGGCTCGCAAAGTGACGCGAAGCTTTAAGTATTTTCACGAGTTCTCAAACCAGTGGACGTACCAGGGCCACTCGCTCCAGATTTCATGTGGAGTTACTTTCTAGCCAGACCTGGGATTCACCTACTGCGAACCAATTGCAGTTCCATGCTCGCGATGAATCGAAGGCCAACGATGGGTCGACGCTGCTTGTGGCCGGCCAGAACGCCGTCGTCATGCACATGAACTCGTTTGTGTGGGTGAGCCCGAGAACCCTGTTGGGCGGCGCGCATTATTCGGCGAGTGCCACGGTGCCGATTGCTAAGAATCAGCTGATCTCAGACATCCACGGGCAACTGAGCGGGGGTGGCGGGTTAGCCGACTCCTACTACCTTCCGTTCATCCTGGGCTGGAAGTGATGGCACTCGGAACCGCACAACGGAACGTCGCGGCTGCACTGGAGGTGCCGCGCCACTTCGTCTTTTCGCTGTGACCTGCATGATTTCGCTCCCCTCCGTATCCCAAGTCCGGAGCGTGCATCCACCGCTTTGATCCAGTATCCATTTTCATCGGTCTCACGCGGCGCAATCTTATGGGGCAGGCCTGCTTGCACCACCGTGCCCTGAATGTCCCCCAGATTCACGGCGTCTCCCACACACACCGCCTGGTCTGCTATAAGCGAGACTCCAGCAACTACATTTTCGAGGGTTTTTTGCGCGGCAAGCGCGATTGCAATACCGCCGACGCCGAACCTGCACCCTGTCAAGGATCACAAGCGTTCGCTCTGGCATCCGTGTGCTCCTCCCTTCAAGCTCAAACAAGAGCGGGCCCGCGCTCAATTGCTAACGCATTCTGGATTAGCTTAGCCGCATCAAAAGCTGAACAGGCGTCTGGTGATTTTTCTTGACAGCCAGAGGGCAAAGAAGGCGCTGGCCGTCAGGGAAAGCACATCGAGCCACACCAATCCATCCTCGGTGTAAACGCCATGCGTCCACAGCGAGATCACTAATTGAGGATCAATCGCAGCCGTGAAAAGGACCGCAAATAGAAGGCTCAATACAAATCTGCCGACGATGATGAATGTCTTCATCCGAATCAGTCGATAGATGCCAACCGTCAGCAGTACAGTGGCCAGAAGTCCCGCCCCAAACAGCGTAAGCGTCTTCACATCCGCGTCCGTCAACCCACGTCGAATCGCTCCAGCATCGATGGGTGTGCGTGCGTAGTGGATGGCATACCACCAGCCTGCCCAAAGTGTTAGCCCTGCAGCAGAGATGAAGCTCACGAAGATTCTTGCCGTGGTTTTCATGCCGACCCCTCTCACATGAGAAGCCCGCTTCAGTGGTTAATAACAGATTCGAGGCAGGTGTTGAATGGAGATTTGCCCACGTGCGCCCACCCCCTTCCGAGCCCTAACCGATCATTCAGGAATCGGGATATACAACGTTCAGACCGTGTCTCGTTCTATCGGCGCATAGCGACCTCTCGGTTCTCATCCACCGGAGAGTACGACTTCAGCAACCTGAGCAGTGTATGGGCTGCCGCCGGGGGTCTGCGGTTCGAGTCGACGACTTCTTTCGTGCCTAGTTTTTTCCCATACAGCGCCCGATTGTCAGCCTGGTCCGGTCTCAAGGTCGCGCCTGACAGGGAGATTCCTGCGAAGACTCCCCGCGAACGGGACCAGGTGAGGATCTCAGCATGCATCAGGGCATCGGTTTGGGCTGTGGTCGTCCGTCCAACGGGTCCGGCGGCCACCGAAGCGTCTCCTCCCAGGGTGAACTTGCTAGCCATCAGTTTCTCGGCGCCGCGAAGGTTTCTCACCAGCATGACCAGGTCGATTTCCTCGGCACCAACTTGAAGGCCGAAGCTGCCGCCTTCCACGCGGATGGCGGAGGGTGCAGACCAACCGGCATTCCTTCGGCAAGTAACAAATCCTTTACCGTATTGCGCGCCCACCAGGAACGCTCCTTTCTTCACTCCTGGAACGATCGCGACGCAATAAGCTCTCTTCAGGAGATCGTCCGGAATGCCCTTGTCAGGGGCTGCCATCACCTCTTCAAGCACGACAGCTGCAGTTTGCAACCGTGCATCAGTCTTTTTCCGGACTGTTTGTTTGGTGGGAGTTGCTAGGGCAAGTCCGCTTAGCGCGAAGCACACAATTCCAAGAACTAACCGTTTCATGAGACACCTCCCTGTGTCGATTTTCAGTCTGTGGCGTGGGGCCCCAGCTGACCAACCAACTCTCCACCTGGGGAAGTCGTCAGGGCTCAGTCGTTCCGGCCGGATCGCAACGGTCCATCTCTCAAATCTGTCTGCCGCTAGCGGGTGGGTGTTCCCGTTCAGAGTGGGCTCCGGTGTGCGAATTGTGCCCACGATCGCGGTGTCGGCCTTTCCAACTTTCGTACCAACGATCGAACAACGAACGGCGCTTCGGGAACAGACCGTCTAAGACCGAAAGTATCTTCGGCCAAGAGTCCGATTTGCAAAGAAATTCATCGACGTGGGTAAGCACGCTCCCGGGCAATTCGTTGTACGCGGACAGCATCAGGATGGGAATGTCTGGCTTGATACGTTTCATCTCACTGGCCACACGATCACCAGTCATCTCCGGCATTTGATAATCCAGGATCACCGCATCGATCAGATGCCAAGCGAACACCCCTAGGCCCTCCTGACCGCTCGCAGCAGTCAGCGCGGAGTAGCCACTGCACTCCAGCAGCTCCTTACGGGCTTCAAGCGCCAAAACGTCATCGTCGATCCACAGAATCACCCTCGGCCTTGCCATTAGGAAGCCTCCGTGAGTGACGCAACTGGGAGCAAGGTGTACACCCCATCGATCAAAAACTGAAGCACAATTCATACCAAACCCCGGGATGCATGCACTTCCGGCGTGAGATGAGAAGGAGGCGATTGTAGTCCCGTGCTTTTTGCTCGGATTGAGCACCACAACTTCCTTGGCTGTGCCTTGGCATAGAGTCAATCAACATATACCTTCTTTCTCAAGGGTGAAGTTTCTTCCTTATACGAAAGACACTACACACCTTTCGCCCCACTGGGATTCGACCGGGACGGTGGCAAGCACCGAAGCCCACTTTTCAGAAGGTTTTCAAAGGAAATCGAGTGCCGGCACTCCTTGATCGGAGCGGCCACTGGACTCTGAGCCAACTTAGGCAGGGATTCAAGCCCGGGGTTTTGAGTGTGATTGATTCCATGATGTGCCCGACCATCTTATCGACGAGGAGATTTCCTTTTACCTGCTTCCCACACTGAAAGCGCTTCGCATCCCGATGATCAGCACGAAAGCCAGTGCGGTCAACGCACCGACGCCCGGATGCGTCATCCACCGCTGGGCTGCGCGACAGTTCTCCGCCTCTGGTTCGATAGCCTGGCTTAACTCCGCGAGTGTCGGGTTCAGCCGATCCAGCAACTCAAGCAGATCGTGCCGACGTCGGTTGGCCCATGGCGCTAGCGGGAACGCCTCCAGTTGTTGGCTATTCGTTCAGCCCAGCTTCGAGTCGCAGTACCTTCTTATCCCGGCTCAAGATTGACCCCGTGCGCTCTCAGCCCTAACATTCCAGTGGGTGAGCGTTCCTTTTTGAGCCGATTGGGCTAACGATTTCGCACTATCGGATTCTCCGCAAGCTTGGCGGCGGCGGTATGGGTGTGGCGTACGAGGCCGAGGACCCTAAGCTTGGCCGGCACGTCGCCCTAAAATTTCTACCTGACGAGTTTGCTCACGATCCACACTCCCTTGAACGTTTTCGTCGTGAAGCTCGTGCCGCCTCTGCACTGAATCATCCAGACATCTGCACCATCTACGAGATCAATGAGGCGAATGGAAGGCTTTTCATCGCTATGGAACTCTTAGAAGGTATAAATCTGAACCACCTCATTGCCGGGCGAGCGCTGGAATCAGAGTCAGTCCGCCCATTCTGGTAGATTTCGTCGTGTTAGGAAACCTCCGCAAAACGCGCGCGCGTGGAACGCCAAAAACATTGGCTCTTTTGAAGGGATCTATGCGCGTTAGAAACGCGTAGTTTTCTAATGGCCAGGAGGAAAGTGCCTTAGAAGTCTCTCTACAGCCTTCGCCAAGTTCTTTTGCTGCCTCTCGGGGGTGGCCTCAGGGTCGATAGTCTTACCGACGTCGCCCCGCCAGACCAGACTATGGTTTTTCGAATCGTAAATGTCGACAACCAATTGGCCAGTGTGAATCGTGAGAGTTTGCCCAGTTGTGATCCCGCCAACGCGCCCGTATCTAGCGCCCGGAGGCCCCCGGGAGCGTATCCCCAGCTCGTGTTGTATGGAGTAAATTGTGTCTCTGCTCCAATTCCAATCTGACAACCAACGTATAGATCGGCGGTATCAGTATTGGTCTTGGTGAGACCCTTTTTCGCAAGTTCTGTATCCATCACATCCTCGATGCGCTTGTCCCAGCGATCGTCAACTTTCGAACTGTCCCGAACGGTTAGCCATTTGTAGGTCTTGAATTTCGAAAAATCCGCATCCTGATCAAAAGTGAAACGCACATCATGGTCGGCCGCGGTACAGGCGACCAATAACAAAACTGCCGAGCAAAGCCCGATCTTCTTCATGGTCATTTGTGCGAGCAGCGACGATCTGTAACCGACGACCGAAATTCTCAGAGCACCGCACCGAAACCTGTATCGCGGCACACTGATTCTTGGTGGAGGCACACCGAATCTTTTTCACGCGCCACCTTTCTCGTGAACTGTATCGATTGCCAGTTGATCGAAACGAAGGATTTAAGTGATGTGTTGAACTCAAGATTCGTTGTTACATGTACATTTTCGGAAATAGAGTTCTTGCGCTCGAAAGAAGCAGAGTTTATGCACTCGCCGGATTGCGGTTGAAAATGTGGGGGAGATCGGGAACAAAGTATGGACGGCGCAATCAGAGAAAAAAGAGACGCGGAGACCTTCGCTGACGAATGGGAAACCGCTTGGCGGAGACATTGGGAGAAAACCGGCTTCAGTCCTTACGAGTTGCCCGGAAGCGATTCACCGAGTGCAGCGGAACGGGAGTTCTTGATGAGTCCGCGCACATCGGACCGAGAATATGCGCGGCTGAAGAGAATCACGGACGAGTTCGAACTAGGCTTTCGTAGCCTCTGCAACCTCGGTCCGGCGGTTACCGTATTTGGCTCTGCCCGGTTCAAGCCAGACCATCCTTATTACGAGTTGGGCCGAGAAGTGGGCCGCAGACTAGGCCAATCGGGGTTCAGCGTAATTACGGGTGGAGGCCCCGGCGCAATGGAAGCTGCGAACCGTGGTGCGCGTGAGGCCGGTGGACCGTCATATGGCCTGAATATTGTGTTGCCGCACGAGCAAAAGCCCAATCCGTTTGTTGACCAGACAGTGGAATTTCACTACTTTTTCGTTCGCAAGGTAATGCTGGTCAAGTACTCGTGCGCATACATCGTCCTGCCCGGCGGACTCGGCACTTTGGATGAGTTATTTGAAGCGGCCACTCTGCTGCAGTGCGGTAAGATCGGCCCTTTTCCTCTTGTGCTGATCGGCCGCGATTTCTGGCAAGGTATGCGGGATTTCCTGCTGTTTATGGTCAAGCAAGGAGTCTTTGCGGCCGATGAGGTTGGTTTCGCTCGTATTACTGACTCTGCGGACGAAGCAGTTGAACTAGTTGTTCGCAGCTTGCCTCCAGCACTCAAGGACCGTTTGCACCCCATCAAGGCAAAATCAGTATGAAAATCAAAGTTGTTGGCGCTGCAGGTGGGGAAGTCACCGGATCTGCTTATTTCGTCCAAACCAAACGTGCCAACATATTGGTGGATGCCGGCATGTTCCAGGGCGGGAGTAAATCAGAGGCTAAGAATCGGCTTCCCCCTGGGGTGAAGCTCGCGGAACTGGATGCGGTCCTGCTCACTCACGCGCATCTGGATCATACCGGCCGCGTTCCACTCCTTATCAAGCACGGTTACTCGAGAGGAATCTTCGCCACCGCCGCAACCATTGAGCTTGCCGAGTTGATCCTTCAAGACTCGGCAAGACTTCAAACCCACGATGCCCAACGAATCAATCGCACGAGACACCTCTCGGTACACGGGCCGGTCGAGCCACTGTACAGCCCCGAGCATGTAGCTCCTTTTAGGCAGATGGCCCGACCTGTTCCGTTTGGAGAGCCGGTTGAGGTCGCCGGGGGTGTTTCTGCGCGTTGGATCGAGGCTGGCCACATCCTAGGATCTGCAAGCATTGAACTGACCGTACAGGAAGATGCTCGCAAGTCGATTGTCGTGTTCTCGGGCGATCTCGGTCCCACGGATCGACCAATCATTCGAGACTTCGATTATTTGAACCATGCGGACATCGTGTTCCTTGAGTCCACGTACGGGGATCGAGACCACAGGGCTTACTCCGAGACGGTGGCAGAGTTTGAAGAACTCGTGATGCGTGCAGCGAAAGCACGCGGAAGAATTCTCGTGCCCACTTTCGCGATAGGCCGCGCCCAACAGATGTTGTACCACCTCGCAATCATGTTCCACCGTGGCATGGTGAAGCCATTCCATGTTTATCTCGACAGCCCGATGGCGATCGAGGCAAGCAAAGAGATGGTGACGCATCCGGAGCTGTTCGATGAAGAGTTGCTGGAATGGAGGAGTCGTGGACTCTTGCCGCTCGACAAGGCATGGTTTCATGCCAGCGTGACAGCCCGCGATTCGCAAAGCCTGAACACCGCTGAAGGTCCGTGCCTCATTTTGGCTGGCGCAGGTATGTGCAACGGGGGACGCATACTCCACCACCTGCGGCATGGACTGCCGCTAGATAATACAAACGTTCTGATCGTCGGCTATCAGAGCCAAGGTTCGGTGGGGCGAAGGTTGGTTGAGCGTGCAAAGTCGGTTTCGATTTTTGGGGAGAAGATTTGCGTCCGCGCAAACATTAACACGTTGGGCGGGTTCAGTGCCCACGCCGGCCAAAGTGACCTGCTTAAATGGTTCGCTCCACTCGCCGCCTCGCGGCCGCAGATCATCCTTACTCACGGCGAGGACGTACCTCGTAAGAGCCTGGCTGCTGCCATCCGTCAGCGATTCAGTTTGACGTCCCAATTACCGTCTCAAGGAGGCGTGATCGAGGTGTCATCTTCCCTCGCCGCCGCATCCCAAAGCTTAGCCAGTTAAAGCCAAAATCGTTGCGATTGTAGATCGTGGCCAACACACTTTAGTCCAATTCCAAGGAGACCGACCTTTCGAGAAATCTCTATTCCTCCCCCTCCTGCACCGGGGTCCAGGATTTATCCGGGTTGAACAGCTCCATTTTCTTGAATTCATCAAGTGTTTTCGGCCCGAAGTCTTCCTCGTAGATGACCCCGTCATTGCTAACTATGAAGGTCTGCACTCCAGTTACCGCGTACTCGGCCGGAGCAGCAACGAGAGCAAAGCCCCCAATCATCACTCCTTTGACAACGTAATCCATTTCACCGAGCGGCGCGGCCGGTCCTTGACCTTTCAGAATCTTGAAGAAGTACCCGTGGTATGGCTCTGAACCTAGGGTATGACCCTGATCAATCGCCCGGGCAATTTTCTCGCCTACGGGACCGCCCCAGGTATCATCAGTATTCTGCCAGGCCAGGCCATCCTGCTTCCCCGCAGTGCTGATAATGCGTTGAGCATACTGGTTAACGCTATAGCCTTCCCGTGGCTGAAGGGCATATTCGTACTGCGCTTCTACATAGCCATGACAAACTTGAATTGCGTCCAATTCGTTGGCACCAATGCGGCGATAGAGAAGCTCCTGCCGGCCAGCATTGGCATCAAAGAACCATTGGCCACCTCTCTTTACAATTGGTACAGGGAAGGGCCAGTCCTCGTTACCAACCAAGAGGAATGCGCGGTTGCCAGTTTTGGGATCCACCGAGACACTTTTCTTTTCATGGGCCTCAGAGGCGAAGTCAGTTGCATGCTTGCGGTCTTGCGCGTATTCGCCGCTGAAGACAATATCCTCTCCTCCCGGTCCAAAGATCTTCAGGAGTGAAACTTGGTCGAACTTGTCGGCCGCATCAATCAGCGCATCAGCAGCCCGCTGCGGACTGTCAAAGCCTATGACGTTCGCAGCCGGGGAAGTACCCGTGGAAGAACCTTTCGCTGTGGATTCTTGGGCAACTGCAAGCATGAACGCCCATACAGACGCCAAGATGATCGCCCCAAGGATCCAGAGAAATTTGGAAGGCCTACCGTTCTTGGACGTTGATCCCATTCTGTGCTCCTACGCTGTTGGTCTCGTAACCTAGGCCACCTATCTGCGCCGACCACCACCACCACGAGAGCCACCGCCACCTCGACTGAAGCCCCCACCTCCTCGAGACATGCTTGAGCTACCCCGATTACTGCTACCGCGCGCGTTAGATCCGCTATATCCCCTACTACCACCACCAAAGGCATCTCGGTTCCCGCCGCCACTGCGCGAGAGATCCCGACTGCCGATGCGATCCGCTCCACCGCCTCCCGACCTGTTGCCACCTCCCCCGCCTCCAACACGATTACTCGTACCACCTCCGCCGCGGTTGCCGAGCCCTGCACCTCCGCTGCGATTGCTGGCCAGATTGCCGCCTTGTCTGCCAAGCTGTTGCCGTGCACTAGACTGTCGTTTGGCCAACGAATCACCACGCGTCAAGCCCCCAAACCTGTCTGCCGTTGCCCGGTCTCGATACGGAGCTCCACCGCGATGTTGTGGGTTGTGTTGCCAGTTGCTGCGACCACCGCCAGCTGGCAGGGTTGACACGCGATTGTTACCAACACCGCCCACGCCACCCGGGCCACCGACCCCACCAACACCGCCAGCGCCACCGACTCCACCCGGGCCACCGACCCCACCAACACCGCCAGCGCCACCGACTCCACCCGGGCCACCGACCCCACCAACACCACCAACGCCACCAGCACCGCCGAGGTTCCCGCCTCCGCGAGCGGGCAGGTTGGACACACGGTTGCCGCCGTTGATATTCGAATTCCGGTTGAAATTGTTGTTGTTGTTGATATAGACGTTGTTGCCGCCCCAGCCACAGCCCCAACCCCAACCGCCACTCCAAAATGCCCCCATCATCACGCCAATGCCGAACGAAATGGCCATCCCGGCGGCGTAATACCCAGCGGGCGGATAATAGATTGCGGGGTAGGGATAGGCCGGATATCCCCACACGTAGAAAGGATCGTACGAAGGCACGTACACGACTTGCGGATTGGCTTGTTCGATTACAATTATTGGTTTGTTCTCTATGACCTTTGTTTCCACCTTCTGTTGCTCAGTCGATTTGAGGTTGCCTTTGTCTTGAGCCTTCTTGCGCATGCGCTGTACGGCATCCATAACATCACTTTGCTGCGCCAGAAACGCGTTGCCCAGATCTGTGGTCCAGCTAATGTCGTTTGCCATGCGCTTTACTACATCGGGAAGAGCAGCAAGTGCCTGAACACTTGGATCCCATGGCTGTTTTGCCACGGCATCGGCAAGGGCTTTGTCCTTCAGGCTCGAGTTGCTTTCCAGCCACTGTTGAAGCTGAATGATTTCGAGCGGATAAGTGGACGCTGCCAAGACCTGGGCAAGCAACGGATCAGGGTAGAGGGCTATGGGAGCCACGAGAGAATCGAGCTGGTCTGGAGCTACTTTATCTGTTGCTGTTTGCGGTGAAGAGGTGGCTTGCCGCGACTCCGCCAACGAAAGTGGCTCTGGAGGGACAATCAACGCAACGCACAGAACAGCTGCAAACTTTCGGGTCAATCTAAAGAGGAGTCGGGACTGCAGTCTTTTCCTGTGCACAACAGCTCCCCGTCAAAGCAAATTGTCTCACCCTAAACGATTGAAGACTCGGTCCCGCCTGCAGATTTGGGGGCTCATCCCGTTTCAGACGGGGCGCAGGACTCCTATCGCTCGATCACCAACCAGACGGCTACGGCCAAGTGTCTCTTGCCTGAAGATATTTGTTTGTTAAACGTAGCAGGAACTGTCATCAGTGCCAGTCCCCGGTTCGTGCCTCTTTGGGTTGCCACAGCCATCGTCTTTGTGCTGGCCCTGTTCCCGCAGATCGGGTCCTGCCAGGGGCTGGTACCTGTGGGGGCCATCGGGCACCAGGTTGATCTCACCTAACGAAGGCAACTTCGGACAGTTCACCCGACAATTCGACAGTGCTGCGAACGACGAGCGCGTAGTTTTATTGGCTTCGCCGACTTGACCAGCGTGCCTGCGGGAGGCTTCCGCAATCGACCACCTGCTGAAGCAGAATCAGTCGGACGACTTGCGAGTCGTCGTGGTCTGGGAACCGATTCTACCTACCGACTGGCCTGCGATAGCGTCGGCAGTTCGGCAAAAGCGCGGATGTCATGTGCAGGTACGATAACCAGATCGGGCAGACGTTCCTTGAGTGCAACTATTCGCAGCATGTTTTGGCGATTGCCGTCGGCATCCGTATCTGCTTTTCTACGGACAAGCCATGGGCGCTCTTCACGCTGCGAGATTCCCTCGAGCTGGTATACCAGGTCGCCAACAAACGCGTAATGTCTTCGATTGGGCAGTGTCACGAAGACGACTACGCTGCCCGGGGTGTGACCGGGTACAGGCACAACGACGATTGAGCCATCGCCGTAGACATCGTGACTGGCAGGAAATCCTAGGTACGGGCCGCCTTCGAAGCCGTACTCCTGATAGCGTATGCCCGTAAAGAGCCTGCAAAAATCCATGTCCCCGCTTTTTCTGATGAACTCGCGTTCCTGCCGTGTCACCAACACAGGCACGCCCGGAAAATCGGGCAGGCCGCTGACGTGGTCCCAATGCGAATGGGTCAGAAGAATGGCGTGCAGCGATTTCGGGTCATAGCCAGCAGCGGTTAGCTGGTCGGCGGCGGGCTGCCACAGACTGTAAGAGGTGATCGCACGAAAGCTTATAGGCATGCTGCGAAACTGCTGGTCGATGTTACGGCCAAACCCGGTATCGATGAGCAGGTTCCCCATCGGATGTTTCACTAGAGCTCCGGCCATGGAAAACTCGCGCCGCTCGAACAGGGAGCCACCACGATAGCCAAAGGCTGCAACGCGGTGGTTCACTCCGGTCAACACAGAGAAGACGGCCATCTCCTTCGGCGGTGTGGCTGCGGGCATCGGCCCCGCGTAGGCTTGTGGCATCGGGAAAGGCGAGGCCGAGAATGTGAGCAGGACCAGTGCGAGCGATACAAGAATCGCCGCTGCCACAGCCGCGATAAAAATGCTCTTGCTCTTCATTGTCGGTCTTAAAGGGTTCGGTAGTCGGAAATGACTTGACCGATGGGGGGAAATGTTAGGTCTGCCACGCACCGCAAGTCAACGATGCTCGCCTGGGCAGCCTGTCGGTACAATAGTTGGTGAAAAAAGTGCGCCGTGAAAGCCGCTGGACTTCAGGGGGTGCAACTCCCGCCCGGGAACTGGTTCGTTTCACTCGGTAGCAATCGAGGCGGGAGCCGAGGCAACGAAGCGGTCGGAGCCCTCGATGAAAAGGGTCGCTACGCGACTCCGCGAGCAGGCAGGCTATCCAACAATGCGGCGACCGTCCCCCGACACCTAACGTCGCCGCAGTTTATTCCCCGGGAGCGGAGTGTGCACCATTGGCAAGGCACGTTGTCGGGCCGGGGAAGGCCTGAGGTGTGCTCGACCGTAGCACCGCAATCCTTACAAACCAAGCGCGAATGAGTACACTGTGCAATCGCTAGTTCATGCATGTACTGTTGGATGACGCACTTCGGCACTTGACCTGGGTAGCGGAGCGAAATAAAGTTGCGCTTTAGGAGGACTCCCCCATGCAGCAGCCTCCCTGCGACAGACACAAGAACTTGCAGATGGTTCCATTGGGCCGCACAAATATCTATGTCTGCCCGGTCCCAAGTTGCTGCCGTTGCCACGACGACAAAGGTTACTGCGAAGTGGTCGCAGGCCAGCTTGTCCGGGGACAGAGCGCAGCGCCAACTCTAAATAGGCTGGGTTCCGCAAGAGAAAAAATCTTGAAGGCTATCCACGCCAGGACAGGTGTCTAGGTCTCTGCCGTAAATCTAGAAGAGGAAGACTTGTGGCCATCCGCCTCCATAGCTCTAGGAAAAGTCAACTGAGCGGGCATCTCAGCATATCTCTTTAGCTAGGAGCGTCGCGGCTGCACCTTCCTTCCGAAGTTCAGTCTGCTATCCAAATCATCTATAAGCAGTCTCAGAGGCGACAGTCGGTCAAAAGAGAGAGATATCCTTGAGAGTCAGGTTCGGCTTGTCTGGTCCGTACTAAACCCTGTCTGCCTGCCGCCTTGGGTTCATGAGTTCCCATGTGCCTGCGGCCCGACCCATGGATATGAAAGTGCGTTTCTAGTGTCGATTGATTCCAAATGACTTATGCGTGACTTTCGACAGAGTGTAATCGCGGATTTCAGTTAGCAGCGACAATGTGACCGTGATTCCGTTCGATCTGCAGCCGCATCTTGTCGGGAAGCTCATCGAGTTACGACCGATGCGGGCGGATGACTGGAAAGGTCTGTACGGCGTCGCCTCGGACCCACTGATCTGGGAGGTTCATCCCGCTCATGATCGCCATAAGGAAGAACACTTTAGGGAGTACTTTGAAGAAGGGTTGCAGGCAGGTGGGGCGCTGGTGGCGATCGATCGGAACACGGGCAAGATCATCGGCGCCTCCCGATACTTCTGGTATGGCCCCGAGCAGAGTGAGCTTGAAATCGGGTGGACCTTCTTGCAGCGTTCACATTGGGGCGGTGTTTACAATGCTGAGATGAAACGCTTGATGCTCGACTATGCTTTTAACTTTGTCGACCGTGTGATTTTTCTCGTGGGCATCGGCAACTTTCGATCGCAACGAGCCATGACGAAGATCGGCGGCATTTTGACCGATCGCCACGTGCAAAGAACACTTCACGGACAAACATCCGAGTTCTTAGTCTTTGAAATCCGCAGGCCATAGACGCGGATGAATGATGGATTAAGCCCGAGAGGCTCGGGTTTACGGGCAATCGCTCAATGGGTGTCGAACTCCATTTCACTCAGCACACCTTTTGCGAGGCCAAGGCGGGTTCGGTGAGTGCAATTTTAGCGATTATTATCAACAAATTAGAGAAGGAATGGTGCCGAAGAAGGGACTCGAACCCCCACACCCTTGCGGGTACATGGACCTGAACCATGCGCGTCTGCCAATTCCGCCACTTCGGCAAGTGAAGCACGGCGCCTCTCACGAGGCGCCTGGCAGGAAGAACAAACTTCTATTTTACAGACACTTGTGGCCCTGTCAAACAAGCGAGGAACTCCACTCCGATTCAAATAGCGTTTGATTCGGAGAGGTTCGGTTGGGGTCACTTCCCGGGCGAAAAATGTAGCGTCCCTTCGGAGAGATTGCTCTCGGCAGCAAGATTCTGATAAAGCAAGTGTCTTCGGCGCGAAACTCTCGGTTTGGGTCGACCCCCGGATGAATCAAAGGTGCGCCGTTCGTTTTGCGCTGCAGGAACCGTTATGGCTCAATCCAAAATGCCGCCCGAAGTCGTGAGTCGTCTGCGCAAGCTCGCTCACGATTTGAGTAATTCTCTCGAGACCATCATGCAGGCCTCCTACCTTCTCGCGGAACTCGAACTCGAGCCCCAAGGTAAGAAATGGGTGCAGATGATCGAGGAAGCCGTACAGGATGCAGCCGGCATCAACCGCGAGTTGCGGGAAGTGCTGCGGGGGTGAAAGGCAGGTCACCGGAGACAGGTCGCAGGTCACAGGGCTTGGATTGAAAGTCAGGGCCGTCTCCGTCGAAACGTGAATTCACAATCTTTCTATGCTTCCGGTCCCCTCTAATTAGCCGGCACGCTGTGACCTGACACCCTGCATTTCAAGCGGCTACAATGTCCGCACGGCATCCAAGCCATATCTCATACGAGGAACGACAATGCAGAGAAAAGCCAGTGCAGTGTGGAAGGGCGGTCTGAAAGACGGAAAGGGTTCGATCTCCGCCCCGGGCGGAGTTCTGTCGAACACTCCGTATTCGTTTACTACGCGGTTTGAAAATGCTCCTGGGGCCAATCCCGAGGAATTGATTGCGGCCGCGCACGCGGCGTGCTTTTCCATGGCGCTTTCGGCTCAGCTGGGAGGAGCGAATCTCACGCCACAAAGCATCAACACGAACGTGACGCTCACGATGGAGAAGCTCGATTCAGGCTGGACGATCACGGCAAGTCATATCGACGTAGTGGGCAAGGTTCCCGGCGCGGATGCGGCTACTTTTCAGAAGTACGCGGAAGCCGCGGAAAAGGGCTGCCCCGTTTCGAAGGTGCTGAATGCGAAGATCTCGATGAACGCGATGCTGGAAAGCTAACGTCGGCTAGCGGCTGGCAGCGAGCGGCTTGTGGCCGATTCTCGGCGTACGTTCATTAACCCGCGCTGGCGATCGATTCGCTGAACACTGGTCACTGACCACTGGTTTTGCTGCAAGCTGCTAGTGTGGTGTCCCGGAAATACGCGAACAAAGTCGGGCGATCTTCTGCAGGATCGAATCGGCCGTCGCGGTCCAGGCGAAAGGCCGACTCGAACGGTTGTAATGCTGCACGAAAGAGTCGATTTTCTGGATGAGGTCGGCAACGCTGGTGAACGTACCCCGACGAATGGCGCGCTGGGTGATGAGGCCGAACCATCGCTCCACCTGGTTGAGCCAGGAAGAGTAGGTGGGGATGTAGTGCATGGGATAGCGAGGCCGCTGCGCC
>Ga0306924_10000250_pt1 | contig 42811 bp, 32 predicted proteins | sample sta12Can44000111_FD_203756 | JGI IMG/M metagenome (GOLD analysis project Ga0306924, IMG submission 203756) | Lab enrichment of tropical soil microbial communities from Luquillo Experimental Forest, Puerto Rico - statanox.12C.anox.44.000.111 (v2)... | ecosystem: Environmental > Terrestrial >... | reverse complement strand
TGGTAATTGGCCACCTGCGACAGCGCCAGGTTCGCATCCACAACGCGGAAGTAACAAACGGCGTTGACCTTAACCGACACGTTGTCGTGCGTAATGATGTCCTGCGGCGGCACATCCAGGGTTTCGAGCCGCAGGCTGATGCGGTAGAGCGTTTCAATCGGCCAAAATACGAAATTGATGCCGCCCGCCTTGGCTTGCGGAAGTAGCTTGCCCAGCCTTAAAACGACGCCGCGTTCCCACTCTTTAATGATGTAGAGCGAATTGCGGAACCAGATCAGAATCAACAGCAAAACAAAGGCCGTCCCCAGTAATCCGATGTTCATCGCGTCCTCCCGCCCTCCAGAAAAAGTCCTCTGCAAGTCCACAAAATCCCGCTATCCTGGCCCTCCGATCGGCTCGACGTGCAACTTCAACCCCTCGACGCGCAGGACCTTGACCGTCGTGCCCGCGGCAACATCGGTTTCTGAAAGCGCCCGCCAGGTCTCCCCGTGAATGCGAATCATCCCCTCCACACCGCCTTTCAGGCCGCTGATCGCCACGCCCTGCTCCCGCAACAACTCTTCCCTGCCGGTCGCCGGCTTCCATTGACGCGAACGCAAAACCAGCCTCATCAAAAACACGCTGATGCCGGCAAACGGCAGCGTGACCGCGATGGCCACTCCCAGGCTCACGCCGCCGTAGGTCAGCGGCGAACGAATCAGAAAGATCGCGCCGAAAATCATAGCGATCACTCCGCCGAGCAACAGCACGCCGTGGCTGGTGTACTTCGCCTCCAGCACGAACAGCGTAACCGCCGTCAAAATCAGCAGCACGCCCGCAATGTTCACAGGAAGGAGGTGCATCGCGTACAGGGCCAGCACGGAGCAAATCGCTCCGACCACGCCAGGAATGACCGCGCCCGGATGCGTGAACTCCGCATAGAGCCCGAGCGCCCCCAGAATCAACAGCAGAAAAAACATATCGGGCTCGACGATGCGGGCCAAAAACCTCTGCCGCGCCGACAGTGCGAATGACACCCGCTCATAGTTTGTAAGCTTCAACGTCGTCTTAGTTCCGTCGAAGCGGGAAATCGTCCGGCCGTCGAGATCCCGCAGCAACTCTTCCGGACTAGCCGCCACCCACTCGATGAGCTTGCCGTCGAGCGCCTCCTTTTCGGTGAACGCACGCGCGTCCGTCACCGCTTCTTCGGCCAACTTGGCGTTTCGCCCGCGCTTTTCCGAATAGCTCCGCAGGAACGCCATGGCGTCGTTCATGATCTTGCGGCGCAGCACCTCGTCCACGCCGATGGTGAATCCGCCGATGGCAATCACCGGGGAGGCCGCGCCGGTGCGAGTGCCAGGCGCCATCGCCGCTACGTCCGCGCTCATCAGGATGAAAAATCCCGCCGACGCGCCACGCGCCCCTGTCGGCCCCACATAGACCGCCACCGGCACCGGCGAAGCAAGGATGTGTTGAATGATGTCCTTCATCGAATCGCTGAGACCGCCGGGCGTGTCCATCCGAACCAGCACCAGCGTGGCTTTCCGACTGGCTGCCGCGGCCAGCCCCTCGTCAATGTAGGTGGCCAGGACCGGCTCAACCTCGCCGTCGAGGTTCAGATCCATCACCAGCGCTCTGGCTGTATTTTCGTTGGAAACGCTGGCTGCGGGCAGCAAAAGCAGCAAGGCAAAGACGGCGGCCGTCGCCAATACGACCGGGCGGCCAGGGACCGACCATTTTGAGTACGGCTTCATGGAGTCGCCGACTTTGCGTTTCCGTTCTGCAGACGCTCGAGCAGTTGTCGCGCTTCTGAATAGTTCGGCGCGATCTTCAGGGCCTTTTGCAATTCCGCCCTCGCCATTTCCGGTTTCTTTTGCTCAAGATAGATGCGGGCAAGTGTCGTACGATCGACGGCGGATTCTCTCTCTCCGAGCGCGGCCTGCAGTTCCCCGATCGCTTCGGCGCGCTTCGAACGCCGCCGCAAAACCTCCGCCATGCCGCGGTGTGCCGCGGGATCGTTCGGCGCAGCCGCCAGCGCGGCGCGGAAATCCGCCTCCGCGGCGTCCACCCGCCCTGCCGCCAGCTCTTGCCTTCCCTGGCGCACGAGCGAGGTCGGTGAGCTCACCGCGGACGACAGAGCACTGGTGGCGGTGCTGCCATTGGCGTCGCGCGATGCAATCTGCAGCTGCAAAGTCGTAACATCGAGTTCGGTTGAAACGCGATCCAGTCGCGCAAACGTTTCCGGCTTCACCGCCGGCAAGGAGCTTTGACCGAGCGTTTCCATTGCCGAGTTTCGCTCGTCCGCGGCTTCCTTCCTGTTCCCGCTCTTCTCGAGCGCGTAGACGAGCAGCGCACGGTCTTCTGGATTTTCCGGCTCTCGGTCCGAGGCTTCGCGAAAATACTTCGCCGCCGTCGTTGCGTCGTTCCCACGCAGATACAACATGCCGAGATTGAATGGAAAATCATCTTCGTCCGGGTCGAGATCAAGCGCCCGCAGCAATCCTGAAGCCGCCGCGGTGGTATTGCCGCGCCGCGCGCGCGCCAGCGCCAGATTGTTCAGCACTTCCGGCAGCTCCGCTCCGGCCACCAGGTCGTTCTTCAAGTTGTTCTGCAATGCCAGAAAGGTTTCCTCGGCTTTGTCCGGTTGGTTCATTAGCAGCCGGCAGACTCCCGTAGTGAACATGGCCTCGGCCGAAAGCGAGCTTCCGCTGGGAACCTTGGCCAGCCAGGCCAGGGCCGATTCGCAATCGCGCCGCGAATAATACGCCTGACCCAATGCGAATGCCGGAGCCGGCCAGTCCGGATCGAGCCGTGCCGATTCCCGCAATTCCCGCACTCTGCCGTCGTCATCCGTGGCCAGCAGGCCGCGAATATAGTGCTCGAAGGCGTCGAGCCTTAGAGGCCGCTGCAGCTTGGAAAACTCCGCCAGGTTGATGGGAAACGTCTTGTCGTTCGCAGCCAGAAGCTTCCAGACCACTTTGGCGTTCAACTCCATCAACGCATCGAGTGGGCCGGTTTCTTTCACCGTATCGGACAGTTTTGTCGGAGCAACGCGCAAGGCATGGGCCTCGATGCTCAGCGATTTGCCGTCCGACGAAAACTTTCCAAATACCACAAAGTCCGCATCCAGGTCGGCGCCAATCCGCAGCATCGTCGCGTGGCTGAACTGGGCGTTTGCCGGAAGTCCGTAACGGTCGAGCTCCGTGATTCGTCCCGCGTGGGTGAAAACTTTCTGCCCCGCCGCCAATAATCTTTGCACAGTCAGCTCTTCCAAGCCTTCGCCGAGCCAGTCGAGCCGCGCGTTGGCGCCGTCGTTTGCAAATGGGAATACCAGAAAGATGCCCTGCGAAGCAGGGACCAGGGGATGTAGGGGGGCCGCCGTCTGGGCCGGCGCGCAGCGCACGCCGGCCGCGAGCCAGCCCACCGCGCAAAGGATCCGCACCCGTTTCCATTTCATGCGCAAATTGTAGCAGAGCGCGAACGCACCGCTCCGCAAGAACGCGCGATGTTGCCAGAGTTACAGCAAGCTGCGCGAACCGAAAAAGGCTTCATTGGGTCGAGTTAAGGCAGCGTGGGGTCGTTGCTCTTCGGCAACAGGATTTCTTGCGTCTCGGGCAGTTTCACCATCGCCGAGAACGCCGGATCCGTCTTCACGTCGTTCATCGCGCTGTAGCCTTCTTCCTTGGCCTTGCGCAAGTAGGTCAGCGCCCGCTCCACGTTTCCCGCTTGCGCGAAGGACTTCGCCAGCAGAAAATAAAATCTTCCGCGGTCACTGACCGAACGGTCCTGCAGGATGGAACCCGAGTGCGACGAACTGCGGTCGAAGCATTTCGGATCAAGTGCCAGCGCCTGCCGGAAGGCCGCGATCGACTCTTCGTATTTCTTGTCGCCAAAATATGCATAGCCCAGGTTGCTGTACAGCACGGCCATATCGGTGCGCAGCTTCAGGGCCTTTTGGTAGGCACGGATGGCCTTGCCGAATTTCTTTCGCTGGTACCAGATGGTTCCAATATTGTTCTGCGCGTCCGCGTATTTCGGGTCGAACTTCACGGCCTGCTGGTAGGACTTCAGTGCGGCGCCGAGATCCTCTTGCTGGTGCAGCGCGATACCCAGTTTGTTCCAATAGACCGCGTTGCGCGGATTGGCCTCTACCAGCTTCCGGTAGGAGACCGCTGCTTCGTGGTACTCCTTGCGGGCCATCAATATGTCCGCCATTTCCTCGGGCGGAAGCGCCTGCGTGCCCGGCCTAGGCGCACCCTGGGCCGGTGTCTGCACGGCGCTCGCTAAACTGGTACTAACCGACGTGTCGTCTGTGACTTGTCCTGCGGAGGTGAGACCGAAACTTGCGAGGAGCACTGCTGCCGGAACCGCCATCCTGTAAAGCGTCATGGCGACTCTCCCTTCTCCGACGGCTTTTGCGGCTTGTCTGGCTTGTCGGAGTCCTTCTTCTTTCCCCCAAAGATACCAAAAATCTTCTTCAAGGGGTTCTTTTTCTTGTCTTTCTCTTCACCATCGGCGGCTGGAGTCTCAAGAGTCTTGCCGTCTGGGCTGATCACCGTTCTGCCGTCGCCCGGATTGGCTGCGCCCCCGGGCTTGCCCGGTTCGGCAGGCGGGGTCGGTTGTCCTCCGCCAAAGATATGCGACAGGACGGAACCGGCTGAGGAGATGATCCCGTGCCCACCGCCGTGCAGCTCGCAGAACTGCGTCGGCGCCGAACCACCTACGTAGACCTCCTCGCGCGTCGTCGGACAGCTTGACGTTGCCAGTTCGAGCGATTCCGGATCAATCATCACCGACTGCACGCCTTCCGGCATGTCGAAGTCCTTCACGTTGCGATAGCCCGGCAGCGTGGTGGCCTTCTTCATGAACTCCGCCCAGATGGGCGCCGCCGTCTGCCCGCCGGCAAACCCCAGGTCGCGATTGTCGTCAAAGCCGATCCAGATCACGGTCACCAGGTTCGACGTGAATCCGGCAAACCAGCCATCGCGCGACGTCCCCGTCTTCCCCGCCGCCGGCAGGCTAAAGCCCCGCGCGCGCACCGTCGCGCCGGTTCCTTTGTTCAACACGTCCTTTAGTAAGCTAGTAACCAGAAACGCCACGCGCGGATCGAGCACGCTGTGCGTCTCCGGCGTGCTCTTTTCGAGCATGGTTCCGCTGGCGCTCACAACTTCATGCAAGAACTGCGGTTCGGCCCGCATGCCGCCTTGCCCAAACGCCGTATAACCGGCGGCCACATCGACGGGCGTCATCTCATAGGCGCCCAACGCCACGGCGGGCGTGGGCTTGATGTTGTTGCCTAGCCCCATCTGCCGGGCTATTTGCACCACGCGTCCGTATCCGATCAGCTCGGCGACCTTCACCGTCGCCACGTTGAGCGAGTTGGTCAGCGCTTCCCTGACAGTCACGCGCCCCATAAACTTCTCGCCATAGTTGTTCGGCGTGTATTCCTGCCCGTCAAATTCAAACGTCGTCGGCTCATCATCGATCGTCGTCGCCGGCGTCACCACCGGTTGCACGCCATCCACCGCGTTGTCGAAGGCTGCCGCATACACAAACGGCTTGAACACCGATCCCGGCTGCCGGTGAGCAATCGCGTGGTTCAGCTGGCTCTGACCGTAGTCCCTGCCGCCGACCAGCGCTCGGATCTCTCCGGTCCGCGGGTCTATGGCTACCAGCGCCACCTGCACCTGCGGCATAATCTCCTTGGCCCCCGCGGGTTTCCCCTTCGCGGTCTTTTTCTTGGCGTATTTTTTCTGAAGCAGGTCGTCCACGTTCTTCATGCCGGCTTCGATCGCCACCGCCGCCGCGCGCTGCAGTGCCGGATCAAGGGTCGTGTACACCCGGTAGTTCTGACTTAGTAGATCGTTTTCGGAATACTTGTCGAGCAGGTGGTCCTTCACCATGTCCACGAAGTACGGCGCTTCGCTCGAGGTGACCGCGGTGCGTACCAGCCTCAACGAAGCGTTCTTGGCATCCTGCGCGTCCTCGGCCGAAATGTATTTGTTTTCCACCATCTGCCCGAGCACGCGATCGCGCGACTGTGCTCCGCGCTCCGGATGACGGTCCGCGCCCGAGTAATAGTTTGGCGCGCGGATAATTCCGGCAAGGAAGGCGCACTCGGCGAGCGACAGTTGCCGCAAATCCTTACCGAAGTAGGCTACGCTCGCCTGCGCGAAGCCGCGAATGCCGAAGCTTCCCCGGTTCCCCAGGTAAACCTCGTTCGCGTACATCTCAAAAATCTTCTGCTTGGAGAAGCGCTGCTCCAGTTCGAAGCTGAGCATCGCTTCGGCCAGCTTGCGTCGCCAGTTCCGGTCCGTACTCAGAAAGAACGTCCGCGCCACCTGCATGGTGATGGTGCTGGCTCCCTGCAAGTGCGTCCCGTGCCGCAGGTCATTCCATGCCGCGCCAAAAATGCGAATGAAGTCGAAGCCCGGGTGCTCGAAGAACCGCTTGTCCTCGGCCGAAAGAATGGCATTGATGAGCGTCGGCGGCAGATCGTCGTACCGCACCGGCCGCCTCTTCTCTCTGGCGCTGTCGAAGAGGTTGGTGACGAGCTCCGGCTCGATCTCCGCCACGCCCATTTCCGCCCCGCCGCTTAACGGGCGGATCGAGCGGATCGTCTTGCCGCTGAATTGCACGGCCAGCGCGTTGGTGCCGGAAAAATACGAGAGCTTCGAGGGCCGGACATCGACCACATTGCCATTGGCCGTGTACTGGCCGAGTGCGGCATCGTCCGCCTCGGGCCGGTAGCCAACGCGTTGCAGATAGGTAGTCAGGTCATCCGGACCCCACGCCTGCCCGGGAGCGATCTCCTCGGGAGCCGAAAAAATCTGTGTGGTGTTCTGAAGAATGTTGCCCGACAACCGGGCGTCAATCATTCGCCCGTACTTCACGTAGTAGTAGCCAAAAATGCTCGCCGCCACCAAGAAACAACCAAACACCACACCCAACAGGGTCAGGCCGTACTTCGACGTCCAGAATCCCTTTGCTATGCGGATCCTCAAGTTTTCTCCATCGGGCTGAAAGGTAGGCCAAGCGTTTATACGCACGCCCACGCCACTAGTGTCTCGTACTGCTGCCGCCGCCGCAAAGATACAGTTTCAGGTCAGTTCCAAAGGGTTTAGATGCCGATAGCGCCCGCGCTTTTGCTTGCCTAGGTCAGCGACTTGTTTTCGCTGTTGGGGTTGAAGTGCAAATCCACGTGATAGAACAGGATGTCTACCGGCACCTTGTAGTCCACGGAGATCGACACGCGCGTGCTGACCGCGCTTACTTTGATATCTTCGCGCGTCGCCGGAATCTCCAGATCCTCAATCGTCTTGAACACCTTCTCCTTGATCTGGTCTTCTGTGCTGTGCTCCACCACGCCAAACCGCGCAATTTCCTGCACCTTGTCATTCAACTCGTAGTAGGCGACGTAGGGCGGAATCACCTTGATACCGGCAACGACGCCGAGCAGCAGGATTCCGGTGACGATAATCGCCTTCAGCTTGCCTTCACCACGCTCAGACCGGCGTCCCGCGCGCAATCCGCTCTTTTTTTGCCCTGCAAGTACCACTTTCGCTCTCCTGCGCGCACGAAAAGCACAGCCGCGCGCCAACTCAGCTCTACTAGCCGAAGTTAGCACCCGGCCTTTTCCTCCATCAATAACCCCTCCGTACAGGTGTTTCCTCCGCGCTACCCCCTCGGTGCTAGAATTCTCCCCGCGTTATGAGGGCTAAAATGAACACAACTCGCCGTCAGTTCCTTGCTACTTCCGCTCTGGCTGCTTTGGCTCCCCGGTTCCTGTCGCCTGCCGCCGAAAAGCCCAGGCTAGCCTTCTCAACGCTCGGCTGCCCCAAATGGCCCTTCGCTCAGATCCTCGACTTCGCTCAATCCAACGGCTTCTCCGCCATCGAAATCCGCGGCATCCTTGGCGACCTCGACCTCCCCAACCGCCCCGAATTCGCTCCCGACCAGATCGCCGCCACCAAGAAGGTCATTACCGCCCATGGCATCAAAATCTCCGATCTCGGCAGCTCTTCCGAAATGCATCTCACCGACGCCGACAAGCGCGCCAAGAGCATCGTCGACGCCAAGCGTTTCATTGACCTCGCGGAAGAGCTCGACGTCCCATACGTTCGCATCTTCGGAAACAAGATCGAGGGCGATCAGCAAGAATGCATTCACCGTGTAGCGGCCAGCATGCGCGAACTCGCGGTCTACGCCAAGCCGCACAACGTCACTGTCATCGTCGAATCCCACGGCGACTTCGTCACGTCGCCGCTAGTGAAGCAAGTCCTGACGGAGGCCGACCACCCCAACGCCGCGCTGTTGTGGGACGCCCACCACACGTTCGTGGACGGCCACGAGGAACCCGAGTTCACCGTCCGCGAACTTGGCCAATGGATTCGTCACACCCACTTGAAAGACTCGGTTCCCCAAAGCGGCGAGCGACACTACGTCCTTACCGGCAAAGGCAATGTGCCCATTGCGCGCCAAATGCAGGCTCTGGCCGCCACCAACTACAAAGGCTATTTCTGCTTCGAATGGGAAAAGCTATGGCACCCGGACATCGCCGAGCCTGAAGTCGCCATAGCCGATTTTGCCCGCGTCGCGCCTACCTACCTCAGTACAGGCAGACCTGGATGAATCCCGCAGCGGCGAGCCGCGAGCGAACGTTCGCAGCGCGGCTCAAGAGCCAGAGCGTCGATTTCCGGAAGTTGCTGTTCTCGCCTACCTCAGTCCGTAACGGAACGAGATCGTTGAGCCGTCGTTTAGCGTAATCAGGAAGATATAGGTCTGGTTGGCCCACAGCGCCTTGTTGTTGATGTTAAAGATCCACTGCTGGGCCGTCGGATCCCACCGGAAATTGTTGTCAGGTGTCGTAGAGTCAACCGACTCGTTTACGGTGTTGGTGACAGTTCCGCTGATCGTTTGATAAAGCACAAAGGTCTTCACAGCGCCCGCCGCTCCGATTGACACTCCGTTCGCATCGCACACTCGGAATTTCGCCGGCGAGGTACTTTTCGAATTGAATACACTAGTTCCGTCAACGTTGATCGGTTGCAGGATTTGATGACCGGCATCTCCATTGCATACGCCGCCCACTGCATATTGCACGGTCTGAGTTGTGCTGCCGCTGCTTCCTGTGAAGTTCATATCGCCACCATATGTGGCGGTAATGAGATTCGCATTCACAGGTATCGCTGAAGTGGTCAAAGTCCATTTGCCCGAGCCGATGGACGTGCCTGTGCCCAGGCTTGTGTTCGTGGTTGTATCCACGAAGGTCACCGTTCCAGTCGGCGTTCCCGCGATTTGCGGTGTCACCGTCGCCGTGAACGTGACGGGCTGGTTCAGTACTGAAGGATTCAGCGACGACACGACAGCCAGCGTGGTGGTTGCCTTCGTCACAGAAAGTGTGGCCGAAGCAATCGACGAACTCGACTTAAAGTCCGTCGAGCCGCTGTAGCTCGTTGCGATCGCGTAATTCCCTGCATTTACCGAAGGCCCCAACGTGAATGATGCCGAAGCGGCTCCAGCTGTGACTGTTCCGGACGTGACTGTTCCGACGACGTTGTTCAAGTTGTCCCGCACGGTAAAGGTTACGGTCCCGCCGTTTACGGCAGCGCTGTTGGTTGTGTTGCTTACCGTAGCATTCAGAGTGACGCTGGCAGTGCCATACGTCGCGCCCGCGGCCATCGGCGTTACCGATGTGCTGTCCTGATTCACAATCAGCGTACCCGTACTTCCCGCTGTCGTGCTGCTCTGATTGAAATCAGTTGACGGTCCGAAGGTTGCCGTAATGGCATAACTGCCGGCATGGACGGACGTTCCTAGGGGGAAGGAAGCCGTCGCAACGCCGCCGGCAACGGTGCCCGACGTGACCGAACCAATCGTTACGACTCCTTGCTTCACCGTGAAGGTTACGTTGCCTTCGTTGATCACGGCACTGTTGGTCGTGTTGGTGACGGTAGCCTGCAAACTGACGCTAACGTCGCCGTAATTTGCCGCCGCGCCTGCTGTACCGGTCGCGGTATTGTCCGGATTGATCGTGAACGTCGCTCCCGTGTTAGTTAGAGCGTAGTTGCTCAGCACCGCCGTCGGCGAAAGATTTGCGGTGATGTGATACCCGCCTGCTTGAACCGTCTCACCTGACGCTCGACTGTAAGTCGCTGTCACGCCGTCGGCAGTTACAAAGTTCGACCCGCTTCCGGTCGTCAACGGATTCGGATCGGAATCGGCATAGTTCTTGCTCGCAGGCTGCGTGGTCCAGGTAGCGGGCCGCGTGGCAATCGTGAACGCTGCGCCATTGTTGGTAATGCTGTAATTCGACAGTACTGCTGCCGGAGAAAGGGTAGCCGTGATTGGATACGGTCCTCCGAGAACCGTCTCCCCCGCTGCGCGGCTGTAGCTTGCCGTCACACCGTCCGCTGGCAAGAAGTTGCTTCCGCTACCCGTGGTCAGTGGATTCGGGTCCGCGTCTCCGTATGTCTTGCCTGCGGCCGCGGTCGTCCACGTCGCGAGCCGCTTGTTGATCGTGAAGTCCGCCCCAGTGTTCGTCACGTTGTAGTTGTCCAGCACACCGGCAGCGGCACTTAAGGTCGCCGTGATGTGATACGGCCCGCCTAGCACCGTTTCTCCCGCCGCGCGGCTGTAGGTCGCCGATACCGGATCGACGACGTTGGTTCCACTACCGGTTGTCAGCGGACTCGGGTCGGGATCTCCATACGTTTTGCTCGCAGTCTGCGTCGTCCACGTCGCATTGCGCCTGCTGATCGTGAAGTCCGCTCCAGCGTTCGTCACGTTGTAGTTGTCCAGCACACCCGCAGCGGCGCTCAGCGTCGCCGTAATGTGGTAGGGCCCGCCTGCTACAGTCTCTCCCGCCGCTCGGCTGTACGTCGCCGTCGCCGGATCCACGAAGTTAGCTCCACTGCCTGTCGTCAGCGGGTTTGGATCGGCATCCCCATACGTCTTGCTCGCAGCCTGCGTCGTCCATGTAGCATTGCGCTTGCTGATCGTAAAGTCTGCTCCATTGTTCGTCACAATGTAGTTGTCCAGGACCCCTGCCCCCGCGCTCAGCGCCGCTGTAATGTGGTTCGGCCCGCCCGCGACCGTTTCGCCCGCTGCGCGACTGTACGTCGCCGTCACCGGATCCACGAAGTTAGCTCCACTGCCTGTCGTCAACGGGTTCGGGTCCGCGTCTCCGTACGTCTTGCCTGCGGCCACGGTCGTCCACGTCGCGAGCCGCTTGTTGATCGTAAAGTCCGCTCCAGTGTTCGTCACGTTGTAGTTGTCCAGCACACCCGCAGCGGCGCTTAGCGCAGCTGTAATGTGGTAGGGGTTGCCTGCGACGCTTTCTCCGCTTGCTCTGCTATACGTCGCCGATACCGGATCGACAAAGTTAGCTCCACTTCCTGACGTCAGTGGATTTGGATCGGCATCCCCATACGTCTTGCTCGCAACCTGCGTCGTCCACGTCGCATTGCGCTTGCTGATCGTAAAGTCCGCGCCCGCATTGGTGATGTTGTAATTTGACAGCACGCCGCTCGGCCCCAGTGTGGCCGTGATGTGATACGGCCCGCCTAGCACCGTCTCTCCCGCCGCTCGGCTGTAGGTTGCCGTCACATTGTCTGCCGCCACGAAGTTGCTTCCGCTTCCCGTCGTCAGCGGGTTTGGATCGGCATCCCCATACGTCTTGCTCGCAGCCTGCGTCGTCCACGTCGCACTTCTCGTGTTAATCGTAAAATTCGCGCCCGCATTCGTAATGTTGTAGTTCGATAGCGCTGCCGCAGGGCTCAGCGTCGCTGTGATCAAATACGGTCCTCCAGCCACGGTCTCCCCAGCGGCCCGGCTATAAGTCGCAGTAACGTTGTCGCTCGCCAGGAAACCGCTCCCGCTTCCCGTTGTCAAGGGACTAGGATCCGCATCACCATACGTTTTGCTGCTCGGATTAGTGGTCCAGGTCGCGTTCTTCCTGTTTACGTTGACCGTCACGTCTTTCGAGGCATTCGTGTAGTTCGTCGTATCTGTTGGCGTGAAATCGACGTGCAGCGTCTGACCGTTCCCCGCATTCAGCACTGTCCCCGCCGCCGGAGTGTACGCGAACGATCCCGGTACGGAAGCCGTCGCATTCAACTGGCCCGCGCCCAATGCGGTTCCGTAGGTAATATCGGCCGGATTCGCCCACGTAATCGTCGGCGTCGCCTTGCCGACCGTCAACGTCTGCGTGCCGCTGGTGCTCGCTCCATACTGAGTCCCGCTAATCGTGGCGGCGGAAAACGACGCGGCCACGTTGTGCGCCGCAACGGTAAGCGCCGAGGGATGATAGGTCGTCAAGCTCGCGATGCCACCCGCACCTGTCGTTGCAGAGCCCGCACCGACACCATCGACCGTAAAATTCACCGTCGCTCCGACCACGCCCGCGCTCGTATCATTGCGCGTCAGCGTGGCCATAAACGTCACAGGCCCCGTCGACCCGAACGCCACACTGCTCGGGCTCACACTGTTCATCACCAGCGTCGTCGGAACTGTTGCGCTCACCGTTAAAGAACTCGATGCGGTGTTGCCCGTCAAAGTAAGGCCGCCGCCGTTAGCCGTAATCGTGCCGGTCGTGTTGTTCTTGGTTCCCGAGGTTGTAGCAGTCACGCTGACCGACAGAGTGCATGAACCGTTTGCCGGTATCGTGCCGCCGGTGAGGCTCACAGTCGTCGCGCCGGCGCCAGCCGAAAATGTGCCGCCGCAAGTATTGGATGCTGAAGGCGTACTGCTGACCTGTAAACCAGCAGGCAACGGGTCGCTAAATGCCGCATTCGTCAGCGCCGATCCATTGCTGTTTGTCGGGGTAAAGCTAAGCGTGGATGCGCCGCCCACATTGATGCTCGAGGGTGAAAAAGCCTTGCTGATGGCAGGCGGTGCAAAGACACCTACGGTGTACGTAATGCTGTCGCTGCACTGGTTGCCCCCTCCCGAAGTGCACGTAGGAGACGTAATGCTCGAACTTAGAGTGATCGTGTCGCCGGTCTCCGGAGCCGCCGGCGCTGTGAAATGAAAGGTCAGCAGCAAGTGCGTCGACGTCGAGAGGTTGGTAAAGCTTCCAGTCGTGGTGTCCGACGTCGTGATGTTGCCAGACTTGGTCAAGGTCCAATTGCCGGCACACCCGTCGCCGGATCAAATACCTCTGCTGAACCCAGATCCGCGGAGCCGTTGTTTCCTCCCGCAACGAGGACCCTGCCATCCAGCAACGAAGTCGCTGAATGCCCCACGCGCGGCGAAGTCATCGCCGGACCCGCGGAAACCGCATTCGTCGTCGGATCAAACACGTCGCTGGTCGCAACGGGCACGCTTCCGTTTGACCCGCCGGTAATCAACACACGCCCGTCACCCAGGCTTGCTGACGCCAATCCCATTCGCGGCGAAGACAGCGATCCTGCAAAGCTGAACTGCCCGGTGCTTGGATCGAAAATTTCTACTGCCGAGCTCGGGGTATTGCCGTTTTGTCCGCCGGCAATCAACACACGCCCATCTTTTAGCAACGAGGCGGTCGCTTTGCTCCGCGCTTCCACCATTCCTTCCGCTACGGTCGTCCATGAATCCGATGTCGGATCGTAAATTTCTGCCGAGTTCGTCGCGCCTCCACCTGCCGTCACGCCACCGGCAACCAGTGCTCGCCCATCCATCAAGACCACCGACACGTGCCCACTTCGCGGCGTCGCCATCGCGCTCGCGTTGGCAAAGGAGCCGTCCGTGTTGAACACTTCCGCGGTGTTTACCGCATCCGTCCCGTTGTGGCCGCCCGTGATAAGAATCCGATGGTCCTGCAGCAATACCGCAGCTGCCCCGCTGCGTGCCACGGCCATGGAGCCCATCGGCTGCCAGGTTCCCGTTGGTACCGTGGGGATAGTCGCGACACCCGCGACAACGATCAACAACAATACGGCAATGCATCCAAGCAATGCGGCGGCTGGGCGTTTCATAAACGATCCTTTTCTAAACGCAGTTCGGCTTCTAGACACAGTTCGGCGCAGTCCTGCCAGAAAGGTCTGGTCGTTTTGCCCTAACGGGCTCTGGTACTTGAGGCGGTCGGAGGACAGTTCACCGCAGGGGACGGTTGATATGGGGAGTAGCAAACGCCATTCCATCGCCGGTTCCCAAACCGTCGGCAGGACGTCTCAATTTAAAGAGCCTTCTATTCAGCGATTTGCGTTTTTGCTTGGGAGGGCCGTACTGAGCGGGCTATAGCGTCCCGACTACCATTTCTCAAACCCTATAGTCCACAATCGTTTACACATGCGAAAAGGCTGGTGTCTTTCCGAGCAAAAGCCGGCCGGTCAAAACGAAACATCCCAAATCGCCGCCGCCTGCTCAAGCGTCACCAATGCCCGCGCGTGGTCGGCGAGCGCTTGCGCATAGGAAAGATAGATGTCAGCCGACGTTCTCTGAGCATCAATCACTTCCAGCAGCGTCGACCCGCCCCGCTGATAAGCATAGAGCCGCGCCTCCAGCACCCGATCGGCATCCTTCAGCAATCCGTCGCGGTAAACGTGCAGCCGCTTCACGGCCGCCCCGTACTGCGCGAAGGCGTCCCGTACTTCCGTTTCCGCTCGCAGCCTGGTCGCCTGCAGCTGAATTTCCGCTTGGGTGCGGTTGGCGCGCGCCGTCTCGAGCTCGCCGCGATTCTTCCAACGCGAAAACGGCAGGTTCACGGATAGCGTGGCGGAAAGAGTATTGTCGGCCGGTTGCACGAATCCTCCCGTGCCCTCCGCCAAGTGCGAATACCCTCCGCTCACCGTCAGGTCCGGAAGCAAGTTCACGTTCGCCAGTTCAATCCGCAGCTCGGCAGCTTTCAACCCGCGCTGCTTGGACAGCACGTCGGGCCGCCGCTCGAGAGCCGTCACCACCAGCTGCGCCACATCGAACGTTCGCACCGGAATGTCCAGCGTACCGTCCGGTACCGGCAACCTGTCCGCGATACGCTCCGGCTTTCCGAGCACCTGGCCCAACACCAGGTCCGCGCTCACCACGTTCGCCTCGGCCAAAATCAGATCCGCCTCGAATTGCTCGCGCTCCACCCGCGACTGCACCAGCTCGATTTCGCCGATCTCTCCCACGCGATGGCGTTCTTCATTGACGGAAACGATGCGGTCCAGCTCACCGCTGCTCTTGTGCTTCGAAACCAGAATCGCTCGCGCGCTCAACGCGTCGATGAAGGCGCCCGTCGCCGTCGCTCGCAGTTGCCGAACTGCGTCGTCATAGTCCGCATTGGCCGCGCTCAGATCCTGTTTTGCCGCGCGCATGCGATGCCCGCGTTTCCCTCCGAGTTCGACAGGAGCGTCGAGTCCGATGCTGAATGTGGTGGGATTTCCCTGTCCGGACAAGTCCACCACCGGGAGCCCAAAGTCGGCAGACCAATCGGGCCTTTGCGCAGCCGTGGTCAGTCCGGCGTGGACGATGGCGACAGTGGCCCGCTGTGCCGCCAAATCCAGATTGAAGCGCATGGCCTCGGCCAGGTAATCCTCAAAACCAAGGTGCGGCCGCGGGTCCTCGGTGGAACGGTTTTGCGAGGAGCCAGCTTGCTCAGTCGCGCCCACCGCCGGGTTCGTCTGGGCCCGCGCGACGGGTCCGCTCCCCATGGCCAGAGCCGCCAGCGCCGCCAGTGTCACCAGACGTTTCCACTTCATCAGGAATTCTCCCAGTGCGCCGGGATCGGAAGATGCCGCCTCTCGGCCTGCTGCTCGAGCAGCAGATAGATCGACGGCAACACAAACAGCGTTAGCAACGTCGCCGTCACCAGCCCGCCTACGATCACCGTAGCCAGCGGACGCTGCACGTCGCTTCCTACACCGCGCGCCAGAGCCGCAGGCAACAGTCCCAGGGCGGCAACGGTCGCCGTCATCAGCACCGGCCGCAATCTTTGCGTCGCGCCTTCCATCACCGCTCGATGCAGGCCCCGGGTCGCCTGCCGTTGATGGTTCAAGCTCGCCACCATGATCACGCCGTTCTGCACCGCTACTCCGAACAGCGCAATGAATCCGACCGCGCTCGACACGTTCAGCGTCATCCCGCGCATCCAGAGAGCCAGCAGTCCGCCTAGCAGCGCCACCGGAACAATGGTCAGAATCAGCGCCGCGTGGCGAATGGTTCCAAACGACGAATACAGCAGCACAAAGATCAGCGCGATCACTCCGGGAACGATATACGCCAGCCGCTTCTGAGCGCGCTGCTGGTTTTCAAATTGTCCGCCCCATTCGAGCTGATACTTTGTTCCGTCAAACTTCACCCGCTCCGCAATCTTGGCATGGGCCTCAGCGAGAAAGCTCGAAAGGTCGCGTCCGCGCAGATTCAGCCGCACGGTCAGGTGCCTGCGGTTCATCTCCCGCGTGATCGTGCTCTCGCCGGTCGTCGAACTGATTTGCGCCACTTGCGACAACGGAATCCGCGCGCCGGAGGGCAACGTCACCGTCAGACTGCTGATGGCCTCGGCGCTTCCCCTGACGCTCTCTGGAAACCGCAACGCAATGTCGTAAATCCGCTCGCCGATGAAAACGTTCGATATGGCCTTTCCGCCGATCCCCGATTCGATGATGGTCGCAATGTCCGCCACGTTGATGCCAAACCGCGCCGCCGCCTCGCGATCCACCTTCACCTGGATTTGCGGCAGCGGCGGCTCCTGGTCGATCGTCACGTCCGAAGCACCCGGAATCGCTTGCAGCAAGTTCACCAGCTCTCCTGCAATGCGCCGCGTCTCTTTGAACTCGTGTCCGAACACCTTCACCACCAGGTCGCTGTGCGCGCCGGAAATCTTGTCGTTCACGCCGTCAATCATGGGCTGGGAAAAGCCCACGGAGGTTCCGGGAATTTTCGCGTAGCGCTCGCCGAGTCTCCGGATCAGGTCCGCCTTGTCGCCGTGATTCGCCCAGCTGTCGTACGGTTTTAATCCGACGAAACTCTCGATGTGCGATGGGGTCCAAGGATCGGTTCCGTCGTCGTTGCGCCCCAGCTGCGTCACCATGGTCGAAATCTCGGGGAACTCAAACGTAGCAGCGCGCAGCTCATCCGCCATCGAAGCCGCCTTTTCGAGCGAAATCCCCGGCGGCAGCTGCACCTGCAGCCAGATCGATCCCTCGTCGAGATAGGGCAGGAACTCTTTTCCGATGCCCACCGCCAGCACCATCGCCAGCGCCATCGCCATTACCCCCGGGATAATCGCAACGAGCGGCCGGTGCGTCAGGTGATGCACGGCAAGCGTGTAGCGCCGCGTCAGCCAGCTGAGCACCGGATTCTCAAACGGCTTGCGCGGCCGCTTATAGACCACCAGGGCCAGTCCCGGAATGATGGCCAGCGCCATGAGCAAAGCGCCCAGCAGCGAATAGCCCACTACATAGGCCATCGGCGAAAACAGCTTCTTTTCCACGCGTTGAAATGCGAACAGCGGCAGGTACGCCGTGATGATGATGAGCGTCGCGAAAAAAATCGGCCGTGCCACCTGAATCGCCGACGCTCGAGCATGTTCTTCCGCCAGCGGTGCGTCCGGGTGTTCTTCCCGATGCCGCAGGATGTTTTCCATGATCACGATCGCCGCGTCCACGATGATTCCGAAATCGATCGCGCCCAAGGACAGCAGGTTCGCCGGAATATGCGTGAAGCGCATGCAGATGAAGGCGAAGAGCAGGGAAAACGGAACCGTGATCGCCACCATCAGCGCGCCGCTCGCGCTGCCCAGGAACAGGACCAGCACCAGCAGCACCAGGCCGATGCCTTCAAGCAGCGTTTGCGATACCCGATGCACGGTCGTGCGAACCAGATCCGTCCGGTCGCTATACGGCACGAGCTTCGTATCCGGCGGCAGGATGCCGCTGTTCAAAGCTGCGACCTCGGCGTGCACACCTTCGAGTACCTGCGAAGGATTCGATCCCTTGAGCAGCAGCACGATGCCGGACACCGTATCTGGATTGCGGTCCTTTCCGAGGACGCCACGCCGCTCGAGCGCTCCCAGCCGCAGCACGCCCAGATTTTTCACGTAAACCGGTGTTCCGCCCTTGGCCAGGATGACGATGTTCCCCAGATCCTCGAGCGAGCGGATCAACCCGATCCCGCGCACCACGTAGCCCTGCTCGCCGCGCACCACGATGCTGCCGCCGGCGTTGGCGTTATTGGCCTGAATCGCCGCGATCGCCTGCGCCAGCGACACGTTGTATTGCGCCAGCTTCGCCGGATCCACCACCAGCTGAAATTGCGTGGTTTCACCGCCGAAATTGGTTACATCGGCAACTCCCGTGGCCTGCTTCAACCGCGGAATCACCACCCATTGCTGCAGCTCGCGCAGCTCCCGTTCGTCGCGAAAGTTCGATTCGAGCGTGTAGCGGTAGATCTCTCCAATGGGTGAGGTCAGCGGATCGAGCCCCGGATTCGCGCCCGGCGGAAGCTGCACTCCGTTGATTCGCTCCGTAATACGCTGCCGCGCCCAGTAGTCGTCCACTCCGTCCTGAAACACCAGCGTGATGAGCGAAAGGCCGAACGTGCTGTGCGAACGCATGACCTGGAGGCCCGGAATCCCGTTCAGTTCCCTCTCGAGCGGAATCGTCACCTGCTCTTCCACCTCTTCCGCCGCATGACCGGGGAACTGCGTGATCACCTGCGATGTGACATCGGCAATGTCCGGATAGGCCTCAATCTCCAGAGCCTTCCACGACGCATAGCCAAACACCGCCATCAGAATGGCGATGAGCCAGACAAGCTTCCGCCGCCGCAGGCAGAGCGTTACAAACCTTTCGATCATTGCAGCAGAGCTCCCTCGCGGATCAGCACCTTGTCTCCCACCGCGACGCCGCTCTTGATGATGGTCCGCCCGGCTTGCTGCTCTCCCGTAGTCACCTTGCGCTGCTCATACGTGTTCGCCGCCACCTCGACAAAGACTGTCGTGTGCTCTCCAATCAAAACCAGTGCCGTGGTCGGCACGGTCAGCTCCTCGGTGTCCCAGGTCTTCAGCGTCACCGTCGCAAACATCGCCGGCCGCAACCTTCCATCGGTGTTCGGATAAGCGATGCGCACCTTGGCCGTTCTGGTATCCGGATCGAGAACGTCGGCTACAAACAGGACCTTTCCGCGAAACGTTTCCGACGGGTAGGCGCCAAAGGTGGCTGTAGCCGGATCGCCGCGGTGTACGTAATGGATGTCCTTCTCCTGCACATTTGCCGTAACCCAAATGTCGGAAAGATCGGCTACGGTCATCAGCGGCGCCGTGGGGTCGTTGCGAAACTCTCCGGTGGCCGTCGTCACATCCAGCACTTTTCCCCTGAGCGGGGAGCGCACGATCAATGGCGCGCCCAACTGCGTCCGGTCCGGGTCCATTCCCAACTGCAGCAGGCGTTGCTTCGAGCGGTTGAAATCGCTCTGCGCGGAATCACGATCCGTCCGCGCCTGATCCACGTCGCGTTGCCCGACAATCCCATGCCCCGCCAGATCTTGCTGGCGCGTCAGGTTCCGCTCCGCCTGTGCCAACAGGCCCCGGGTGCGCGCATAGTCGGTCTGTGCGCCCACGAAGTCCGGCGCGTCGATCGCCAGCAGCTCCTGTCCCTTTTTCACCGCGTCGCCCGGATGCACGTAGAGTTCAAGCACGCGCCCGTTGAGCGGCGGCAGGATGCGCGCGTAGCGCGCCGGATCGGCTTCAACCGATGCCGGCGCCGCTACCGTCCGCGTAAACGTCGTCATCTTCGCGGTCTCGACTTCAAGCCTTCCCGCCAACGGCGCCGACGGCGGCACCACCACGCGGTTTCCCTGATGCTGGATGGCGGCGCCGTCGTCCGCCGCGGCTTGTTTCCGCCCTTCGCCGCAACCGCAGGCCGACACCCATGCCGCGGCCAAAAGCGCTAGCGCACTTCGCATAAAGTCCTCTTCAATCCATGGAGCCCAGGTCAATGCCCTCATTTAAGCCGGGGATTATGAATGGCTGGTAAAGCCGCCTCGTTGATACTATACTTGGTATAGTATGTCAAGGAGGGTCTTCGATGGCCCACACCAGCGAAGAAAAAAAGAAACTGTTGGCCAGGGTCAACCGCTTGCAAGGTCAGCTCGAGAGTATTCACAGCGCCATTTCCGAAGAACGCGACTGCGCCGACGTGCTCCAGCAAATCGCCGCCTGTCGCGGCGCCATCAACAGCCTGCTGGTCGAAATCATCGACGGCGAAATCCGCTTCCACGTCCTCAGCCGCAATTCCAAGGTGGATTCGCGCGAAGCCAGAGCCGCCGAAAATCTGCTTGAAATTCTCCATCGCTACATCAAATGACCAGGAGCGGCCCGTTGCGGACGTTCATTCAGCCGTAAACCGCTTGAATGTGGCCGCGGCTATACTGCTGCGATGGCCCGCTGCCCGTTCTCGTCTTTTGTCTCGCTTGCCTGGCCCTGACCGGGGCCGGCGTCGCCCGCCCCCAGCTTCAGGGCATGGTCGGCGGTCAATACAGCGTGCGCAGCGGCCTTGCCATCACTTTTGGATTTATCGCCGGCAAATACGAAGCCAGTCCTCGCATTGGCGGCCAGCTCGGTCTCTCGATGGATTTTCCCGGCCTGTTCCGGGGCGCGAATCACGGCCGCCAGTAGCCGCTAGCTTTTGCCGCTGTGCGTCTCCGTCCACGATCGCGCGATCCGCTCCGCTATCCTCTTCATCCCGTCTGGCACCGTCAGCTCCAGCCCCTTGGCCGGTTCGACCAGCTCCGCCGCGCCTTCGCCCGATAGCGTGATTTTCTGCGTAATCTTGGCCCGCCGGGCGGCCAACTCTGAAAAGCTCCAGCGGAATCGAACGGTCGCACCACCCACGCTCATCTCAATGAGCGCCGAGCGTCCTGGTACAACCTCCCGGATCACGGACTCGAACGTCTGTCCGGGCAAAATTGTCGTGAGCCTGGTTCCAACCGCGAAAGGCCCAGCAAACTCAAACCGCGCCGGCGGATCGTCCCAGTTCGCGGGATTTGTCCAATACTTCCAGGCAAAGCCCCGCGGCGCCTCGCATTCAACCGTATGTTCGAATTCCCACACCGTTTCGCTCACGGCAGAGCCGGGCGACTCTGCTTAATAGGCCCGGGCAAAAATCGCTCGTTCCTTGGCCTCTTGCCCGCAGTAGACGCACTTGCGGTTTCCCGGGGCGCCGCCTGTTCCTAGCACCGCTTCCTGGTCGAGCGGGATACAGCGCATCGTCGCTCGCGTCTCTTCCTTGATCTTCGCTTCGCAATCGCCGCTGCCGCACCAGCCCGCGAAGGCAAAGCCGGTCTCAACGGCGGATTTGAATTCGTCGTAGGTGGCCGTGGCCTGGGTGTTCGACCGGCGGAACGCCAAGGCTTTGTCAAAGAGCGACTGCTGAATCTCCACCAGCAGCTTTTCGATCGTCGCCGGCAAATCCGCGAGCGAAGCTGAAATCTTCCCTTCCCGACCCGGGCGGTCGCGTCGCGCCACCACCGCCGCCTGCTTGGCCACGTCTTTCGGTCCAAGCTCCACGCGCACCGGAACTCCGCGCATCTCCCAGTCGTTGAATTTCCATCCGGGACTTTGCCCTTCGCGTTCGTCGACTACCACCCGGATCTTCGCCTTCAGCAGCTGCGCCTTCAGCTCTTTCGCGACACCCAGCACCGCAGCTTTCTCTTCCTCGTTCTTGAAAATCGGCACGACGACGCACTGATACGGCGCCAGCTTGGGCGGCAGCAGCAATCCCTGATCGTCGCCGTGCACCATGATGATGGCGCCGATGAAGCGCGTCGAGAGTCCCCACGATGTGGTCCAGCAATGCTGCAGCTGGCCGTTCTGATCGAGATATTTCACATCAAATGCTTCCGCGAAATTCTGCCCCAGATAGTGCGAAGTGCCGGCTTGCAGCGCCTTACCGTCGCCCATCATCGCTTCGATCGAATAGGTGATGTCGGCTCCGGCGAACTTCTCCGCGTCGGACTTGGCCCCCGGAATCACCGGAATCGCCGCATCGTTCAGCGCAAAATCCGCGTAGACATCCAGCATCTGGCGGGTCTCTTCCATCGCCTCCTGCCGGGTGGCATGCGCGGTGTGGCCTTCCTGCCAGTAGAACTCCAGCGTGCGCAAAAACAGCTTTGTTCGCAGCTCCCAGCGCACCACCGAATTCCACTGGTTCATGAGCACCGGCAGATCGCGGTAGGACTGAATCCACTTCGACCACATGTGGCCGATAATCGTTTCCGAAGTCGGCCGCAGTATCAGCGGCTCGGCCAGCTGTTCGCCGCCGCCGATCGTCACCACCGCCAGTTCCGGCGAAAACCCTTCCACGTGGTGCTTCTCTTTTTCGATAAAACTCTTCGGAATCAACAGCGGAAACGCCACGTTCTGGTGGCCGGTCGCCTTGAATCGCCCGTCGAGCGCCTGCTGGATGTTCTCCCACAAGGCCCAGCCATAGGGCCGCACAATCATGCAACCGCGCACCGGCGCGTAGTCCGCCAGTTGCGCCTTCAAAACCAGCTGGTTGTACCACTCGGAAAAATCCTGTGCCCGTGTCGGGAGCTTTTCTTCGGCCATGAAACTCTCAGTCATCCCTCATTCGCGAATTCTGCGCTGCAGTGAACAAAAAAGCGTATCGGACACGTCGACCGCTGTCAAAGGAGGAAGTTCCTGGACGGGCGCCTTGCGGCCGTTGCGGCCGGCCGGCCTTACCTGTGAGCGGGCAGCAAATCCCAAATGGCCGGATCTTCCGTACCCAGCACCCAGGAACAGAACCCAGAGAGGCCACGTTCCCGAACCAGATCGTAGCGCTCTTTGAAGGTGCGCGCGTCGGTGAAGAAAATCCATTCGCGCATGTCGCCGCGATTGACGTAGCACCAGACGGTACGATCGGCCGCATCCCATTCGACCTTCGCCCCGTAGGTGCGCGCCAAATCCATGGCATCGGGGTAGGAAATGTAGCTCGCCATCGGGTTGGCTTTGTAGCCCACCTCGCTTGCGTCCTTCACCGGCATCCCGGCAAACCAGTGATAGCCGTACAAGGGAATTCCAAGCGAAAGTTTTCCGGGCGGAACGACCTTCAGCGCGTAATCGACATTCGCAACCACCCAATTCCAGCCTGAAACCGGTCCGGGAACGGTCCACTGCGTGTTTTGGTCGTAGGTCATAAGGCAAAGCAGATCGACCGCCTCGCCGATTGCTTTCAGATCGTAGGCGCCGCGCCAGTTCTCATAGAGCCAGGCCGAAAACTGCGTTTCGCTTCCCGGACCGCCCGGCGCATTGGGGACGGTCGCAATGGAGAGCTGCAGGCCTTCGTGGTGAAGGGTCGCGGCGCTGTCCTTGACCAGCGCCGAAAGCGCGTCGCGGTCGGTCCAGCGCACGTTTTCAAAGTCAAATTGAATGCCGATGTAGCCGTTTTCCTTGCAAGCGCGGACGAGCGCATCGAGCATGCGTTTTTGTGCGGTGGCGTCGCCGAGGAACTTGTGAAATTCGGCTTGCACAAAGCCGCTGTTCAGGACGATCGGCATCACCGGCACGTGCCGCTGTTTCGCCGCCTCGAGTACCAGTGGATTCGGCGCTCCTGAAACCAGCCCTTCGGAGTTCGTCCCATACCAGGTGGGCACCAGGAGATCGACTTTGTCGGCGTGCGCCAAAAACGAATGAATCGAAGTCGGATCACTTGTCAGATAGAAGAGCGATTTGGGCCGTTCAGCACCATGGGAAACTGCGGGAAGCAGACTCAGAAACAGGAAAATCAGGATGCGCTTCATAGACCGCCGAGTCTAACGAATGCTTCGTACGCAATGCAATTCAAGATTCGACGTTTCGACTGCTCGAGAAGAGCAGTTCGCTCTTTGCAATCGGAGATGGGCAAGGTAGCATCCTTCGCCAAGGTAAATCTCTTGGCCGCCAACCCTTCGGCTCCATCCGTTGCGCAGCGCACCGCTGCCCGCACCATCGGATTCCTTCCCTCTCTCGCCATTTTCTACGGCTATACCGCAGGCGGGCCTTTCGGTTACGAAGAGATTTTCTCGCAATCGGGCCCCGGCATGGCGCTGCTGTTTCTCGCTTTCGTTCCGTTCTTCTGGAGCATCCCCATGTCGTTCGCCTCGGCCGAACTCAACAGCATCCTGCCGGTACAGGGCGGTTTTTACCGCTGGACGCGAGCGGCTTTCGGCGACTTTTGGGGATTTCAGTGCGGCTGGTGGAACTGGGTCGGGACGTTCCTTTTAAACAGCATGTACGGCGTTCTGATCATGGATTATCTCGTCCACTATCTGCCCGACCTCGGCGCCGAAGCCAAGTGGGCCGGCGCGTGCGCGGTGCTGGCCTTTTTTGTAGGCCTCAACATCCGCGGCATTCAGGTCTCCGGCTGGATTTCAACCGCGATGCTGGTAGCGGTCCTTGTCCCCGTCGCCGGCCTCTGCCTCGTTTCGCTACTTCACCTGCGCTACTCGCCTTTCGTGCCCTGGGTTCCGCCGGATCGGACCTTCGGCGCCATCTTTGGCCTGGGTCTCGCCCTGGCCATGTGGAACTATGCCGGCTATGAACAGCTCTCGAGCGTCACCGGAGAAATGGAAAACCCGCAAAAGACCTTTCCGCGAGTTCTTTTCTGGAACACCCCGATGAACATCCTCACCTACACGCTTCCGGCTGCGCTGGCTCTCGCCGTGCTCGGGAACTGGCAGGAATGGAAGACCGGTTTCATGGTGGAAGCTTCGCGGCGCATCGGCGGCGAGACCTTGGGCCTGGCCATGCTCCTGGCTTCCCTGGTCGCCAACGCATCGCTCTGCAATAGCACGATTCTCTACACCACGCGCATTCCCGCGGCGATGGCGCAGGACGGATATCTTCCTCGCTGGCTTGGCAGGCTCCATCCGAAGTTCGGCACTCCGGCCGGTGCGATGGCCGTCTGCCTGGCCGTGGGATGCCTGCTTTCGCGCTTCCGGGTGGTGGACCTCGTGAACATCTATATCTGGGCTCGCATCGCCACGTCCTTGCTCACTCTGCTCGCAGTTTGGGGCCTGCGCGTCAAAATGCCCGATGCGCCCAGACAATTTCGAGTCCCGGGCGGCAACCCCGGCCTGCTCTGCTCGATCCTTTTCCCGGCGATTCTCTGCGGCGTGAAGATCTACTACAGCGAACCCTTCGTGTGGCACTGGGCGCCCTGGCTGCTGGCCACGGGCCCTGTCGCCTATTGCATCTTTCGCTGGGGCCTCGGCTACAAACCGGCTCGGATGGAGCCTTTCTAGGAGATCATGCTGACGTTCACGATGAAGACGACGCGTGCGCCAGGTGCATGATGGCCGATCCCAAGTCCTACCGTTCCTGGCTTCCGGTGATTGTTGTAGGCGTGGTTGCGCTGGTGCTCGCTGAACGGCTTTTTTTGCTGGTGAGCCGCTACGCCGTGAACATCTTCTTTTCAGACCAGTGGGAATTCAGCTCTGCCACTGTTTTCGAGCGGCACTCCTTGTGGCAAATCTTCACCTGGCAGCACGGGCCGCACCGTCAAGGGCTCGGTGGAGTGCTGGTAAAGTGGATCGAGCCGTACTTCCGGTTTGACAGCCGGAGCGAGTCCTTCCTGGTGGCGGGAATCCTGGTTCTGGCCATGTTGCTCGCGGTCTGGCTCAAAGTTCGAATTTCTGACCGCATTGACTACTACGACGCGGCGATACCTTCGTTCGTGCTGACCGCGACGCAGTGCGAAGTGATCTTTGGTGCGACGAACCTTGCCCACGGCTCCCTACCGCTGCTGCTGATCATCCTGTATGGCCTGTCGTGGACAATCGCCAGCCCGATCGCGCGGTTTGCAGCCGTCCTCGTCGTCAATTTCCTCCTGGTCTTTACCGGCTTCGGCTTGCTCATGGGCGTTGTCAGTCCGGTGGCGATTCTCGTAAGCCTTTGGATGTCTTCCGGGAGCCGGCGGAACCTCGAGGTGCACCTTGCCGCCCTCGCTCTGGCCTTGCTATCGCTCGCTGTTTTTTTCCTCCACTACGCCTGGAATCCGGCCGTGGACTGCTTTGACAGCGCGTTAGTTTCGCGTTCTTGGCTCGACTACCTGCACTTCGCCGCGCTGATGTGTGCAAACTACGCCGGGTTTGACGGGTTGACGAGCCGCCATCCCTGGGTGTGGGGAGCTGCTCTGTTGGCGCTGCTTTCGCTGGCGCTGCTGGCGGTGGTCGTCCGCATCGCCCGCGGGCGCGGCATTGCCAGGGAGGCCTCCACAGGACTGGTGGTCTCCTTCGCATTGCTGACCTTCAGCGTGGTGTTCTGTGCCGCAGTCGCGCACGGGAGACTTTGCCTGGGGTTTGCAGCGGCGCAGGAATCACGCTACATGCCCTATCTCACACCCGGATTTCTGGGCGCCTATTTTTGCCTGCGCCAGAGCAAGGCGCAGCCATGGGTCCGCCACGCCGCACTGGCCGGATTTCTGGCGGCCTCGGTCTACGCCGGCTGGCCCGTCCACTTGGGGGACCAGCTTGAAATATCAGGATTCCATTCGACGAAGTTGAACTGGAAAAACTGCTACTTGGCCACGAGGAACATTGCCTTCTGCAACCGGCAGGTCGGCCGAAGAATCACCAATCCGGCAGAAGCCGCGAATCTGCAGCGGAAACTCGACTACCTCGAACGGGAAAATCTGAACCTTTTCGATGGGCGCTGAGTTTGCGCGGCGGATGAGGTACACTGCGACCGATGAAAACCCGCCGACGCAATTTTCTAAAATCTGCGGCTACTGCTGCCGCCACACCCTGGCTCGCGCAATCCTCCCGGCTGCTCGCCTGGTTGACGGAGGAACGCTCTCCGGCCGTGCAATTCCCGACCAGCCCCCGGGAACGCATCGCCGTCGCTTCCTATCCCTTCCGCGAATTCATCGCCGGAGCACACGATCCTCACGCAACCTCCGCGAAGATGCCGCTGAGAGAATTTGCCGGCCATGTGAAGCAAAAGTTCAACGTTACGCGGATCGAGCCGTGGAGCGAGCATTTCCTGTCAACCGATGCTGCTTACTTGGACGAGCTGCGCAACGCCGTGATGAAGGCCGGGAGTGGCTTCGCGAATATCGCAGCCGACGGCGAAGACAGCTTCTACTCTCCCGACGGGGCGGTGCGCGCGAAGGCGGTCACGTTCGGCAAGAAGTGGATCGACGTGGCGGCACATATCGGTTCTCCCAGCGTGCGAATCAACCTGGCTCCGGCTAAGGACACGAAACCCGATGCCGCGCTGGTCGCGGAATCGTTGAAGCTGCTCTCGGCCTACGGCGAGCAGAAAAACGTCGTGGTGCATCATGAGAACGACAACCCGCTGAGCGAAAATCCCTTTTTCATCGCCGGCGTGCTGGACCGCGTGAGCAGCCCCTGGGACCGTGCCCTGCCGGATTGCGGAAACAGCTTTTCCGCGATGCCTGCTGAGGACGCCTATCGCGGACTGGAGCAGATGTTTGCCCACGCCTACGGTATTTCTCACGTAAAGGATGTTTCGGTGACGGCAAAGGGGGAGGCCATTCCCGTAGACCTCTCGCGAGCGCTGGCCATCGCAAAAAAACACAACTACCAGGGCTATTTCTCGATGGAATGGGACACCACAGGCGACCCCTACGCGGGGACCCTGAAGCTCATCCGAACGACGCTCGCAAATATCTCCTAGGCCCGCGCGAAAGCAAATCAGACGGGTGGAACACCCAGGCCATAGGACGTTTCCTCGGCGCATTTCTTGCAAGGCAGCTCTTTGCCGAGTTGAGCCGAACGGCCTTCCGTAGTGATCACCCAGGGCCGATTTTGCCATGGCGGATTGTGGCGCACGTGTTGAGTATGCCCGCACTCGAGGTCGGCCACCCAGTCGCCGTGGGCGTCCTGATGAAAGGCGACGATTTTTCGTTGTGGCGGCGGGCTCATGCCAGCTGTTTGTACCAGCGGGCGCGCGATTCGTCTAGACAATCCGGAAATCGGCCGCGTCGGCCGGTCCCGGTACCCATTTACATCGTTCTCGCATCGCGCTAACTTTTAGATCCCGGCTTTTCCCCAGGCTCGCTACCCTTACCGCTTCGGCCGCTCCCAGTCCGCGCCCGTCATCCGGCACCACCCGGGAAGGAGCAAGATGGCCACACGCCCCAAAAGGAAGAAGGTCGCAGAACCGTCCGCATCGCCCGCCCGCCGGCCGCAAACCAAGTTTCAACATCCGTTGCGGATCGTTCCCCTGCACACCGCGCCGCTGCTGGCCGCCGCGATCAGGCCCGAGTTGACCTATCGCAACGGACCGCTGCTGACGAACGTGGAAGTGTTTACGGTGTTTTGGGGAGTGGCTTGGCAGGACGCGAACAACTCCGCCGTTGCCGAACAAATGAATGAGTTTTTCGATTTTATTCTAACCAGCAAGCTCATCGACCAGCTGGCGGAATACAACATCGAAGGAAAGACCATCGGGCACGGAAAGCGCACCGGGTCGCTGACGTTGACGACCTCGGAACCGGGAACCCAGTTGCAGGACCGAGCGATTCAGAAAATGCTGCAGGAGGAAATCGCGGCAGGTATGTTGCCCAAGAACAACGCGAACTCTCTGTATTTCGTCTTCTTGCCACCCGGAACGCAGGTCGAACTGGCCGGAGCGGCGTCGTGCAGCGATTTTTGCGGCTATCACGACGCCACCAGCGACCATGTCTTCTACGCGACGATGCCCTATGGGAATTGCAGCGGATGCCAGGGCGGGCTCGCAACGCTCGACGCCTTGACCACCACGTCGTCTCATGAGCTGTGCGAAGCCATTACCGATCCGGTCCCGGGACAGGGCTGGTACGACGATGCGAACGGTGAGATCGGCGATATTTGCGCCTGGAAGACAAAGAAGCTGGATGGATACACGGTGCAACTTGAATGGTCCAACGCTGCCGAGGCCTGCGTCTAACTCAGGGTAGACCGAACGTGAAGAGCGTCGCTCCGGCCGCGACAGCAACATACTGCTTGCCGTCAACCTCATATGTCATCGGCGCGGAATAGACCGAGGCTCCGCACTGAAAGTGCCAGAGTGGTTTGCCGGTCGCCGCGTCGAAAGCGATGAAGTTTCCTTCCGCGTCGCCGGTGAAAACCAGGCCACCCGCGGTCGACAAAACACCCGACCAGGTAGGCGAGGGATGCTTCCATTCCCACTTTATTTTGCCGGTGTCGGGATCGATCGCCCGCAGAGCGCCATAAAAGGGCTCGGCGTCCTCGTTTGGGAAGTACGCCGAGCCATAGTAGGCGTGACCTGCCTCATAGGGCTGCGGCGCTGTCGAAAAGACGTCGCATTGCTCCCTAGCCGTCACATAAAAGAGTTTCGTTTGCGGGTCGTAGGTTGGCGACATCCAGTTCGTGGCCCCAGCCGCTCCCGGACAAACGCGATTCCCTTCAGGGGTGGGCGAAGCATCCTTGGCCGCGATCGGCACGCCGCTCGGATCCTTTTCCCGGCTCCAGGAAACTTTGGCGTAGGCATCGGCGCGGAGGAGCTTCCCGTTGCTGCGATCGATCACATAGAAAAACCCGTTGCGGTTGGCTTGCAAAATCAGCTTCTGGCCGGCTTCCTCTCTGCCGCCCGCCGCGACAGGACGGTCGACCATGACGGGGACTTGCGTGGCGTCGTAGTCGTGCTCGTCGTGGCGGGTAAACTGAAAATGCCACTTGAGTTTGCCGGTTTCGGGATCGAGCGCCAGCAGAGAGTTTGAATAAAGATTGTCGCCGGCGCGGCCGATGCCGCGGTTGGAAGGAGAGGGATTTCCGGTGGTCCAGAAGGTGGTATTCGTTTCGGGATCGTAGGTACCGGTAATCCAGGCGGGCGAGCCGCCGATTTTCCACGAGTCGCCTTCCCACGAGGAGCTGCCGGCTTCGCCCGGTGCGGGAATGGTGTGGAAGCGCCACTTGCGTTCACCGCTGGCGGAATCGTACGCATCAATGAAGCCGCGGATACCGTATTCACCTCCGGAAACGCCGACCAGCACCAAGTCCTTGATGACCAGCGGCGCGAGCGTAAAGCTGTATCCCTTCTTGTAGTCCTCGGCCGGAGCATCCCACAATACGTTGCCGGTTTTCGCGTCGAGCGCGAGAATGTGGGCATCGAGCGTGCCCATGAAAAGCCGATCGCCCAGAATGGCCAGTCCGCGGTTGACACGACCGCAGCAGGGACGAATGTCATCGGGAAGGTTGCGCTGATACTGCCAAATGGGGCGGCCGGTGCGCGCGTCGAGCGCGAAGGCGCGGTCGTCCGGGCCGGTGCCGTAAAGAATTCCGTCCACTGCAAGCGGTGTGGTTTCGAACTTTCCTCCGGCCATGGTCTGGTAGACCCACTTGGGGACCAGTCGCGCAACGTTGGCAGCGCTGATTTGATCGAGCGACGAGAACCGGCGGCCCGTGTAGTCGCCCGAGTAGGTGAGCCAATTTTGCGGTTCTCTAGAGGCGTTCAGCAGGCGGTCCGAACTGACTTGGGCCGAAGCGGCGGACACGAATCCGACCAGCAGCAGCACCAAGGTGCGAACCGGCTTCACTGTGCACCGCCCGCCGCCTGCAGGCGGTTTACGATGAAGGTGAGAATATCCTGCAAGTCTTTGTCGGGGAGCGTTTTTTCATCGTAGGCAGGCATGAGCGAGGTGCGCGATTTCTCCCACGATTTTAGGGATGCTTTGTCCAGGGAATGCAGCTGCTCCCGCGTGTCGAGAAACTGGATGCTGAAACTGTCTTCGTTGAGCAGGGTTCCCTCAAGCTTGGTGCCGTCGGCCGTTACCACCTTCACGGTTTCATATTCCACCGTGAATTCCTTCATGGCCTCACCGAGTCCCTGCGCCAGACGACGGCTGGGATTCCGGATCGAATCGACCAGATAGTCGAGGGAACGCGCCGTACCCGCCGTGGTCAGGTCGGGGCCAAGCCGGCCGCCCTGTCCCTTGAACATATGGCAGCTGGAACAGGCCGCGCTTCCAAAAAAGAGCTGGCGGCCGCGCACCGAATCGCCGGTCATCGCGACCGGTTTGTGCTCCACACTGCGAATGTAAGTTATCACCTGCCAGATTTCTTCTTCGGTCATCCCGACCCCTTGTTGCGTGGCACCGTTGGGCGGCATGGCCGTTCCGGGAACCCCGTTGCTGATGGTGGTGAAGATTTCCTGGTCGGAGTCGCCGTGTTTCTTGGGCGTCCGCGTCAGATCGGGACCACGCCCGCCGCCGCGAGCGCCAAGCCCATGGCAAAAAGCGCAGTTCGCGCGGAACTCATACTCGCCAAGCTTGGATATCGTAGCGTTGCCCGAGAAAGGGTTCTTGGGCTGAGCCGCAAGCGGCTGCGCTGCGAGAAACGTCCATGCAATTCCGATGGAGGCAAGACAGACAAAGGCTCTTGCGGGGCCTGGGGTCATGGCTAGCTGCTCCTCGCGGTGATTCCGTGCGCACCGAAACTATCGGGCAGTGACTATATCACCGGGAAGCGGCAACCCGTCGTCCTGTGGAAATGGATTCTGCGAAAGGTGGATCCGAGGCGGCCGATAGATCAAGTCTGGCTCTGCCTATTCATAGGCGAGCGCCACCACCGGATCGTAGCTCGCCGCACGCAGGGCCGGATAGACGGCGCCTGCCGCCGCGCCCGCCAGGGCCAGGACCAAGGCCCCGAGAAGCCATCCCGGCGTGATCAGGATCTGCAGCGTCGGAGCGGTTTCTCGCAGGATTCCTTCGACGATGTAGGTGACGGCGATTCCCGCAATGCCGCCCAGGAAGGCGAGCACCAAAGTCTCGCCCAGCAGCAGCTTTACGATGTCCAGGCGCGAGCTGCCGAGCGCTTTCAAGATTCCGATTTCGCGCGTACGCTCCATCACCATGGTGTGCATGTTCATCAGCACCACCAGAAAACTGATCACCATGCCGATGCCTACCATGGTGCGGATGAACGGACGGAGTTCCGGCAGGTTCGAAGAATTCATCAGCGTGGTGTATTCCGCGACCGACTTTACGCTGTTGCCCGGCGCCGCCTGCAAGATTTGCTGCCGCGCGGCTTCCGTATCTCCCTTGCTGCGGACGTACAGCATCGACACTTTGCTCTGCGCGCCCGCGATGTCCTGCGCGGTTTTGAGGGGAACGAAGTAACGGGCACCCTTGCCGTGCACCACGATGCCGCTGATGGTGAAGGCATGATTGAGAAGTGTGATTTGATCGCCGACCTTCAGATGCTTCGATTGCGCGACGATGTCATCGGCAATGGCCTCGTCGGGAGCTGAGAAGGGACGGCCGTCGCGAAACAAAAAGCCCTTGCTGAGCGCGTTAAAGCGTTGGTAGTCAACGCCATAGACGAGAACGAAATTCTTTTGGTCCATCAGAGTGAGGGTCGGAGCGACCTCGTCCACACCGGGAAGCTTCGCGAGCTTGTCACCGAGGTTCTCGGCCAGAACGGCGCGGGAAAACGCCAGGAACATGGAAGAGTTCGGAGGTTGCACGAGTATGTCCGCGCCGACACCTTCCACTCGCTTTCCCCACTCCGAAACCACTCCCGAGGTGAGCCCGACGATCATCAGCACCAAAAAAACCTGAATGGTGATGGCAAGAATGCTCAAGCCCGCGCGCAAGGGGCGGGCGGAAATATTGCCCCAGAGCAACTGCGCCTGCGCGAACCTGCCCTCAAATGTTTCATCCATGTGGGAAGATCCCGTCAAGCCATTATAAGTTCTGGATTTTCAGCGCCAAGAATTTTTTCTCTGTGCGGAGCACAGCGAATGCCGAACCCTCCGCGAAATATTTCTGCTGGATGAAGTTTTCAACACAAGTGTGGATAAGCCTGTGAAAATCACCGGCGTACTAGACGCTAACTCCACGAATACCAACAAGCTGGTACTGTTTGCACAGTTTTGGGGCATAGGCTGTAACTGTTTGTGCGCAGACTTCTGAACCGCTGGCAACGATTAGTACCACTTCGGCGGTCGATCCAGGTGAATTTTGATGACTTCCCCCGGATCGGTCAGCTCGTAGTACTTGCCGTAAGTCTTCCATCCCTCCGCGACGATCTGGATAAGCACACGGCCCAACGGTGGATCCGGAATGTGCGCCACGCCTGAGCGATTGGTTTTGACGTTGAGCTCGTACTTTCTGTCCTTGCCGAGCTTTTTCTCCTCCACGTACTTGAGGTAGACGCTGGCGTTCTCTACGGCAACGTTCTTATCGCCACCAGAGACCTCGATGCGCAATCGCTTGACGGCCGCAGAGGACTCAGTGGACTCTGCGGGCGCCTGTGAATTTTGCGGCGGGTTGTCCTGAGCGTGGAGCGGCACCGCACAAAAGGCGGCAACCAGCAGCGCGCTGAGCTGGAACCTGGTGGGCTTCATGGCGTACTCCGCCTCCCATCGTCCACAAAATGTCGGCACGCCGTCAAGAGCAGCGGCACCGGCCGCTGTTAGCCCGGCGCGAGATATGACCTTGGCACGGGCGATCCATTTCACGGGTGATTGACGGAGTTCCGTGCCTCCTGTAAGTTGTTTGAACTGTGCGGCTTCCCCTTCGCGGAAGCTTCTGGTCCGCACCCACGTCGCGTGCAATTCATTCCGCTTTATCGCGTGCGTTGATCGCGTCGCCTGACGGGATGTCCCCGATCAGTCAAGGAGAGAGCCATGGGTTTCGCCACAAACGCCATTCACGTCGGGCAGGAGCCCGATCCGGCAACCGGCGCGATTGTAGCGCCAATCTACCAGACGTCGACCTATGTGCAGGAAGAGTTCGGCAAATACCGTCAGGGCTATGACTATGCCAGAACCAACCATCCGAATCGCAAAGCGCTCGAGAAGACACTGGCGAAGCTGGAGGGCGGCCATGCGGCCTATGCGTTTTCTTCGGGCATGGCCGCGATCGATTCGGTGTTTCGGCTGTTGCGACCGGGCGACCACGTGGTGCTCTCGGAAGCGGTCTACGGCGGCGTGTTCCGCCTGACGACACAGCTGCTGGTTCATTTCGGGCTGGAGTTCAGTTTTGTAGACACGTCGTCGCCGGAAGCGGTCCTGGCGGCGATGCGCGCCAACACGAGAATGCTCTACGTGGAAACGCCGACCAATCCGACCATGCGCATCAGCGACATTGCGGCGATGGCGAAGCTGGCCACGGAACGAAATGCGACGCTGGTGGTGGACAATACCTTCTTGAGCCCTTACCTGCAACGGCCCATCGAACTGGGCGCGCACATCGTGGTCCATTCCATGACCAAGTATTTGAACGGGCACAGCGACTCGACCGGCGGCTGCGTAGTGCTGACGCGGCCCGAGGACGCTGAGAAGATTTACTTCATTCAGCGATCCGCCGGAGCCGTCCTGGCGCCGATGGATTGCTTTTTGGTTTCCCGCGGGTTAAAGACGCTGGCAATCAGGATGTTGCAGCACAATGCGAACGGGATCGCCGTCGCCAGGCACCTGGACGCGCACGCAAAGGTGCGGAAGGTTCATTATCCGGGGCTGGTATCGCATCCGCAGCACGACATTGCGCGCAAACAGCAGCGCGGACCCGGAGCTATGCTTTCCTTCGACCTCGGTGGCCTCGAAGCGGCCCGCCGTTTCCTCAATCAGGTAAAGCTCTGCGCCCTGGCAGAAAGCCTCGGGGGAGTCGAATCGCTCATTTCCCTTCCCGCCCTCATGACCCACGCCTCCATGCCCAAAGAAGTGCAGGAACGCATCGGCATCAACGAAGGCCTGGTGCGCTTGTCGGTCGGCATCGAAGACGTGGAAGACATCATCGCCGACCTCGACCAAGCGCTTCTTTACGTCTGACCCGCTGCGTTGACTTCGCTCGGCACGCTTCATAGAATCGCCCTCACCCCCATGTCGCGACTCCTTTCTTGCGCGGTCTTCGCCCTCCTTTGCTTCTCTTTTCGGGCGAGCGCACAGAGCCCGTTGTCGCCGCCCCTTCACACCAGCGGTTACCGGATACTGGACTCAGAAAATCGCGCGGTGCGGCTGACCGCCGTCAACTGGTACGGCTTCGACCAGAAGGAATTCGTGCCGGGCGGCCTCGATCACGCGCCGCTAGAGAAAATCGTCGAGCAGATTCATGCGCTTGGAGTAAATTCCGTCCGCCTGCCGTGGGCGAACGAGACCATCGAACGGAACCCCGTCGTTCCCGGCTACGCCGTCAAAGCCAATCCGCGATTTAGCGGTAAGCGCGCTATGGACGTCATGGACGCGGTCATCGCGGCGCTGGCCGGGGCCCATCTCATGGTGATTCTCGATAATCATGTGAGCCGCGCCGACTGGTGCTGCCAGGACGACGACGGCAACGGCCTGTGGTACAACGACGATTACCCCGAGGAAAGGTGGCTCGCGGACTGGCGCGCCATCGTTCGGCGCTACAAGAACCAGCCATGGGTTGTGGGCGCCGATTTGCGCAATGAACTGCGGAGTGGCGCCACCTGGGGCGGAAACGACGCGAAACTCGACTGGCACGCGGCGGCAGAGCGCGGCGGCAACACGGTACTCGAGGCGAATCCGAAGTTGCTGGTCATGGTCGAAGGACCGCAGTACTCGACCGACTTTACGGCCTTTGCCGCGCTACCGCTCACGCTTAAGGTTCAGAGCCGCCTGGTTTATTCGCCACACGCCTACGCAACGGCGGCACCCACGTTTTCCAGCTACGCGGAGATGAGACAGGCTTATGACCAGCGCGCCGGATTCCTGCTCGAGAACAAACCCGAGGTTCCCTTGTGGGTGGGCGAATTTGGAACCTGCCAGACGCTCGAGTGCGGCCCGAATAGCCAGTGGTTTGTCTGGTTCGTGCAATATTTAAGGGAAAAAAAACTCAGCTGGGGATATTGGCCGCTCAACGGCACGCAATCTTCCGGCTACAGCCGAACCTACGATACGCTTGAAACCTACGGCCTCCTCTCCGCGGATTACCAGCACATTGGAGCGCCAAAAATCGTCCAGCTTCTTCGCACCGTCTCCTCACCTAACTGACGGAGGCCCGAGCAGTCTCGAGGTTGCGCGAGGCGGGTAACCCAGTCGAGCCGCGAATTCTCCCTGTGCGGCGCCAACCGACGGGAAGGCATCACTGCGCGAAGCGGGCTTTAACCTCGGCAGGTATCGCCTCGCCTCTCATCCCTTTGGGTGATTGGAGGTCCCGAACCGTCCAAACGCGTTTCTCGCGGCCTTCGGCGCTGAGTACGGTGCCTTTATACAGTCTGTGTTCCACGCGGAAGCTGCTCTTGCCCCATTCGACGATCTGGCTCTCCACCGTTACCATTTCACCGAAGGACGCCGGAGCGTAAAACTGCGCGCTCGCTTCCACCAGCGGAATTCCTAGCAGCCCGTAGTGCTTCAGCATCTCCGCCTTTCTAAACCCGGCCGCTTCGAACAACGCGTTGGTGCAGGCGTCGAAGTATTCAAAGAACCGTGGGAAATATACGATCCCTGCGGGGTCGCAGTCGCCCCACTCGACATGAATCTCTTTGCGGTTAGGCAGCACCTTTCGCTCTCCTGGCAGTCCCGTGGAGTCTACCGTATCGCCATCGCGCCGCGGAATCCGTTTTTCTTACTTCCGCTTCCCATTTACACTCTAGCCATGCAACTCCTGGACGGCTTGTTCCGCTCGCCCGCTGTCGAACCTTTGTTCGCCGATGTCCCGACCGTCCAGTCCATCCTCGATTTCGAAGCGGCCCTTGCCCGCGCCGAAGCCCGAGCGGGACTCATCCCCCAGGACTCCGCAGCGGCCATTTCGACATCCTGCCGGGCAGATCTGCTGGACCTGCCCGCGCTGCGGCAGGCCGTGCCACAGGCTGGCAACCTGGCCATTCCGCTGGTCAAGGAATTGACGGCGATCGTGGCGCGCAGTTCGCCCGACGCCGCGCGTTACGTTCACTGCGGCGCAACGAGCCAGGATGCGCTCGATACCGGCCTGGTCCTGCAACTCCGATCCGCAACCCGCAAAATCCAGCAGGATCTCGACAGCATCTCTTCTGCCCTTGCCGACCTCACCGCCCGGCACCAGAAAACCCTCCTGCCAGCGCGCACCTGGCTGCAACAAGCGCTGCCTACTGCCTTTGGCTTCATCACCGCGGGTTGGCTTGATGCATGCCTCCGTCACTCTACCCGCCTCGAACATTTGCTCGACGACTCTCTGGCGTTGCAATTTGGCGGAGCCAGCGGGACCCTCGCCGCCCTTCACGATCGCGGCGCAGAAGTCGCGGTTCTGCTTTCCGAAGAACTCGCCCTTCCCCTTCCTCTTATTCCTTGGCACGCGCAGCGTGAACGCATCGGCGAGGTCGCGGCAGCTTATGGCCTGCTAGCCGGAACATTGTCGAAGATCGCCCGCGATCTTTCGCTGCACATGCAAACCGAAGTCGGCGAACTCTCCGAGCCCAACGCCGCAGGCCGCGGCGGCTCTTCCACCATGCCGCACAAACAAAATCCGGTGGCTTGCGCCGCGATTCTTGCAACGACGTCGCGCGTCCCGGGGCTGGTCAGCACGATACTTGATAGCCTCAGCGGCGAATACCAGCGCAGTCTCGGTGCCTGGCAATCGGAATGGGAAACTTTGCCTGAAATCGTCCGCTTGGCGGCGGGCGCATCGCACCACCTCGCCGCACTCCTTCCGCGGCTGGTTGTGAACTCCGACCGCATGCGCGCCAACCTCGAACTCACAAACGGTCTCATTTACGCCGAAGCCGTCACGTTCGCGCTCAGTGAGAAGATTGATCGCTCCGATGCTCACCGACTGGTCGAAGGAGCCTGCCGTCGCGCACAATCTGAACGGCGCCACCTCCGCGAAGTGCTTTCTGGAGACCGCGAAGTCGGCATCCTCCTCGACTCCAAGTCGCTCCATGAGCTCTTCGAGCCTGCGAACTATTTGGGCTCCGCGCACCGTTTCATTGAAGCGGTGCTAACTGCAGCACATTCACGGTTCGAATCGCCTAAATCCATCGCCAGGGGATGAAACATGCCTTTTGCCGACCTGCCCAGAGTCCGCTTGCATTACTCTTTCGCAGGCCCGGCCGGCGCCCCGGCGCTCGTCCTTTCCAACTCCCTCGGCACAAACTTTTCCATGTGGGACGCACAAGCTCCCGCTTTCGAAAGGCGATTCCGCCTCCTTCGCTACGATATGCGCGGCCACGGCAAATCCTCGGCTCCTCCGCCGCCTTACACGGTCTCCGAACTCGCGCAAGACGCCCTGGCTCTCGCCGACTCCGTCGAAATCGCTCGCTTCGACTTCTGCGGACTCTCGATCGGCGGCATGATCGGAATGGCGCTCGCACTCCAAGCGCCCGCGCGCCTGCATAAGCTGATCCTCTCGAACACCTCGCCAAAAATCGGAACCGACGAATTCTGGAACTCGCGCATTCAAACCGTCGAAACCAAAGGGATGAAAGAAGTGGCGGGAGCGGTCACCGCCCGTTGGTTCACGCCGGCCTTCCAGGCCTCTACCCCAGAAAAGGTCGCTTCCGCCATCGAGTTGCTGGAATCGCTCGATCCGCAAGGTTACGTCGGTGGCTGCACCGCCGTGCGCGACTTCGACTTTCGCTCCAACGTCCCGCAAATCCGCACGCCAACGCTGGTCATCTCCGGCACGCACGATCCCGCCGCCACTCCGGCCGACGGCCGCCTCCTTGCCGAGCAAATTCCAGGCGCCCGCTACAAAGAGCTCAACGCTTCGCACCTTTCCAACATCGAAGACTCAGCGCAGTTCAACGAAGCAGTACTCTCTTTTCTCGCTGCCTGACCTTCCGCCGGCCTTGGAGGAATCATGGACGAACGAAAGCGTTACGACGAAGGAATGAAGACACGCCGCGCAGTGCTGGGAGATGCCCACGTAGACCGCATGCTCAAAAACCGCACCAAGTTCAACCAGCCTTTTCAGGAATTGATTACGCGGTACGCGTGGGGCGAGATCTGGAGCCGCCCCGGACTGCCCAAGAAAACGCGCAGCTTGCTGACTCTCGGCATGCTGGTTGCGCTCAACCGCGGGGAAGAATTCCGCATGCACGTCAAGGCCGCTCTCTCGGTCGGTGTTTCTCGTGAGGAGATTCAGGAGCTTCTATTGCAGACCGCGGTTTATTGCGGCGTTCCGGCGGCCAACGCGGCGTTTCACATCGCCGAAGATGTCTTTGCATCTCTGGAAAAGAACGCCTAGCCGCCCTTACTGAGACTTGGGCAGTTCGGTCTGCGCGTTCTTCTTCTCGTTCAGCTTGGCGATGATCGCTTTCTGGACGGCAAATTCCTTTTCTGCTTCCGCTGTCCGCCCGGTCCGGCTCAGCGCCATCCCCAGGTTGTAATGCGCAGATGGGTTGCCGGGCTGCATCCGCACCGCAGCCTGCAATGGCGCCACTGCCTTCTCGTACTCTCTGGACGAAATCAGGGCGAATCCCCATTCCATGAACGCATCGCCGAAGTTGGGGTCGATCGTAGCCGCTCTGGAAAAGTGTGCCGTGGCCTGGTTCCAGTCCGACGCCTTCTTTGCGATTTCCCCGAGGATGAATTCCGCGCCGGCGTTGTGCGGATCGGTCTCCAGCTCCTTTTCCAGTTCCTGTTTGGCGCGCTGTTCCGCGTCCGGTCCGGCGTCAGGCTTCGAAAACAGCACTCGCGCGATCAGAAAATGGATCCCCGGCTGCTTTGGATTCTCCTGGAGAATCGCTTCGTACTCTTTCGCGGCTTCGTCCCATCTCCCCTGCACTTCCAGTGCTTCGGCGTTCATTCTCCGCGCTTGCACCGACCGCGGCGCCTTCTGCGCGAGTTCACCGGCGGCTCGCATGGAGAGGTCGGAATAGGCGTGTGCGGCTATGTACAGCACGTCGGGATCGTCTGGGAACTGTTTTCCTAACTGCCCTAAGAGTTCGCCTGCCGTGGTGCGATCATCCACTGCCATGGCGCAACGGACGCCCAAAATCCCCGCTTGTTTTAGCTCCGCCTTGGAGGCAAGAGTGGTTACCGCCTTCCGCAAAACGGGCAAGGCCTCTTTGCAGCGGCCTTGCTCGGCAAGGGTCATGGCCTTCTCGGGCGTCAGGGTCGCCGCAGGACTGGCTGGTGATGTCTTTTGTTGCTGGGCGTCCAACCGGGCGGTTCCCGACGCCAGGATCGCCAGATTCGCTGCGAGGAATTTTCCGAGAATCTTCCTGGTCATAAAAAAAGAAGGGGCAGGCGGGGGTGTGTTCGCCTGCCCCATCCTACTTCACCGGGGGACTAGTAGTAAAACTTCAGCGCAAATTGGATGTTCCGTGCGTCTTGCGCAGTCGTGATCTGACCCATGGTTGCTCCGAAGTTCATGTCCGGAGCGTTGAGGTTTACGTGGTTGAAGGCGTTTACGAAGTCGGTACGGAACTGCAGTTTGTATCTCTCCGTAATTTGGAAGTTCTTCTGCAAGCTCAGGTCAACGTCGGCATATCCAGGTCCGCGCAACCACCCGAGTTGAGCCGGGCAAGTTCCGAATGTCCCTGCCCCCGGCACGCTGAAATTGCCGCTGTTGGTAAACCATTGAAAGCCGTTGAAGTCGGTACCGGCGGTTCGTCCCTGAACGTGGGCGATGGAATCGCAGTTCGGGCGCGAACTGCGGGAGTTGGTTCCGGACTGGTCTCCGCTGCCGTACGGGCTCATCGGGAATCCGCTGTGCACCGAAACGATCGGGCTGACCGACCATCCCCCGACGACCGCGTTCAGTACGGCGCTCATGTCTTTGCCTATCATCTTGCCGCGCCCAATCGGCAGGTCGTAGACGGCGTAGCTCGCTAGGGTATGGGCTGCGTCGTAGTAGCACGGCGCCCATTCTGCCTTGGGGTCATAGATGTTCTGCCAATACGGAGAGGCGGTCGTAGCCTGTGCGCCCCACGAACCGTAGTAGCCGCTGTTGTCGGTCATACACTTCGAATACGTGTAGGACACCTGGTATTGCAAGCCCTTGCTCATTTGCTTCTGCAAAACGGCCTGCAGCCCGTGGTACCACATCTTTCCGTTGGATTGCGTTCCGGATGTGAACTTTGAGATGGTATCCAGCAGCGCCTTATTGTTTGAGAAGAAGGGGCTGTCCTCGGTCACGCCCGGCGACACCAAAAACCGCTGCGAGTACGAGAAAGGCACCATCAGGTGCGTTCCCCTTTGTCCGACATAGCCAATCTGGAACGTCGTGTCCTTCCAGAATTGGCGCTGAATCGTTAGGTTCCACTGATCGGAGATCGCGGGCTGCACGTTGGGATCCCAAACGCGCAGCAGGGCGCCGGCATAGCAGGAGTAATTGGGACAGGACAGATCGGTAGATGTCGTCCCCACGATGCCGTCGGATGCTGTCGTGCCTGGCAGTGGAACACTGTTATACGGCACGTCGAGTTCCGCGGGGTTGAACGGCGGGTTGATCGGTAAACGGAGGTTGGTTCCGGTTCCCTCGAGATAGGAGGAAATCGTGAACGCGCCGCGCAGGACCGTGTGGCCGCCCAGCGCTTCCGGCGTCCAGGCAAACCCGATGCGCGGCTGCAAGGCTTTGCCGCCGTACACGCCGTTGTAGAGCGCGCGGCTCGCCCCGTTCTGGCCGGCATACTCGATCTGCTGCGTCTTCAAGTTGTAGTTCGCCTGCTGGTCGTTCGATTCCACCCAAGGAGTATGTGCTTCGTAACGTAGGCCAAGATTCAGCGTCAGTCGGTCCGTCAAACGCCAGGTGTCCTGCACATAGCCAGCATAAATGTTGGTGGTCTGTTCCCACGTTTTGCCGGTGCTGAGACCGCGACCGAATTCCCCGGGAAGACCCAGAAAGAAGTCAGCCATGCCGTCGCCGGTATTAGTCGCCGCGTTCTTATACGCGCTCGCGGTGAAGCTGCCGCTGAAGTTCATGAAGCCCAGTTCACCGTTGTTGCCCGAATAAAATGTCTTAATCGGCTCACGCCAAAATTGAAAACCGGCCTTAATAGAATGCCGGCCTCGCGTATAAACCACTGAATCTTCCACTTGCCACACGTGGTCGTCAAAGCTTTGCGTCACCAGGCTGTTACCCAAGCCGGTAAGAACGCTGCCCAAGCCAAGGCCGAGCAGGCCGTTGATTCCCGCCGGGTTCCCGTTCCCGATTCCGATTTCGTTGCCAAGGGCACCCACGCTCGAATCAAAGCTGCTGCCGGTGTTAAGCGTGATGTGGCTCCACCCAAACCGAAAATCGTTCAGGAAGTTCGGCGTGATGGTCCGCGTCCAATCGCCCACCGTATTCCAGATTGGCGCCGACGACGACCCGTTTCCAAACAGCGGCTGGGAGTTAGTGCTTGGGTTATTCTGCTGCGCCCTCGTGAACCGCCAACTGATCCGATCCTTAGCGGTTGGAGCATAGTCAACCTTGGCGTCGCCTTGGTTCGAGTCCAGTGCCGATGCGGTCGAATTCAGCGCGTTTTGCTGCAGGTTTCCGTTGATTGTGGTCGGGAACAGGCTAGAGGCAAACAGCGCCTGCGCCACCGGACTGATCATCCCTACCGGAATGACGTTGTTGAGGAAAGGCAGGCGGACCGCAGGCGCGGTGCACGGCACTCCGCCAATTCCGGTGCCGACGGCACACGGGTTATAGAGCTGGACGTGCTTTCTGGAATCGTTTGGACCCGAGGGACCGTTGCAGATTCCAGCCGTGAAGCCGGTCTCGCAGAGAGCCCCAAAGTCGCCGCCTTGTTCCGCCGGCGTGTAGGTGCTGAAAAACTGCGATGAATTGGGGTGGTCGAATCTCTGCCCCTGGTAGTCGACGAAAAAGAACAGTTTATTTTTCAGGACCGGGCCGCCGAGTGTGCCTCCGAACATATTCCAGCGCAGCTTGTCTTTCTCTGCCCCATTGAAGTTGTTGGACCAGCTGTTGGCGTTCAGCACGTCGTTACGGAAGAACTCCCACACGTCACCATGAAAACTGTTGGTTCCGGACTTGATCGTCGCGCTGACGATTCCACCTTCAAAATTCCCGAATTCCGCAGAGGCATTGTTCGTAATCAA
>Ga0306924_10000248_pt1 | contig 42819 bp, 55 predicted proteins | sample sta12Can44000111_FD_203756 | JGI IMG/M metagenome (GOLD analysis project Ga0306924, IMG submission 203756) | Lab enrichment of tropical soil microbial communities from Luquillo Experimental Forest, Puerto Rico - statanox.12C.anox.44.000.111 (v2)... | ecosystem: Environmental > Terrestrial >... | reverse complement strand
CGCTCCTTTGAACCATACCGCCGACCTTGCTGGAAAGTCACAGGTTATTCAATCCGTTTCAACGGTGGCCCGGCTTGTCTCTGACAGCTGGAACACTTAAGGGAACTCTGCTTAAGTACGTGCTTTGATGGGGCAGGGCCTTTAAGCGTGTGTGTGAGAGCCGAACGCACGACACTCAAAGGGCGGCAAAGTTGACTTTCCGGGCAAAGGCCCTTGCAGTGACTCTCTGCCTCTGATTTTACTTGGCGAGCTGGAGCAGTCGGGTCAGGTTGAAGGCCAGAGTTGCCAGCGTGAACTCGACGCGACCTTAGCCATGCCGCTCGTTCTGAACTGCCGCATACCGTACTCCGAACACCGGTTCCACCTCTGCCTTCCGCCGGACGTACGTCTCGCGCCCTGCCGGACTGCCCAGCTTGCGCCGCATCCGTCGCAGATGCGGACGGCGCACCGGCTCGCCGCCTGGTCCCCGCGCTGTTGTCCCGTGTTCAACTCGCGGGCCAGATTCGAATCCAATCCGGCACACAGCCGGCAATCCCGCGCTGCTCCGACTGCTTCAGGTTCTGCAGGGAGAAATACCCGCCATCGGCGACCACCTGCTGCGGCGGCGAGACACCCTACTGTTGCTCCACCTCTTGCACCATCGCCGGCAACGAAGCATTGCCCGTAGCCGCTTGCGTCACCCGCTGCGCCACGATGAAATGGTGGTGGTACGTAAGCGCCACCTCCGCCGTGTAGCCTAGCCCGCTCAGACCTTTGCTTTTACTTAGTCAGAGGTTCCTTAAGCCTTTCAGATCCAACAAGTCGCTTCGGTTGAATACGCTATACTTTGAATGACTCGATCATGGAGAACACTCTTGCCTCGCCTCATTACGCGCTCCTCCGACATTCACGCCGCAGGTTGCTTCACCCTGGAGGACATTCCTAAAGGTGCGATTGTGCTCGAGTACACCGGCGAACGTATCTCTAAAGAGGAAGGCGATCGTCGTTACGAGGGCCGCTCGTTTACCTACCTGTTTGGAGTGGGTAACGGCAAAACCGTGATCGACGGTCATGGCATGGCTATGTTCATCAACCACTCCTGTCACCCAAACTGCGAGATCGAGGAAATCGATGAGCGTATCTTCGTGAAAACGATTCGAAAGCTAAAGGCTGGCGAAGAGCTGACGTACGACTATTGGCTCTATGATGGCGATGACGAAGCGCCCTGCCAATGCGGCAGTCGGAATTGCCGCGGCAGCATGTACTCGCCTGCCGAGATTAAACGTTTACGTCGCAAGGCTGAAAAAGCGAAGAGACAAGCCCAACTCACCGCGAAACGTGCTGGAAGGTAGAGAACCGCTTCGTCCGATTCCGGAAGAAACTACTGTTGCCCGACTTGCTGGGAATAACTTAAGAGACTGGTTGTGAATAGTTCCCTAGGGACGGGATCGAATCGCCGACGCCGGCCTTTTTCAGTTTGTAGCTATCCTGTATTTTCAACAACTTGCACTCAGTGACGGCTGCGTAAGCCCTTCAAGGTGCGCGCGAGTACACTGCTCGCTTTCCACGGCATGCCGTCCTTCTATATGCCGCTGGGCTCTCTGCACGGTGTCAGGAATGCTCCCGGTCTGTTTTGTCAGCGATCCGCCCGGTCTGTACCCCGGGCACACCTCCACCCGTACCCCTGTTCAATTGGGGTATTACTTTGCGGCAGACCTTAAATGGCTCTGATGGCGATGAAAGCCGTCTCCTCGGGACCGCGCGTAGGTTCGCGCTAGGCTCCTGTGGGTGCACGTCGAGGGAGGAGGCAGTTTTCGACCTCCCGGATGCTCTTCGTGCTCCGTGGCAGAGCCGCTTAAGCCGACGTGGGTGGCAAGAACAAGCATTGGTAGTAACTTACCCACGCGCTGCAAGGCTTTGCGCTGGAGTTTTTCTAACTTACTGATTGCAAGACTAAAAAAATGGCCGTATAGTTGCACTACGATTCATGGCCTATGTCCAGCAGTAACCCAGTCGGCGAATACCCGCAGTTATCGTCTGTAAAAGCTGTGGGGAGGAGAATTATTGACTAAGAGGTTATTGCTTGCGCTGGCTTTCCTCGGACTTCTCATCACGTTCTCTCGAATCTCCTGGGCTGCTGCAATTACGTTGGGCTTCGTTGGAGTGAAAACCACGCCGCCCGTTGCGGTCAACAGCACAGGGGTTACGCTCACAGAAGCGCCGCTTCTATCCATTACCGACACCAACACTAACAATGTCTTCATCGTGCCCGGAAGCGTAAACATGTGGACGGGTGCTGCGTCCTCATACCTCTCCGCGGGCGGAGTGTTGACGGCAATGTTTTCGGCTCTACCGGGAATCGAAGCGCAAGCGGATTCTGCCAACTGCGTCGGCGGCACTAACCCGGGTGTGTGCCTGCAAGGAAGTCTGAATGGGAACAGGGCGTATGTGGCTTCCCAAAATTCGACCGGTTCCTTCCAGGCTCTGTTCCATGCCGATTATGTGAGTCCTTGGGTGACGTCGCTGTTCGGTGACCCGAATGCCTGGCTACCGCGTGGTTCGGACTCGTTCACGACTGGTCATAATAATTTCTCAAACGGCGGCACTACCGACAGCGCCACTGCAGGAGCGGGACAAGTCACCTTTCAAACTGTGCCGGGGTCCAGCAGCTTGACCTTAATGGGTTCGGGTCTGCTCGGCCTAGCCGGTGTGGTGAGGCACAAGGCGCCGGATTGAAACGTCTGACGGCTTTTGACTATCCCGATTTTGTTCTGGCGATTGGAGTCCTCTTTGGTCAAGCTCTCATCGCCGTCAGTAAAAGGAGCCCAATGATTAAGCGAGCAGTTTCTTTACCGCCTGTATTGCTTTGGCTAGTTGCTCTGTCGATTAGCCTGTTGCCCACGAATCTTTCGGCTGGTTCACAGCCCAAAGTACTCACCAAACCAGATGTGCACTCCGCAGTCCACTTTGACATCTCAGCTCCTCTTCGTGAGATGGCGACGCAAGCCTCATTTCAACCGGGCGAACAGGAACACGCCGTGCTGCACCCGAAGTTGCAGCAGCTCATGCAAGCCGCGGCACAGGGGCACAAACCGCTACCTGATGGCGCACTTCAAACCACAACCGGTCCACTGGTCAACGCCTCGATTGGACTGAACCTTATGGGCGTAGGAAATGGATTCCCCGGTTACTCCGTGCCCGACGCTCCCCCAGACGTGAATCTGGCTGTTGGTGACACTCAGGTTTTGCAGTGGGTGAACGTGTCGTATGCAGTCTTCGACAAGAACACTGGGGCAATCATCCAGGGGCCAATACTTGGCAATGCATTCTGGTCAGGATTCGGCGGACCGTGCCAAAGCAGCAACAGCGGTGACATCATTGCCCAGTGGGACAAGATTGCACACCGTTGGGTGGCGACTCAGAACGTATTTTCCTCACCCTATATGACCTGCGTGGCTATTTCGACATCTCGGGATGCAACCGGTTCCTACTATCGGTTCGCCTTCCAGCAGCCAGGCTTCCCCGACTATCCAAAGTGGGGAATCTGGCCTGATGCCTACTATCAGAGTCAGAACAATTTCGGTCCATCAGGTGCTTTGTTCGTTGGCGCGTATGCATGTGCCTATGAGCGGGCCAAGATGCTGGTGGGAGACTCCACCGCCAAGCAGATCTGTTTCCAAACCGGCACGTTCGATGACAGCCTGCTGCCCGGCGATCTCGATTCCGCTGCCTCACTTCCACCCTCGGGGCAAGCCGAGGCTTATCTAGGCAGCATCGATAACGGAAGCACAACTAGCGTCTACCAATATCTGTTCCACGTCGACTTTGCTAACCCTTCAAATTCAACGTTCACGGGCGAAGGCGGCACCATGCCAATTACAGTCGCGGCCTTCAGTTTGGCTTGCGGAGGTAACGGAGCCTGCATTCCCCAGCCAAGCCCTGGCGAAAAGTTGGACTCGCTGGGCGATCGCCTGATGTATCGCCTGGCCTACCGCAATTTCAGCGGTGACCACCAAACCTGGCTGGTGAGCCACTCCGTCACGGCCGGAAGTTCGGTTGGTGAGAGGTGGTACGAGTTCCGCGCGCCGGAGAATTCCACAACGCTCTCGGTGTATCAGCAAGGCACGTTTGCACCCGACAGCAACTATCGCTGGATGGGTTCGATCGCGATGGACCAAAACCAGAACATTATTCTCGGGTACAGCGTTTCCAGTTCAAGTACGTTCCCATCGATTAGTTACACCGGGCGTGCACCGACTGATCCGCTGGGCACGATGCAGTCCGAGGCTTCCATTCAGCCGGGTGCGGGTTCGCAAATCAACACCTCCAGCCGCTGGGGCGACTACACCAGCATGGCCATCGACGAAGCTGACGATTGCACTATGTGGTACACGGCCGAATATTACACCGCCACAGCCTCGTTCGACTGGAGCACTCGGCTCGCGTCATTGAAGTTCAACGGCTGCGGCGGTCCGCCAAAACCCGATTTCTCACTGACAGCTTCGCCTAGCAGTCAAACTGTGGTTCAGGGTGGCAGCACGTCCTACACCGTCACCGCGACTCCACTGAACAACTTCAGCGGAACTGTCAACCTTACCGTCAGTGGATGTCCTTCTAACACCACGTGCACTCTGAATCCGATGTCTCTGACTCTTCCGCCGACCGGCACCTCAACACTGACTGTGCAGACAACTAATTCAACCCCGACAGGCACCTATTCGTTGACCATTACCGGAATGAGCGGGACGCTCACCCACAGCACGAACGTCACTCTGGTTGTGACGAGTGCGCAACCGCCCGACTTTTCGATCTCCGCCTCTCCTTCGAGTCGGTCGATCAACCGCGGCTCCAGTACTACTTACGCCACGACGGTGACCTCACGGAACGGGTTTGCCGGCACCGTGACCCTCAGTGTCACTGGCTGTCCGGCCAGCAGCACTTGCACGCTGACCCCGAGTTCAGTGACTTTGCCACCGTCTCCAGCGAATTCAACATTGACTGTCTCGACTACCAGGCGGACGCCAACCGGGACACGCACGTTAACCATTACCGGAATGAGCGGCAGCTTACAACACTCAACCAGTGTGAACCTAACGGTAACGGCTCACTAATCCCAGAGCACGGGGCGGACCTGCGGGTCCGTCCCTGCTCTGATCTACTTTTTCTTACTTGCCTGGAGCCACTGTGACTGACAGTGGCATTTCCGCCTTTGTGAAAGTTTCGATCTTGTCGTCGGTCAAGTTGCGTCAAGAGCCCCTAGCCAGTTTTGTCCTCTGAAAACCCCTCGAAGGCAACTGGCTTTGAGATCTCATACTGCGAGATTTAGCAGCCCATGGTTTGGTACTGCGCATTGTCTTGATCTGGAACCATGCTCGCTAGTAACGGGAACCTGGCGGATCAGGTGGTCGAGGTTCCGAAGCCTAGAGCCGGTCCAGTGGGGCGGTAGCTCTTCCCGGCGTGCCGCGCCGGATCCATCAAGACCGCGGCGGCGACTCGCGCGATGTCTTCGTTCGAGGGTGGCGCGTTGCGGCTATTGCCGTACATCCAGGGAAAGGCGCCGAAATGCGCTGCCATCCCGATCGTCACCAGGTAGGTGTCAGCGAAGAAGCCCGGGTTGACGATCGTATGCGCGACGCCGGGCGTCATCGAGAACAGCCGATCAACTAGCCAGTTCTGGCGCGTCGCGAAGGCGACCGCACCTTGAATCATGTACGGATCGCAGGGCGGACAAAAATAGGCGCGCTGGACGTCCTTCGGCGCGTCGGCTACGCGCTCGACATCGCTCAGGTCGGCGACCGCAATCTCGGCCCCTTGGGCCTTCAGCTGCGCGCTGCGGCCATCTTCTCGGCGAAGAGTGTGGCTGCCTCTAGCAGCCCGTCGGCCACGGGGTAGGTGAAGTACGCACGCTTGATATTCCGCAAGGCGGCCTGGACTGAAGCTGGATTCAGAAGATCGCCCTCGACCACTTCCGCACCGTCTTTGCGGAGTTCATCGGACCTGGAATCAATCTTATGAACTAAGGCGCGAACCGGAATGCCTTGCTTTGCAATAGACTTGCGACCTGGCGTCCGGTCGACCCTTGGGTTCCACCAGCTGCGCCGGTGACCAAAATTGAATGAGACATGGAAGCTCTCCTTTCGTGGCCCATAGGATGATATACATCATCCTATGGATGCGGATTTTTTAGAGGCCAATTGTGGTTGCTTCTCGAGTTGCATCTTAGGATGATCCGGAGCATCCTATACAAGTTGGTATGCGTTATCCTGCCAAACACAAACTCGAGACCCATCAAAAGATTGTGAAAGACGCCTCGCGACGTGTTCGCGCCGAAGGCATGAACGGCGCGGCAGTTGCCGCCGTGATGCGGGACACCGGCCTGACTGACGGAGGCTTTTACAAGCACTTCGGGAGCAAGGACGACCTACTCATCGAATCGCTGAGCGAGGCTTTCCGGGAATTCACCGACATCCTGGTTCGTGCTGCCCAACAGTCGCTTCCGAGCGAGGCGTGGAAGACAATTGTGAAAAGCTACCTCCGCCCCGAACTGTGCGAGCATCCCGAGCGCGGCTGCCCCATAGCGGCACTGGCGCCCGAATTAGCGCGGGTAGATAAGCGGATGAAGCCTCAGATCGTCGCGGAGCTAGTGAACTATAAGAGCCGAATGGTGCCGTTCATGCCTGGGCGGCGAACCGCGGACAAAGAACGGGCTTTCTTTGCGATCTTTTCAACCATGGTCGGGGCAGTTGAAATTGCTCGCATGCTGCCAGATCCCGCAATGCGAGAGAAAGTGCTGGGGAGCGCAAGAGATTTTCTCTTGCGCAGCTTCTGACCTCCTCAGTCATTGGCGAGTGATGGGCAAACCAGAAGTCAAGTTCCACACCCACCATATCGTGCGTATCCGCTGGATTGAGGTTCTCAAAAGCCTCCCCGTGTGCCTCTCCATCCGCTCGCCACCGATGAAGTGCTTCGGAGTCATGGGTCACCTGCGGTTCGCTGGAGATTCCCCTTGCGGTGGTTTCAATCTTTGCTTTAAGCTACGCGACACGCCGGGCGGACCTTACGTTATAGGCTGTGCCTTGGGGGGTCGCCGTGACGAGTGTAAGTGTCACCAGAGGTCCAGTGCCTTGGATCGTAGTCTTGTTGGTCGCGTGGGTCTTGCCGCGTCCTGCCGGCAACGCGCATCCCGCTCCCCAACAGGCAGGAACTCAGCAATCGGAAACGGTACCCAGCACCTCTCCTTCTCGAACCACGGGCCCGCAGTCCGGAAGACAGCAGACGACGGAACCCGCGCCCAGTGGGGGCGGCGGCTTCGGCGGCGGTGTTTCTTTTGATTTGTCTCAGCTCTTTGGACCCCGGAAACCGGATATTGATAAGGTCCTCGACAAGAAGGGACCGCAATTTCCTGATACTTTCACGATGAGCAGTTTCGGCGTACAAGCCTTCGTCAGGGGGGACTGGCCGGTCATACTCGAGTACGAATTGGAACAGTCCAGCCTCATCATGGTGACTATCGCCGCGCCCGATGTGCAACCCGCCTACTATCGGCTGGATGGATCGAAACAGCGAGGGTCGGTCATTCTGCACATCCCGGAGCGTTTCGGAAGCAAGCCGGTGCCCGGTTGGTACCTGATCCGCGCGCTGAGCACCAACGTGGGTGAGATCAAGCCAGTGCACTTTCACATCCTCGCCCTAGGCGCGGGTGACAAGGCAGTTGGTTCCGCTACCATTGACCAACTTGCCTTTCAACAGCAGCTTCTGGATACGCAGCAGAAAGAGAAAGTTGCTTATAGCTTCCATTCTCTTTCCGACTTTGATGACGTGGAAGTAGAGTTTCCCAAGGGTATGTTGTATTCGACGGACCGCCTAATTGTGCAGGAGAAGGTGAAGGTCGAATCCATCTCCGGAGGAGTCGAGAGGAACGCCGTAGTACGCCGGAGTTGGGACGGAAAAGGCGACAACGGAAAGTACTCTCCCGGTACCCACTATATGGTCGTCCGTGCCTGGAGAGGGCTCAAAAGCGGGGCCGACTGGATTACCGTTTGGTCCCCGCAAGTGTTGCGGGTCGAATAGGTTCTACTCCGGATAGTCGTGCACTTCATCTCAGGATGCTGCAATGCCTTGGCGTTTCCCGCACATCGACTGGAAACGGCCCCGCACGCGCAAGATTGTGGCGGTTCTCGCCCTTCTCGTTGCAGCCGGGGTGCAGTACGGTCTGGCCAATATTCCGGTCACCGTCGATGTCGCTCAGTTCAGCCCGCTCATCGTGTCTGCCGAAAATGAGCTGGTCATCCAGGGTCCGGCAGTGAACTCTCGCGATGGTCTCCTGTTCTCGAAAACTGGAGACACCAACCAAATCCTCGACGTTTTTTTCCCAAAAGCGAAATTGGCCGCCTCGACGGCCGCGCAAGTGGGTGCATCAAGCGAATTGAGCAGTATCAAGTACATTACGCAGGAACCAAGCGCAAAACCGAGCCTGAAGCAAAATTGCCACTCCAGCATTGCGATCAGTTTGGTGGATCCCACAACCGCAACACCGGAGATCCGCCTCTATCAGTTCGAAGGTCAGTCCGATAGCCCTTACGTTGAGATGGAAGTCAAGAATGCTGCGCTAGCGGTGAGCCTCGATACCGATTCGGATTCTCCCGATCACACTCTCCCTGCCTGCGGCTACCAGAAAATGTTGCAGCTCAAAAGCCTGCAGAATAACACCGGGCGCAGCGCCCAGCCTTGGGATATGGACATCGTGCAATCGTTGCCGCCGATCCAGGTGATGGTCGGTAGCGATTCTTCATTCCGCTTTTTCTTTCGTCCACTCGAAAAGGCTGCGTCATCACGGGATTCCTCAGCAGCTATGATGTCGCTCGATTTGGGGAGCCCGAGAATTCACTTCGAGGACGCGCCGCCCTTTCTGGCTCATGCAGTGTGGAAGGCTTCGCAAAGCACTGGCGAGGCTCGGGGAAATAACGTGGAGTTCAGTGCCAGGGCGTTGAGCAGCCAGGCGCTGCTCGACATTTCCAAGCTCGAGATCAGCTCCGACCGAATCCAGCTGAGCCTTTCCGGAAAGGCACATGTCGAGGTTCAAGGCAAAGAACAAACTACCGACTTATGGAACAAGATAAAAGAAGTGCCGCTATTGGAACGGTCCCTGGAAGGGGCTAACGGTGCACTGCTGACTTGGGTCGGAGTCGTTCTATTTCGCAAGTCCACGGCTAGGAGTCCGTCTCGGTAACTCAGGAACTATGACGCGATTGTCCCGAGAGGATATTAGGAACGCCACTTGGGAAACGCGAAAGGCGTGTGCTTCTGCCGAGTCGTGAACTGAGCGTTGCGCGGACCACCCTGTGCCTTGTTGCCGCCGCGGTTGTCGGAATCACGGTTCCCACGGCCGAAGGGTTAAGCGGCGACTGACGCCACAAGTTTCAAATGGCGAAGACGAAAGCCAGATTCATCGAGCCGATGTTGCTACTGCGGACGGAAAAGTCGCCGCAAGGTGCTGACTGGCTCACGAGATCAAACCGGACGGTTATCGGACACTCGTAAGTGATTAAGGTCTGCCCCTCGTAATGCCCAAAAGGTGAAAAGGGGAACGGGGCAGGTGTGCCCAAAATCACCCGTTTCGGCTTTCTCGCGGGAACTGTCTCCGGCGGTTAGCCGACGTTGATCCTATGGTGACCTTACGCTACGAATAGGAGGTCTTTTGTGACCAGCGGTTGCTCAGGTCTTAGTGCGAATGGGAGTTCAGGTCGCGCGAGAGCATCAGCTTAAGAGTTAACCGGTCTGCTCCACCGCTCCACCCCACTCCGACACCAGCCTCTATATTCACCAACCGGTAGTTCCGGTCCACAACGCCCCAAGTCTCGTGGAACTGTTGATTGGGTGGAACAAAACCGCCCAGTGGGCCGAAGCCGTCATATTGCTCAAGGGCAACCGCCCACGCCTGGTTGAAACGGTAAGCGACACGGGCACATGGATTGAACTCCAGGGCCTTGAAGCCGCCGCTGTAGTCGGTGTCGAGGATTGGATTGTAGATGAGGTCCCAATGCCTGTGCCCCAGATGCACGCCGACAATCGGCCGGATTTCAGAAGTGATGCGCTTTGGCTCCCAATACAAAGCATTGACGCTGAACTCGAAGTTCACGCCATAAAAAAACTTGTGGTCGCGCGCGTGGGGCCGGACGAAAAGTTCACGAACCTTGAATCCATTGATGGTTGTGCCGTGATTGGTCGAGTAGAAGCTATAGACGGGCAAATACAGTCCTTGCTCGAACCAGGACGTCACGCCGTAGGCCCATTCCGCGGCCCCGTTGACCGATTCGTTGGCGATGATGGCATTGGGGAATGCCGGTTTTGTGCGGCCAATTGGAGTGTAGTTGGTGTGAATCATCAGGTTGAAGATGCCGGGCTCGGCGATTTCGGCGTCGTAAACCTGGATTTCATCAGTCTGCGCGAACATCGACGCCGCCGTGGCGGCCAAGGCGATCAAAATCAGAGCGCCACTGTATGTCCGAGCCATGTCAGTATCCCAGATCGGCTTCAACACTTCTTGTGAGGGCAATGCTCAAAACCGGACGCCAGTGTGCTGCTAAGGGTTTACCTGATCGCTCTGTGGGTGCTCACGTCCTTCGGCAGGCCGTTCGGATAGGAACCTGAATAGTTTTAAGGTCTGCCGCGACCTGATGCCCCAAATGGGAAAAGGGTAAGGGTTAGGTGTGCCCAAAAACTGATTCCTCCATCCGACAGTATCGCCACCATAACAAGCGCGGCAAGCGGAAATCGGGAGGCAACGTAGGGTCACTCGTCGCATCTGATCGGTGTAAAGGGTGCGGATTGCGTCAGTTCGATGACCCATTTAAGACTATCTGCGTGGTATCATTTGGCGAGTCGTTGACTGTTCGGAAGCTGGGCCGGAATAGTTTACTTTTTTCAGCGGGAACCGGACTAGTTCTAGAATACCCTTTTGTGTATGACTAGCACGCATGGGATCTCCGACCTTAAAGCGATGTTGAATGCCGTTCGCATTCAAATGGAACTGCTTGAAGGGGAAGCGAAGAAAGGCTCCGACAAAGAGCTGTGCAAACGTATCAAGAAGCTCAACGGACAAGAATCAGTGCTTCTCTCAAAGCTGCGCGAACTAGCCAATTGAATCAGGCGAACAGCGAAACGTTGTTTGATCATCTTCTAACGCCGACAAGCTCTCTGGCCGTTCAGATTGATCGACATACAGCCCTAACCATCCCTCACTTTTGAACGCGGACGCAACTTGGTTCAGGCCCGCCGGACTCCGATCGTGCAGCATTATAGCGTTAGACTTGAAGGCCGGTTTGTCGGCTCCGAGTCGGCCGTACCGCGCAACTCGCGCTCTTGCGCAGCACACGGCCTGCCGAGCCGTCAGTCTTACTCCTCTACGGCGAGCCCGGCGCCGGCAAATCCACCCTGGCCTTGCAATTTGCCTGGGAGGCGCAGAAGGACTTTGACGTTGTCATGTTCCTGACCTGCGGCCGGCGCCCACTCGATGACATCACCGCCGAACTGGTCGAGCGCCTGCCCATCGACGTTAAGCCGCTTTCGTGGCTTGAGCCGTTCACGTCCCATCTTTTCAATTAAGCCGGACGCGGCGATCACACCCTCGAGACTGATTCAGGAATATGTGCATTTTGTTTAATGTACCGCGCCAGATACTCGTCGGAGGGGTTGTCGATGCCAACTTCGCGCTGACCAAGTAGCAGACCGGGATAGCTCCAATAACCCTCGGTTAAGAGATTTTGGGCACACCTACCCCTTACCCCTTTTCACATTTGCGGCATTAGTTCCTGACAGACATTAGTCAGACCCGCCTATCCCCGTTCTTGGGAGCGCCAAGCGCCGCACGGCGTACCCACTCGGAGAGGTTCTGATCCCTCTTTCTTGCGGCTTCGGCCAATTTACTCAGACTCAGCCTTTCGAGGACTTTTCGTCCGCCGCCAGAATGGGTTGGAGGGCGTAGAAAAACTACGCCCCCATTTCATTAAGCCCGCGACAGATACGCCCCTTCCGACGTGTCCACGCGAATCCTGCTCTATGCCGGTTGCCAAGGCAACTACGTGTGCTTTGGCGACACCTTATTCAGCATATCGACCAATGCTTTGGCCGTCGTTGGAACCGCAACATCGCCGCGGATGATCTCCGCCGCATCCACCGTCTTGCCATAGAGTTGTTGGTCGGCCTTGTTGTCGGCTCCCACGCTGGCGCCTCCTAGCGACGCGCCCGCGAACAATCCTTTTGTTTGCGAATAGGTCAGGATATCAACCTTAGGATCGCTGAAGCCGGCAGCTTGCGCTCCCGCCGGGCCTGCGGCTGCGGTCGCGTCGCTGCCCAGCTTTACGTTGCCCAAGAGGACTTTGTCCGCTCCATTCTGGCTCATCACCAGCAATACATAATTGGTCGAAGTGGTGCCCAGTTGTGCTCCAAGACTGCTCGTATCGAGCGTATACATTACCGGGGCGCCCCAACTCCCATCCATCTTCCCGCTACGGCATACCAGCACACCCCGACCATAACCTACGCCTATACCAACACCAACCTTCTTCACGCCGGGATAGACAAGGACGCACTCTGCCTTGTCTAGAAGGCTTCTGGGTATGCCATTGGGCTTGTCGATAATGTTGGCAAGGACCGTGGTTGACTCGGCTATACGTTTATCTAACTTCTCCTGTGCGATCGCGCTGAGCGCCATCGCCAGGCACACCGCAACTACCACCAACTTCTTCATGTCAGTGACCTTTCTTGGTGCGCATGTCTTTGAAAGCCAACCCGGGGTCGGGCGACCTGAGTCGATTTGGACTCACCTCGTACGAGCGGGAGTTAGCGCGGGAATTGTAACGCCGTGGAAACGAAATTGTAAGTGATAATACGAGTCAATCGGCGCGCTTTGATCCGGTTTAGGTTCCCGTCTGGGGGCAGCTTGGCGCAGCCCGTAGCCAATTAAGCTCAGGCGCGGCCTAATGCCCAAAAATGTGAAAAGGGTTAGGGTTGACGAAGGTAACCTTTCGCTGTTTCATTCCCCCCGCTGTTTCATGCGGCGGCCGTGGTCTCGAGCTGTGAGCTCGTGCAGGTCATAGCTGTATGGCCCACAATTGCGAAAAGATTTCGGGTCGAACAATCGCTTGATGCCACAGTCGGTACAGACTCGATAGGAATATTGGTAGTTGTATCGCATCGGCCAACTCATCTGTTTGTGCCGGCACCCGCGGAAGAGGGCTAGTGCTGCCGTGCCTAATCTCATGTTGTGGCTCCTGTCATTCCAGCCTCGTTGCATTTCTGCCACTGGCCGGAAACGAGAATGCTGGTATTGATTATGCGGTGGTAGGGGACGGCGACAAGGGAGCGAACGACTCACCATTGAACCACCTATCCGAGGTCAAGCTTAGGTACGAACGGCTGGAGAAAGAAATCGCAGCTCACCATTCTCCAGCCGAAAACTTCCATCGGCGCAGACCACTGGCGCGGGCACACCTGATCTTTCGCCGGGACGGGACACACTCCACGCTTACAGACTTAGCATCAGGTTCGTGATGGGTCTTCGGGGTGGAACATAGCGAAGACGTGCCAGTGGCCGCAATGAAAGACCGCGCCTGCGATTGGTGTCATCTGACGCGGGAGGTTCCCGGCATACAACTTTGCGTCAGGGACAGGCTCGATATTGGTGTCCCAGCAATACGGGCACACGACCGGAAGTTCCATGGGTCTACGTACCTAACCGCACTCGCACTTCAAAAACCTGCCGTTCCAGCGCAAAAGGATGCGGTCGCTGCTGTACCTGCCGCAGAAGCAGCAAAGCGTGATGGAAACGGTCTTTCAAACGAACGGGGGGCGGAAGGGTTTTTTCTATCCCAGCACCTCTGACAGATGTTGTGATCAAATAGAACATTTTCAATTTTTGCAGCTATCGGGTCTGAGCTGTTAATCAAAAAGCCGCCATCCCCCGGACTGGCGGCTAAGTTACCTGCATAACCGTTGGCAAAGCGACGACGCAGGTTCACGTGGGTTATACGATTTAATCGAATCAGACCGTTATTGTCAAACGATTTAGTTTTTTTATTTTTGCGGGACTGGCTCCTTCCTGTGGCCAAGGCGATAAAGACCGGATCCATAACTGCGGTTATAAACCCTACGTTTTCTGCCGGGAACCCGAATCGGCTGGTGGGCAGACCTCACCCCATACCCTTTGCACGTTCGGGGGCATTAAGCCGCGGCAGTCGTTAAATTGAGTCGGCCTACTACCAGGTCAACTTGAAGCCGAACTGCACCTGTCGCGAGGCGGTCGAGGTGCTCGTGATGACGCCGGCCGAGCCGGACACACCTGAAGGCGTGAAGACAATCAGGTTCGGCGTGTTGAAGTTGGCGCGATTCAGCAGGTTGAAGATCTCGGCGCGAAATTGAAGGTTGAGGCGCTCGCTGAGGCGAGTGTTCTTGATTGCCGAGAAATCCCAGGTCACCAGACCGGGACCGTATAGCCCGTTGCGGGTGGCGTTGCCCCAGAATCCGCTTGCCGTGGGAGGCTGGAGAAAGACGTTCGGATCGAACCACTTGTTGGGAGAACCGATGATGGGATTCCCATGGAAATTCGGATTGTTAAAAGGCCGCACAGGATTGCGGGTGTCTCCGTCATTGGATGGGTTGTAGCTGAGTTGCGCAGTGAGTGGAAAACCGCCTTGCGCTGTGATGATGCTATCGACGGACCATCCGCTGACGAGTGCGCTGCTGAAGCCGGTTAACCCATTGGCGAAGCGTTTGCCACGGCCAATCGGTAGCTCATACACCACGCTGATGACGCCGACGTTGCGAACGTCGTAGGTCGCAGGTCCCCAATCGGCCTTGATGTCGTAGGGATTGGCGACAAGGCCCGGAGCGTTGCCTGCGGTGGTGCCGTTGACGGAGTCACCATCGTCAAGCGCCTTCGACCAGGTGTATACGCCACGAAAGGAGAGTCCGTTGATGAAGCGGCGGTTTACGTCAATCTGGAGAGCGTTGTACAGAATGTTGCCCCAGCCGAACCATGTCCACGTGTTCGCAATGCTGGGATTCGCGCGCGGTGTACCAGCCTTGATGTAGAACGAACCTGCGGGAACCTGAGTGCCCGCGAGTCCTGCGGGAAAGTTACTCGGGTATGTCGTGGGACAGGGCGAAGCTGGACAGACGATGGGAAATGGCGTGTTGGCGTCGATTCCGACAATTTCGTTATAGCCGTGCGAGCCGACGTAACGCAAGGTGAGCGTGGTATCCGGTGTAAGTTGCTGCTCGATGCCCAACGTCCACGAAATCAGTGTCGGCATCTTCAGGTCGGGCTGTACTCCTCCGGGCACCAGTAAAGCTTTTGATGGGACAGGCGCAGCCGGATCAATCGGAAGCTTGGAAACTGGTAGTGCAGCTATGCTGTACGTTGGATTGAATGGAGCGTTCTGATCCATGCGATAACCAAGCGCGTCTTGTAGTTCGTTGTATATGCCGAAGCCGGCACGTAGCACCGTACTCCCCGGATGAAGGCTCCATGCGACCCCCACGCGAGGTTGGGGCAGGAACTTCGCGTTGTTGGTTGTGAACGCGCCGCAAGCGACTCTGGGCTGGCTGGAGATGACTCCGTCTGTGAAGGTATAGTTGGCCGCCCGGCAGTGTGCTTCGTTCCATCCGGTTGAAAATTCTCCGCGGAAACCTAGCGTCACCGTCCACGAAGGATTCAACCGGATCGTGTCCTGTGCATAGAGCGCTCCAAACAGCGAGCGCCAATTCATCTCCGTTGGCGCGGGATTATACAGGAAGTTCGATGTTACGCCCGCCAGAAATGTCTGCAAGCTGGTGAATGTCGCTTGTCCATATTGGCTGAGTGCCAATGTTTCGTTGCTCTGAAACTGTTGCAGCCACACGCCGAAATCGAGTTGATGCTTGCCGCGCGTCATCCCCACGCGATCTTCGTAGGTGAACAGGTTCCGAGCCAGCCTCAGGTTGCTGCCGTTGTTGCTGCCTGCCAGTCCTATCTGCGCCTGCGGATTTGACGCGGCGCTCCCTCCCACCACCACCGCGCCCACCAGCTTGCCCACCAGAAATCCCGGCACATTGGCCGCCGGCGTGCCCGGCGTAGGCTCGCCGGTGAAGAAATACCCCGCCCGCGAGAAGCCAAATCGCGCGACATTCAACAGCGTCGGTGAAAAGACGTGCGTCGCCTCCAGGCTCAGCACCTGTTCTTGCAGGCTCAGAATGTCCGTGCTGTAAGGGTTGATCGTCGTCGGAGTGAAGTCGTTGCCGCTGTCGATGGTGTACACCGCCGAGAAGCTGTCCTTCGCCGAGAACACATGGTTCACTCGTGCATTCCCGAAATACTCCCGGATCGTCTGCAGCGGACTGCTGAACACCTGCGCAATTCCGTTGAAGTCTGGCGCGTTTGCTGGCGGAGTCGGCCACAGATTTAACAGCGGCTGCACGCCCGGCACTGCGGCCGCGCGTGATGCCAGATCGGGCACAAACGCTACCGAAGTCTGATGCAGGTTCTGAATGTAGCCCTCGAAATTGGCGAAGAAGAACGTCCTGTCCTTCTGTATTGGGCCTCCCAAAGCTGCCCCGAACTGATTGCGCTGAAACAGCGGCGCCGAGCCTTGATCGAAGTAATTGGGTGCGTCCAGCGCGTTGTTGCGCAAGAACTCATACACCGAGCCATGGTACTGGTTGGTTCCCGATTGCGTAACAATCGTGACCTGCGCGCCCGGACGCTTTCCGTATTCAGCGCCGTAGTTGTCCCGGAGCAGGTTGAACTCCCGCACCGCCTCCACACCGATCAAGTTCTGGCTTGGTCCGCCCGGTTGCATGTTGTTTTCGGCAGCACCGGTGAACTCCACGCCATTCAGCAGGAAGAGGTTTTGCTGCGGACGATTACCTGAGACGGCGAAGTTATCGCCCGTGGTCGAGTTGGAAACTCCGATTCCGCCGGTCTTCTCCCAGGTAAAATTCACCACCCCCGGATTGAGCATGAGCAGCAAATCGTAGCTCCTCCCGTTGAGTGGTAGCTCTTTTACTTCTTTCTCACCCACCAGCCCGGAGATGTCTTGCGAGGTTGCACTGACCATCGCGGCATCGCCCTCGACCCTTACCTGCTCGGTCACTTGCCCTACCTTGAGTTGGAAGTCCACCGTAGCGCTCTGTCCCACAACCAGCGCCAATCCGGTGTGAACCTCTTCCGCGAAACCTGCTTTCTTTGCGCTAAGTTGGTACCGCCCGATAGGCAACGCCAGCAGTTCATACAAGCCTGCGTCGTTCGTAACCGTCGTGCGAGCGAGTCCGGTCTCCTGGTTGGTTGCCGTAACGGATGTGCCAGCCACCATCGCACCGGTCGGGTCAGTAACACGTCCCGATAAGACGGCCGAGACTTGCGCATCAATTGAAATCGCTGACAGGCAGAACAGAAGAGAAAGGGCGGCACTCCAAAAACGCAATTTGGTCAGCACGAAGAGCTCCGGTTGTTTCCGAGTCGTCATGAATGGGAAATAGGCAGTTACTTCCGCCCCCTCTTCTGCAAGATTGACTACTCTGGCGGACGCAACTGCCCTTCCGGGCTGTGCACCACTCCCCCAAAGAGCACGGGCGCCCGGAATGAATCGATTTAATCGAATCAAACCGTCATTGTCAACCGATTCAGTCGGGAAGGATAATCATCACTTCAGTGGATTTAATCAGCGCCGCAGCGATTTGACCTTTCTTGAGGCGCAGTTCGCGCACAGCATCGGCCGTAATGACTGAGGTGATGTGCTGTTCACCAATGGAGAGGGTGACTTGGGCGAGAAGACCACTAATCTTGATGTCGGTGACGCGCCCGATGAGCTGATTGCGTCCACTGATGCGGCGGAAAGTGCGGCGCCGCTTTTCAATGGAGCCGGAAGAAGTGATGCGGGGCAACAGGCGATCCACTTCCGCTTCCGGTATGCGGTGATGCCCACCGGCGGTCTGAGTACTCTTGAGCTTGCCCTGATAGATCCACTGCTTCAGCGCGGAATAGCTGATTCCCAACACTTGAGCAGCATCTCGCGGGGTGTAGAACTTAGGCATAAGCGTTCGTCTTAAACCTCGATACCAAAGCCAGGCGGCAGGGTGGCAGTGCTAAGTCGCGCCTGAGGCCAATGATTCTAACCCAGTTCAGGCTCACCCCTTGAGGTCCTGGTGAACTCGTCCCAGAAGACGACTGATTTTCGGAAGTAGGCCTAGTTGGCTATGTGGCAGTCGGCGGTTGAACGGCCGGGGGCAGCCGTTGTCGGTGCGAGTCGTCTGCGGCAGACCGTAGAGGCGAAAGGCGGTTTGTCAACGGCTCGGTACCCGCTACGCCGCGCCTTCCAGACCAGCAAGGTCGAAGGCAAGGTCGCCCAAGTCCGGCCAGAGATCGTGGAAATCCCGGGCAAGTGATCTCTGCAGCCAACCCAACAACCACGAAGCCCCGCTCGTCTGGGCTTCGTTCATTTCTCCTCTTTTTTCGGGCGGAATCTCAAGCGCATTCAACAACCGCCGCGGTGCATTGTGCCTCGCGCTAACGCCCCAAATGTAAAGGGTAAGGGTTAGGTGTCCCCAACCCTTCGGACTAACAGCCTCGCCGACCAAGCAGCACATCCCAGGCGTCAAACCGATTGCTGCCGCATCCGGGAAAGCTCACTTTCGGCCTGCGGATGAGCGTATTACAACCGCATCGGATCAGAGCGAGTATAAGCAGATCACGCTTGGTTGCGACGTGATCGTCTTAGATAGGGACGCCCAATCGCGGGCGGAGGTAGGCTCAGGAAACTCAAACGAAATGGCTCGACCATTAAACACATTCCAAGGTATGACATCTTGATGACGAAGCTCAACATAGTTCCCTAAGCGGCCCCTCCCCCTTATGCCCAACGGGAGGAGTTCAACAGAGGGGTGTCAGAATCCTTTGATTCCAGTCAACGTGGATGACCAGTGAGCATCGCGGAATTGCCAGCGCCCGCCGCGATACTCAGTAATCGCTCTAAAGAATCCCGACTCATCAACTCGATGCCCGGCAGTATCTACCTGGACCTCGCGCCAGGGAGCCGCAACCATCGCGAACTCGTGCGTCAGTGGATCAACGCGCACGTCGCCCCCAAGCTAATTCGATGTGCTGAATAGTCTTCGCGAAAGCTTCGGTGCCCTCACTTGCCGCCGCGCCAGTCGGAAACGCCATTCGTCCGTTGACGGCCATGAAGAAGGATGGGCCAGGATCAAAATAGTTGCGCCATGCCAAAGGCCCGTGTTGGCTAACGTCCGTGGCAGTAAAGTTATTGAGAAGAACCTTCATCAGAACCATCGCAGCGCGTAAGCAGGAGGCATTCGATATGCTTATTTCAAAATGTCTGCCCAAAGACAGCCGTTCCTTCAATTGGCTCTTGCTTAGCTGTGTTGCAATGTTGGCCGCCGCAGGCTGTTCCACCCGCGCTACGTCAAACCCATCACCCTCACTAACGCCTGCTGCTTCAACTGCTGTCGAGGAAGGATCTCTGGTGTGCTTGCGTTCCACGGCTATCGTCGTATTTTGGCGCAAAAGCACGTCCTTTTTGTTCACTCGTGTTCTCCTACGACGCTGCCCAATCTCCCGATTCAGCTTCCTCGGCGGGAAGGTGCCCGAGGGTGACCATCCCGCCGTTGTTTGGAGCCTCCTCCACTGCATGACTTCTGCCAAAAACCGGACACAAACCCTATGCAGCAGCGAGGGGCGTTTAGCAGTACCGGCCGGAGCGAAAGAACTTGTAACGCAGCGTGTTCGTATCCCGTAATAGGCAATAGAGAAGTTCATGGATCTGCTCCAGCGGTTTGCGCTTGGCGAGATCGATGCGTTCGAGACGCTGGTCCGACAGTTTCAGGGCGACATTTATGCCTGGACCGTTCGCATGGTGCGCGACCCGGGGGCTGCGGAGGATCTGACTGTGGAGACCCTCTGGCGCATTTACCGCGCGCGGCACCAGTTTCGCCCGGATGGCAACTTCGGCGCCTGGGCGCGGCGGATCGCTACGAACTTGGCGCTCGATCATCTCCGGCGTAAACGACCGGAGGCGAGTCTCGTGGTCGAGCCTGCGGGAGTCCAGCAGCCCGACCGGCTTGAGCAACAGGAGACGCAAGAGCAGATCCAGCAGGCATTTCATCGTCTGCCAGCCAAGTTGCAAGTTGCGGCGATGCTCGCGTTGGTCGAAGAGCGCCCCTACGAAGAAATTGCTGAGGCTTTAGGGACGTCGGTGGGCGCAGTCAAGCTGCGCGTGTTCCGTGCGGTTCGGATCCTCCGCAAGCGCTTGCGCCAAGTTGGAATCAGGCGTGAATGACAAGACATGAGGATAAGTAAATGACTGAACATGACGAGCGCCAGATTCGCGACGCGTTGAAGCAATCTTTTCCCCCAGTCAACGCTGAGCTCGGGCGGGATTTATGGCCAGACGTTTTGCGCAGGCTCGATGTTCGCCCAGTTAAGGTGCCCTGGTACGACTGGGTCCTGGCTTGCTTGAGCGTCATCATGTTTCTGGCTTTCCCGCGACTGGTTTTTGTGTTCGCGTACCACCTGTAAGAAGGAGTCGTTATGAACAACCATCCTTATCTGCGCGCATACATGGCGGGAATCTGCGTGCCGACGCCACTCTTATTAGTCCCGCTCACACTCTTCTTCATCGCGCGTTTTGTCTACAACATTCCGATCCCTGTCGAGCGAGTGATCATTTTCCCTATGGCGATTATCCCGAACCTGTTTGGAGTCTGGAACCTGCTGCACTTGGCCTCGCGCGCGCGCACGCGGCTGCCGCTGGGGATTCACGGTGCGATTCTTCCCTTCATCATCGCCCCCGCGGGTTTCTTTCTCGGCTGCAGCCTTGGCTTTTTGCAAACCACACGCTACGGCCTCACTTATTTCGGGGTGGTGGAAATCCCCTATAAATTTCTCGCGGTTGTGTTTCCTGCCGTGCTGATCGTCTATTACCTCGTCTGGAAGTACCTGATCGGATTCGTCAATCGAGTTGCTGGGATAGCAGAGTAAGCAAAATGTAAGTGCGAATCCGCGGGCTGCACAACGGCAGGCGGCAGCCGCCGCCCGAGAGTTGCCAGAACCCAGTCATTGCCAGTCGCGGATGCCTGGAGAAGTTCTCGCAAAACCGCTTCGCGGGAGCGCCAAGTCAAGTTCTGCCGCAGCATAATGCCCAAAAATCTGAAAAGGGTAAGGGGTAGGTGTGCCAGAAATCTGTTCGTCGCACCGAGAAACCGGCCGATAGTTATCACGACTCGTACCCAGATTGCTGGCCAATGCCAGCCAAGGCGAAAAGAATCAACATAAGGCCATTGTCATCGCCAACCGTCCTTCGATCGCCGTGCATTCGAGCTGTGGGGCGCAGGAATAAAGCCGCGTCGCACCCAGCGCCAGATGCCAACAAGTTGATACGCGAGTAGCCAAAAGAGCGGTAGTGGGGCAAGCACAACTAGGGCTGCGCTGGCCCAACTGTGCTGAAGAAAGGCCTCATTAGTCTTCTCAGATTCTTTTTGGCACTTAGAGAAATCGTAGTCATGCTCAGCGTCCGCATTCTCGGAACAGACACGATAAGCAAAGTTCATCGCGCGTTCGGCGCGACGCAGATCTGCTTCGCGTGCAACAACACCCGCACTTATCGCCCACAGAACTGAAGCAACAATTCCAAGCCTCTGCCATCCGCCAAGATGTACTCGCATCTCTCGAACCTCGCTGACAGTGCGCCCACAAAGTCAGCTCTCCGTTCTCTCGGAGAGTTCCTTTCGTCTATTCGCCGTGAGCCTTAGTCACTCCGCGTCCCTTCTGTCAACGTGCCAAAAGGTTAACTTGTAAGCTCTGCCGCGACCTAAAGCCCCAATGTAAAAAAGGTAAGGGTTGGGTGTGCACCACCGGATTCGGCTTTCTCGCGGGAACATGCAGTGAACGGGTTTTGGGATCTAATCGCTAATTAGTAATGATTTGAGGGGGGTAACCTTTCGCAGTTTCATGCGGCGGGCCCGGTCTCCAGCGATGAGTTCGGGCAGGTCATAGCTGTACGGCCCGCAGTTGCGAAAAGACTCCGGGTCGAACAGTCGCTTGATGCCGCAGTCGGTACAGACTCGATAGGAATATTGGTAGTCGTATCGCATCGGCCAACTCATCTGTCTGTGCCGGCACCCGCGGAAGAGAGTCAGTGCGGCAGTGCCTAGTTCCATGTTGTGGCTCCTAATCGTTCCAGTTCCTCGATTCATTTGTGCCAGTGGCTGGAAACGAGAATGTTGGTATTGATTATGCCGTGGCGGGGGACGACCACAAGAGAGCGAACGACTCACCATAGAGGCACCCATGCGAGGCCCCAAGATTAGGTACGACCGGCTGGAGAAAGAAATCGCAGCTCGCCACCCTCCAGCCGGAAACTTCCCTAAATCTGTCCAGTCGCGGCCAACCTTGGAGATGTAGTAGTTCCATACAGTCCGAAGGACCCTGGCTCTCGCCAAGGATCAAGAACGGCCTAAAACCTCGTTGGTCCGCTAACCGAACTGGACTTCTGGACGGTGCAAAGTATTGGCATGTAATTAGTGGTGACTTCACGCGGATAGCTGTTCTTGACAGGTCGCTGTCGATGTAAACAAAGGATTCGATCAACGGTAAGCGATCATATCGTTATGAGCCGACTCCTTAAAGCCGCAAGAGGATGGGGAAGATGTTGCAAGCGATCCGTTAAGCCGGATACCCGGAGACAGGAGTGCATGACAAAAATAGCGCAGGCGGCGCGGGGTAACCACCAATGCGCCATAGTCGCATGCGATACCGATGGCGTGTCCAAGGATTTCGTTCCGCGGCCTGGCGGCGGGGGAGGTTGGGTTGAAAACGAACAGGAAGGCAGTCGGACCTAGCGAGCGCGTGAGCCCGGGCTCCGCCATTCGCATGTGATTTAATACGGGGTTGGATTGAGCTCAGTACACCCAGCCGGAACAGATACTCATTTTCTCACTTTTATTTTCAATGACTTAAGCAGACACAACATTCCTATTCCCAAATCAGATCCCGCCCATTGTGTGGAAACTGCCTTTGCGGCAAGGTGCGGCCTGTCAGCCGGAATCACCGGCCACCGGAAAAGGAGAAACTCAAATGAAAAGCGCACACACCTTGATCACGATTTGCCTGTTGTTCACCGCCGCCATCCTGATCGCCCAGACAACCCCGAGCCAACCGCTCATGAAGGTGAATGTTCCGTTCACTTTCGACGTCGAAGGCCACTACCTGCCAGCCGGCGAGTACACCATTTTCACAGTGATGCCGGAGCGGGAGATTCGCATCGTCAGCGCTGACGGCAAGCAATCGGCGATCGTCAATACCTTGCCGAATTATGCAAACACGCCTTCGACCAATAGCCGCGTGGTGTTCCACAGGTACGGCAACGAGTACTTCCTGGCGCAAGTCTGGACCGCCGGACAGAATGTCGGACGTAATCCGTTATCGAGCAAGCGAGCCATGGCTCTCGCCAGCAGCGGAGGAAGACCACAGACATTTACTGTCCTCGCTCTGACTGATCGCCGTTAGCCAGGCAGCAAGTTTGTTGTACTTGAACTTCGGGCGCGTCCACCGTCGCGCCCCCGTTTTTTTGGGGATAACATTGGACTTGCCCGACGTGAAGACGCCCAAGGGCAGATGCGGCACTCTCGGGCGAGTACAACCCTCGACACCAAGCAATTTGTTCCAGAGCCGCAACTAAGGTCTGCCCAGCAGAATGCCCCAAATGTGAAAGGGGGGAGGGGTTCGTGTGTCTAAAATCTTCCGGACTACAAGGCCCCTTTGACACTCTCAAGGGAGCACGGCAGCGGATCCGTGTGCAATGGATTACTGCGGGGCTTTCCTCTCGGGGGGTCATCTCCAAGGGTAGCGTCAATGTGGCCGCGAATCGATGAACCGTCGCAGCCTTTCAGGCTGATAGTGCGCATCCGACAGGCACAGATTTGGGGTGTTAAGCTGCACCATACTGCCAATCGGACAGGGGAACAGATGATAGCTCTCCGGACCATCTACACACTCGTCTTCGCAATCACCGTTCTTCTTAGCGCTCCCGTGTTTTCCAAGAATACCGGATCAAATCCCATTGACCCGGGGTGCGAGGATCTCGCTCAGTTGAAGCTACCATCGACAAAGATAACGAGTGCAAAACTCATACCCGCGGGGACGTTCTCCGACCCTCCTGCCGTATTCACCGGTCAGGATCCGGCGCCCTTCTACAAGACGCTTCCCGCCTTCTGCCGAGTTCTGGCGCAGGCCATGCCCACTGCTGACTCGGACATCAAGATCGAAATCTGGTTACCCATTGCTGGCTGGAACGGAAAGCTGCAGGGCATCGGTAACGGCGGCTTCGCAGGACTGATTGATAACTATCAGCTTGGCATTGCTCTGAGTCACGGATACGCTGCTGCCGCCACGGACGCAGGTCATTCCGGCACCCCGATTGATGCGGCATGGGCACTCGGACACCCGGAGAAAGTGATTGACTTCGGCCACCGTGGCATTCACGAGATGACGGCAGTCGCGAAGACGATCGTGAAGAACCTTTACGGACGCGAACCACAGCGATCATACTTCTTCGGCTGTTCCGACGGGGGCCGCGAAGCACTTATGGAGGTGCAACGATATCCCGAAGACTACGACGGCATCCTGGCCGGTGCCCCGGCGAACTACTGGACCGCCCTGCTTTCCAGTTCCGTTTGGAATACTAAGGCCCTCACGGTTGATCCGGCCAGCTTCATTCCACAGTCCAAGATCCCTGCCCTTGCCAGAGCGGTGCTGGCTGCCTGCGATGGACTCGACGGCGTAAAAGATGGGGTGCTCAATGATCCGCGCCAATGCAAGTTCGATCCGAACTCGATTGTGTGCAAGGCGGACGAGGACTCGGACAAGTGCCTGACTCCGAAGCAGGTTACGGCGTTGAAGGCCATCTATGAGGGGCCAAAGAGCTCACAAGGGCGCGATACCTTCCCAGGGTATCTGCCGGGCGCAGAAGAAGGACCGGGAGGCTGGGGCACATGGATTACAGGTCTGGCTCCGATGAAAAGCCTCATGGCGTTCTTCGGTACGGGCTACTTCACCAATATGGTATACAGCAAGGCCGATTGGGATTACCGGACCTTTACCTGGGATGCAGGGTTTGCAGCAGCAGAACAGAAAACCGCAAGTGATCTGAACGCGACCCGTGCTGACCTATCGTCTTTCAACAAGCGTGGTGGCAAGCTGATCCTATACCACGGATGGGACGATCCAGCTATTCCAGCCTTGAACACGGTCAACTACTATCAGGAAGTGGTCAAGACGATGGGCCAAGGCACGGCCAATACCTTTGTCCGTCTGTACATGGTGCCGGGAATGCAGCATTGCTTTGGAGGTGCTGGTGCAGACGACTTCGGTGCGAACGGCAAGGCGGGGAGCGATCTGCGCCAGAATATTCGACTGGCACTGGAAGCGTGGGTCGAAACGAATGTAGCGCCTGGCACGGTAATCGCGACGAAGTACGAGGGCAATGACGATGAGCATCATTCGGTTATGACACGGCCTTTATGTCCTTACCCGGCATTCGCGCAGTACAAGGGCAAGGGTGACGCCAACGATGCTGCGAACTTTAACTGCTCAGAAAAGTAGCCATAACCGACTTGCGCAGTTTTCGGATGTCGGCGCATCTGCTCGAGCTGGGTAGGCCGCGTGCAATGGGCGAAAATCCTTTAGTGAACCGAGAGGGAAGATGTTTAGAAAACCTGCTTCGACAAGTGGAGGGAGTCGCCGGCATCCCGAGGCGGCCGCCACATCACAGACCTGCCGGAAGGATTGGCCACCACGCCCAATCACCAGCCCATCTGTCGCATTCGATTCAAGATGATCGCACTATATCGGTTCATGCGCTCGGGCCGTCGTTTTAGCGGACCGGGCAGGACCGCGGCGAGTCGCGCCGCTTCTTGCCGCCCGATGTTCCGCGCCGGCCTTCCGTAGTAGATACGACTGGCCCACTCTGCCCCATAAATTCGAGGGCCCCATTCGACCACGTTCAGGTAGATCTCAAGAATGCGCTGCTTGCCGAGCACGGCTTCGGCCACCGGCACCAGCGTGGCCTCGGCACCCTTGCGCAGGACAGACCGGCCCGTTCCGAAAAACAGGTTCTTCACGAGCTGCTGTGTAAGTGTGGATGCTCCGCGAGTGCGCTCCCCTTCTACGTCCTCCTGGGCAGCGACTTCAATCTCGTGCCAGTCGAACCCGTTGTGCTGGTAGAAGCGCGCATCCTCCGCGGCGACTACGGCGTGCTGGAGATCAGGCGAAATTTGGTTGAGCGGAACGAATTGATAGCGTTTTTGATACGGTTTGTCATGAATCCATGCCTGTAACCGGCGCTCGATCTGCACCGCGGTTGTCGGTGGATCGATCCAGCGGGCCGCAACCAAGAGCAGGGCGGCAGCCAACCAAAAAAGCAACGCACCCGCGACAAGCCATCGCGCAATCGACCATAAGTACTTCTTCCAACTTTGGCTATTGGCGGGCTTAAATGGCCTGGAGGTCATGCTTCAAAATACTAGCGTGGCCGGGTGCCCGAAATATCTCGTGGCCTACATTTGCTCGCTTTTGGCAACGTGGGGCTGATGCCCAATCGGGATGCGCGTCCGTTTCCATCCCCAAGGACTCCAGCCAGCAGCCACGACAATGCCGACCGCCGGTTTTGCACTAGGCAAGTCGCCGAGCAGTTTTGCGATTCTCATGTCGCATGGCTGTCCGTTTCGTGCCGAAAGGGCCGTTCTGTCAGCGGTTGGGGCTGGTAAATCTAGAGAGGGCGAGGAGTGAGGTGCGCCAGAAATTCGCGTTCTGGCATACAAACCAGCCAATCCAATCGCTCCAGTTGTTAACAGCGCCAGGCTGCCCGGCTCCGGCGTGGGAATCTGTCCTATGCCGCCAAAGATCGTAAAGGAATGCGAATCTACGGTATTACCGAAAGCGTCAACCGCCTGCGAGGGGTCAATACGGGGTTGAGGTGCAGCCGACCCCGTTGTTGATGTCCCCGCCGATCCAGCCATTGTTCTGCGAGTGAGCATTCGACAACTCCAGCCAGAACGTGCCCGTGTACAACTGCGGGTCGCTGAAGAAAAGGCCCGTTTCAATGCAAACCTGGTACCCCTGCTTGTTGATGTCGCAGCCGGTCTGCTTGGGCAACAGGTTGGCGCTAAAATAAGGCTCTGGATCACTCGGATCAACCCAGAAGTCCGCCTGAACGGAGATAAGAACATCGCCGGGATTCAGCCACGCCGCAAAGATAAGTCCATTTGCGGTAAGGGAGGAGACTGCAAAGAAGTCGTCGAACACTGTTGCGGTTTGTTGTGGCTTAATGTCGAAGCTACCGATGGTACCGTTTCGAGGACCGTTATCGTAGATGATCCCGGCGGCTGCGGCGGGTAGAGCAAACAAAACGGCACAACAAAGCAGGGCTACACAGATGATGGGGCGAATGTGCGTCATCGGCTCAGATTCTCCTGTCTGGAAGTCAGACGACCCCATCTTCAACATTCGAGCGCCACTAAAGTGCCACTATGACCAACTTTGCGAGAGTGAATATTTCGCGGACGCGATCGGGGGCGGGGATGACGGAGTGGGACGCCGCGGACTACGCGCGGATTTCAGCGTTGCAGAAGGTAATGGCCGACGAAGTGCTCGGACTGCTCAACATCGAAGGTTCCGAGCAGGTTCTGGACGTGGGGTGCGGCGATGGGAAGATTACCTCTGAGCTCGCCGCCCGGGTGCCTCGTGGATCGGTCGTCGGAATTGACCCATCTGTCGAGATGATTCGCTTCGCACAAGGTCGCTGGGGGACAAATGGACATGCCAATCTGCAATTCGAGGTAGCTGACGCGCGCCGCTTGCCTTTTCACCAAGAATTTGACCTCGTGGTATCGTTCAATGCGCTGCACTGGATCGCCGAGCAGGACCAGGCGCTCGCTTCAATCCACTCGTCGTTAAAAGTCGGCGGTGTGGCGCAGCTTCGTTTCGTCCCGGCGGGTTCGCGCAAGAGCCTCGAAGACGTCCTCAAGGAGACACGGCAATCGCCGAAGTGGGCATCGTACTTCCCAAGATTCCATCCTCCCTATCTTCACCTGACGCCGCAAGAGTATTCAAAGCTGGCGGAACAGGCAGGCTTGCAAGTGCCAAGCGTGCATGTATCGGATAAGTCCTGGGACTTCCACAGGCGTTCCGCCTTTTACGCCTTCGCCACGGTGACCTTCGTGGAATGGACACACATGCTCCCGGAAGCGCAAAAGCCACTGTTTATTCACGATGTGCTGGACAGGTATGAGGTTGTCGTGGGAGAAGCGAATACGTTCAAGTTCTACCAGATGGATATCCGGTTGTTGCGCTCCGGAGGGTGGAAGCAACACGCTCTAAAGCGTGGTGAATCCGGCGTCGTAATGGTCAGGCTTTAGCCAAGGCGGTGATTAAGGTCTGCCGCTCGTAATGCCCCAAAATATGAAAAGGGAAGGGGTAGGTGTGTCCAAAGCCCCTCTTAACCGAAGGTTATTGGAGCTATGTCAAGTATGTTCAGGTGAGGCATACGGATTTCGCGAGGGAGAACCGCATGTCGAAACGTACAATGACGAGTATGAAACAAAGCGTTCCCAAGTCGGTTGACGAGTACATTGCCGCACAGCCCGAGGCGGTGCGGCCGAAGCTTGAACAGGTGCGCGCCGCGATTAGGAGGGCCGTGCCGAAGGCAGTGGAGGGCATTGGGTACCGTATGCCTGAATACAAGCTGCACGCAAAGCCGATGCTGTATTTCGCCGGCTTCAAGGAACACTATTCCCTGTTTGCCGCATCGGGGACGTTCTTCGCGACGCTCGAAGATGAACTCAAGGGGTATGAACTACGAAAGGGCACAGTACATTTTCCACTCACCAAACCAGTTCCGGTGAAGCTCATCAGCCGAATTGCGAAACTGCGCGCGGATGGGATCGCTGCGACGGTAAAAAAACCGTTGCCGGGCCGAGTTTAACTTCTGTCAGGACCTAATGCCCCAAATGTGAAAAGAGGTAACTGCGCGCTGTCTTTTCGTGGCTTGAGCCGTTCACGTCCCATCTTTTCAATTAAGCCGGCCGCAGCCATCACACACTCCAAACTGATTTCAGGAACACGCGAATTTTGTCCAATGTCGTGTTAAGGGCCGCGTCCAGATCACAACCGACGCGCTGAAAATTTATGTGAACGTGATTGAGGATGCGTTCGGTGGGCAGGCTGATTTCGCAATTGCACAAGCTGGATTCAGCCGCAAGTTGGAGAATCACGCGGCTGCCGTCGCGCTCAATTATTTCGCTTACAACTTCATCAAGATTCATCGTACACTGCGCATGAGCCCTGCGATGGCCGCTGGCGTCACAGATCGGCTGTGGGACGTGAATGAGCTTGTGGCCCTTTGGGAGCAGTACGAACGGCGGGAGGAAAGGGTGGCATAAGTGAAATGGGAATATAGAATCGAGCCCGTCACATTCTCGGTGAGCAGCGGCGACCAGGGGGAGGAAGCCATCAAAAAGCTTAACAGCCTTGGTGAACAAGGATGGGAAGCTCTCTCTATATGGGACGGCGCGTTGGGAACTCACGTTCTAATGAAACGGCAGATTTCAAAGTAGCCCACTTCCTTCGTACTTAAAGGACAGCAAGACGCGGGTGCGGTACTCGCTGACCTTGCAGGTCCCGCAGAGGTTTCCACCGCGTTGCGTGCCGCATCCTCCGACCTCTGCTTCCGTGTCGGTCGAACCTCCTCTCGGCCTCCCAAAGTACATGTGCTGGGCGCGTTCGATACAGTTGCCCAAAATCTGGATTCCTTCCAAGGTCTGCCGCGACCTAATGGCCCAAATGTGAACAGGGGTAAGGGGTTGGGTGTGCCCCCGGAATGCGAGCACGATGCGACAAGATAAGGATAGCCAGCCAGCTACAATGCCGTGGTAGCCCGCGAGCAACGCCGCCCTTATGCCTACAGATGGGTAAGATCGCGCTATGATGAAATCCGCTTTCACCGCACCAATCCGTGATTCGACACTCTCACCACCTGGTACAACAAACCCGTGACGAGCATAAGAATGAGGCCTGGGACTACTCTCAAAGACGTGATAGAAGATTAGCTTATCGATCAATTCGACGGACTTGTTATGGTCCAATTGCTTGTGAATTGGGATGGCAAGGGTTACGGTAACGATCCAAATAAACAGATTCAGAATCGCGGCGACGGCAACCCAGACCGTGGACATGGCAGGTGGATGAAACCAGACCAGTAGGATGTTGAGCACCACACACAAGAAAAAAACGGGACGTAAAAGAGTGTGATTGGTCTATTCACTGCTTGATGTAGGCGAGGAAACTCGGCCGGGTTTAGGCTTCTCCACGTGGGGTAGTTCACAGCGCCGAGAAGCGTTCCGCCGGCAAAAGAATAGATTGTGAGAACGAAAAATAGAACCGCGAGAACGTCGCGTGCCTTCATAGCCGCGTCTCCAAGCTGATCGTCCCGGAGCTCTACTCCGAGGCGTAACTGTCCTTGGTCATCCATGCCATCGTAAGGCGCAAAGCATCTGCGTGATAGTAAGAAGGCGACAGTTCAGGAACTGAGCGACGGTGTAGTCGTTGCCGCTGGTTGCGATTTCACGCGCGCGACGAAGACGGCAGGGCTGTCGCCCGCCAGTTGTTGGAACTCATGGATCATGTGCATCTGATCGTAGTAGCACAAGTCATGCGCGATCTGGGTCCAAGTGGTTTCAGGCGATGCCAGCTTGATTCCGAGCGCCTGATTCAATCGAACAATTCGCGCATAAAGCTTCGGAGCAACACCGATCTGCTCCAAAAACCTCCTCTCGAAATGGCGAACGGTCCATCCCGAGGTGGCAACAAGATCGTCAATACGAACAGCTCCCTTGCTGGCACTGATTTGCTGTACGGCTACGGCCACGCGATCGGGGCCGGGGTAATGTGGGATTCTTCTTAGCAGGAAACGTTCCGCAATTCTGATTCGGTCTTCAAAACTGCGCGCAATTGCGAGTTGTTCCTCAATGTCCGAGCAGGAAGGATTCAGCACGGCGCGCACATCGGTACCGCCCTCCATCTGTTCATTGACCAAGACAAGGTGAGATTCGTAGATAACGGAAAAGAGGTTGCCAGCATTCCTGCTTCTGCGATCACGGAGATCAGTTACGGGCAAGACGTTCACCGTCGTGTTGGCAGCGCGATCGCAGTTGGCGCGGTGAAACTGGGTCTGGGCGCTCTGATGGCCCTCAGTAAGTCCAAGAAACACTTCGTCGGGCTGACTTGGGCTGACGGAGACAAGAAGGGCGGTTTGGCCATACAGTGTGACAAGAACGAGTTACCGCGGCATCCTGGCCGGCCTAGAGGGAATTAGCGGCAAGAAGGCCGTTGACTCCGAAGCGATGACGGTTAAGAACTAAAAGCTCACTCTCGCCTTCGGCTGTTTGCTCCGTGAACCTTTCGAGCTGTCGCTCCAAACGACCTTCTCCAGCAGCCTTTACTCCCCAATGCGTCGTGATAGAGAAGCCTCACGGGGAGGGGTCCGGTCTCTTTTCGTCGTAGCTCCATCAAGTTATTCTTCGTGCAAGATGAAGCAGGTCGTCTATTCATCTAAGGGGAGGTAGGATCGCGGTGATCAGGACGCCACATTTCGTGATGGTGTTAGTAAGGAACAACATGAAGCCGGCAAAGAATAATCACGTGCACGGCGAGAGCGGACAAGCCCTAATAGTCACGTCTCTCGTTTTCGTCTTACTGATAGGATTCGTAGGTTTGTGTGTGGACGCGGGTCTACTGCTCCGTGCGAAAACCAACCTGCAAAAAGTGGCCGATGCCGCGGCAGTAGCTGGAGCGGCGGAATACACGTCGGGAAACTGGTCAGCCGCAGCCATAGCTTCTGCCGCGCAAAACGGTATAAACTGTGCTGCCACCGGAATTACCTGCAATGTCAGCATAGGCACCACTGCTCACCCAACTGCTGTGAGTGTTTACATCGCTCAGCCTCAGCAAATCTATCTCGCTTCACTGTTCGGCTATTCGACAATGACCGTAGGTGCGAAGGCAGCAGCAGGTCTCGTTACTGGTTCGGTTTGCATGTATGCCCTAGATAACTCCGCAACTGCACCCAAGGGTTATGGCATAACAATTAACGGCTCAGGCAATGCAAGTGGTATCGTGGCACCTCAATGCAATGTTTATGATAATGCTGACGCAAGCCTAAATGGCAGTCACCAGGAAATTACGGCCGCGTCTATAGGCATAGCAGGTACAATAAAGGGGAGTGGAACGACTTCGCCCGCGGCAATAACCGGATTGCTGCCAGTTCCCGATCCACTTGCCAATTACTGGTCCCTGCCGAGTTTTACTTCTAGTAACGGCAACTTGACTGCCACTACAGGGCAGGTAGGCCCAGGAGTTTACAAAAACTTCAGCGTCAGTGGAACGGCCACCCTTCAGCCCGGCCTCTATGTGATTCAAGGGAACCTCAACCTGAATGTGGCTTCTGCCAGCGGCGTCACGTTTTATGTGGACAGCGCCAACGGTGGTTCGCTTAGCTGCAACCCTGCTAACTGCAACTTCAATGGCACTCTTACATCTCCACCACTGGGAACTGGAACCACCGGATCTTGTAGCTTTGCAAGCGGCTGCAACGGCCTGCTGCTTTGGGATACCGAAACCACTAATTTCCCTAAGACCGTAAATATCGGGTCCGTCTCCCTCACTGGCATGATCTATGCCCCAACGGCCACACTGACTTTAGGTGGTTCCACGACTGCGACTTTTGATTCTGACATTGTTGCTGGAGCCTATGTGATCAACGGTGACGTTAGCATGAGTAACTACGTTGTGAATGCTGGTGTGGCGTCTCCGTTCAAATCAACGGCGCTGATGGAATAGCAAGGAAGGAAGGAAAGCATGACTAAGCTTACAATACATCACGATAAGAGTGGGCAGTCTCTAGTCGAAATGGCTTTTCTCTTTCCCGTGCTACTGTTGCTGTTACTTGGTGCAGCAGAGTATGGCCGCTTGTGGTATATCGGCATCGAGGTGACCAACGCTGCGCACGCCGGAGTAGAATACGGATCGCAAAGCCGCATTGCGGCCCAAGACAATACCAACATACAACAGGTGTCACTCAATGAAGAGGCAGATCTTATCAATCAAAATGTCAACACCTCAGGCGTTCAATCGCCGTTAGGCACGTCGAGCATCTCAGTACAGCAACTTTGTGCTAATGTTTATAGTTCTACGCCCTCCACTTGCTCGACTTCTTCTCCATCTCCAATCGAGTATGTGCAGGTGAATACCCAAGTCACGGTAGCCTCCTTGTTCAATTCCTACGGTTTCGGGGGGACCTACACGCTGCATGGCAGCGCGATTATGAGAGTGCGGGGTTAGCAATGAAAAATAAATTAATATTCAGCGACCAGGGTCAAACAATTGTGGAGTCCGCCTTGTCTATCGGTCTTCTATTGACAATGACGCTTGGCTTGATAGAAGGTGCTCTGATGCTTACCACCTATCACTATCTTTCCTATGCAGCACGACTGGGAAGCCGCTATGCCATGGTTCGTGGTTCACAATGTACTGGGTTTACCACTGCCTGTCCTGCTGTAGCCGGCGACGTTACCACCTACGTGCAGAGTATTCCTTTCATAGGCGTTGACCCAACCAAACTAACCGTCAATACAACGTGGGGTCCCGCTCCACCAACGGGGTCCGTTTGTGCGACTCCGGCCTGCAATGATCCTGGAGATCAAGTCACGGTGACAGTAACATACCCGCTATCCGGCTTTACGGTCCCACTTATACCGGCTTTCTCAGGTAACATGCACAGCAGCTCAACCATGGTAATAGCACAATGAGGACAGGGCGCAAAAAAGTCGGAAGTGCGATCCAAAGGGCCAAGTGGATTTGGCGAATGGATTGATTGCATACGCTACAGGCCTTCCTGGTATTGTACTTATCTCTTGGTCATTTCATCTTTGCGGCGCGGTTACGAGCTTTCTCGATAGCTGCCAGTCCTTATTCGGGAAGCTTGAAATGGAATCAAACGAGATGCTCGAGTGGGAGATGTTCGAGCAGAAGGTTAAAGAACTCTCTGAGAGGTTTCACACCGAGTCATCCCCACTGCTTCTTCGGGGACAGAGCAATTCGGATTGTGGCCCCTGACAACCATGCTCGACCGGAACGGAGACCTACTGCCGGGAGTTCCGCTCGGTGCGTCCACTAAACCAGAACGCGAATTTCCGGCACACCAAAGCAGGGAATCGGAACCGTGAAAGTGATTGATTTGAATGGTGGCCAGGGGCGGAATCGAACCGCCGACGCCAGCCTTTTCAGGGCTGGACTCGACCATTGTCAAGTCACTGAGTCCACTGTGTTTAGGTCATGTTGACGGCGGGTTTCCTGCCACTTTATTGGAACCATAATGGAACCAATGGGAACCACGCAGTAACAACCCAGACGGATGGCCGGGTTCACTCACAACTCAGCCAATCAGTGCTACTATCCGCGCAGAGGTACCCATGAAAACCGCCGAAAGCATCGAGGCTCAAACAGAACGCAAGGCCAGCGGTGGCAACTTCCACCCAGAATGGCTCTTCCACTCAGAACAGTGGCTCTGTCAGTGGGAGGCGCGGGCGTGTTGAAAACTTGAAGCCGTGGAAACAGGGCCAGTCTGGCAATCCCGGAGGTAAGCCAAAAGTTGACCTTGCAGCGCAAATCGCCCGCGTAATCTTTGAAAACGATGCACCGGCGATTTACGCGGCATACTCAAAGATGTTGCGCAAGGGCAGCCCGTATTGTTTCCAAGTCCTTAGCGAAAGGGCATTTGGAAAATTGAAGGAACGACACGAAGTCGAGGTCGGGCCGTATCGTGACCTTACCGAAGACGAACTGCGCGACCGTATTGCCAAGCTTGAGCAAGAGTTGGGATTGCCGCCGACCACCGAAGAGAACAACGCTCTAAAATCCAACTGAATTGGTTTTGTACGAGCCGAGTAGGCGGATATCATATCCGCTGCGGCGAAACAATCGCCGCAGAATCAGTTGCTTCGATTGCGCTATACCTAAACTATGCTCGTTCTGCGAGGAGGCTGCCGCCATGCAGAAGCGCACGGTGACCATCCGCTTCGAGCTGGCCAAGTATCAGGTGAACCAACTTCGGGCGCTGGGACGCAGCTTGTGGCCTGCCATCAATCTTCCTTGCGCCGAGTTATGCCGCCGCGTGCTGCTGGATGGTGCTGACCGCCGCATGGTGAGAAGCGATGGCGAGCGCCTGCTGGAAGCTGGCTGCCATCCAGAGGGGCCTGAATTAGACCCTCTGCCATAGGAAACTTCCGATCTTAATCAGCTTCGAGCCAAACTTTGCCAATTTGGGCGCTTGTGGTACCAGCGAGTAGCGGATGAAAGTTCTACAGCAAGCTGTTTGACTGGAAGCCTAGCCCATAGCCAGTGCGACGCGTGGAGCACATGTCATCCCCGTCCTGCAATGCAGGCTGGGGGATGACGAAGTGCCAACCCACTGGCGATAGCTTCGCGACCGCGAGGCTAACCAGCAATCGAGCCGCCAAATTACGGGCCAATCTTGACGCAGGCGGCGGTGTGATTGTTGTACTCCAATTGCAAGTCAAAATAGTGTCCGTTCCAGTTCTGATTGGCGGGGGCGAGACCACTATTCCAGTCGGCGGTGCCGAAGTTCCACGCGCACAAGTCGCCGATTTCTTCCCCATTTGCCGAATCCCACCAAGCATTCGACTCGGGATCGGTATTGGCCTCAGTGATCTCGTGGCTGGTGACGTTGACATTCGCGTCCGACGGAACGTCACCGCTGGGCGCATGCTGACCGTTGCTGGATGCATAGCAGTACGTGGGATTGGCGTACGGCATGTTGGCATAGATGGTCGGCGTGGTAGTGCTCCCGAAATAGCCGTGATACGCGCAATAGCTTGTGTAAGCGCACGTCGATGAGCTGTTATCGGTGCACGAACCTTCTCCGGTCGAGGTGAAGACGATGAACATTTTATTCAGACCTGGGGTCCAGCCCCTTAAGGTCATTACTCTGCTGATTTCAGCTTGCAATTGGGCATCGGTGATGCAATTGCTGGGCGTAACAGAGTCGTGGCATCCGCTAGCGGGATAAGGGTTCGTATCTACGTCATAGCCAGCCAATCCGCCCGTACCAACGAAGTACTTCGTAACTCCATTAATCGACGAATAGTACTGAGTGCTGTTGTTGGAAATCCCGTGGTAGGGATAGTCGCTGAGCATCTGTTCGGCGAGCAACTGATATTTGGACGTCAGGGTCGTGGACTGGCCATTTTGCAGGTGAGCCGGAATCCAGAAGATGGCGTAAAAGTTATTTCCACTCATTATCGGCCCGCCGTGATAGCTCAGTACTCCGGGGCCCAACGGCGGGCCCAGCTGCGCCCTGATCTGCTGGCTAAATGCCTGAGTCGGATAGATGTGAACGGTTCCGTTCGCGCCATTGGCGACGTACGGAGAATTGACGACGTCCTGCGCCGAGCCCTGCACCGAAAGCAGAGAAATCAGCAGGATGGTAGTGAGCAGTCCCTTCATACACAGGGAATGGGTCATGTAGCACTCCTAGTCGAGTTGAAGATGGTTATTGGTTGGGGCGCTGGCCTGAGGTGGGCCTGCCGCCGGTTGTGGTGGGCTCGGTTTGCTTACCCCGAGGAACGCTATACGTTGAAATCCCTCATGTTGTACGGATGGCTGCACAAACTGGTCGTTGCTCAAGCGCAATGTCAGGGCTGCAAATGAGCACCCTGTAAAGCCGCCGCTCTCGTGAAACGGCTAGCTCTGCCTTTCACTGCACTCCATGGCCAACCGACACACGCAGTACTGTGTCTAAATTCGGTTGCTGAATCTGGTCAATACAACTTATTGGGAGCGATCAGTTTCTTTCGAATCAGCAAATCCCGCGCCTGTTAGCACAGCTTCTATCGCACGCGGAGACCGACGCGCAGGATGGCCCGCAAAGCGCAATAGAAATGCCCCCGGCGCTTTGCCGGAGGCTGGTGGAGTTCCCCCCGACCGGCAGGCCGCTACACGACCATCACTGACCCACTGGAGGCCGATGCGCAGTTCAACGTCTGGCACACCCGTGCGATGTCCGACCTGCTGCGGCCCAGCTCGTCGGCGATCTCTGTGTAGCTCTGGCCATCCTCGCGCAACTGGCGAATGCGCTTGGCGTCCTTGTCGCGCTCACGCTTGATGCGTGGACGGCCACCAACACGGCCCTGCTTGCGTGCCCGCTCCAGACCGGCGAGGGTGCGCTCACTCAGTCTCACGCGCTCTTGCTTGGCGATGGCGGCCAGAATCGCCAGCACGGCATCGCGGAAATCACCAGTGCCGTCGAGATACTGCTCGGTGAAGGATTTGAAGGCCACGCCGGTAAGCGGCGTCGAACATGGCCTGAAACTGCGGGCGTTCGCTGGTTTTGCCGCTGCACTGGTTGATATAGGGGGCGGCGATTTCCCAGCCCTGCTTCTGGCAGTATTCCTGCAGCTGGGCGACTTGGTTAAGCGGGTCTTGGCCGCCGTTCTTGGTGCTGACACGGGCGTAAATGGCGCATTTCACGAGGTTTCGTCCAAAGTCCGATCATGCGACCTTGCTCGCCGATGTCGAGCAACGGTCTAAGCTCCAGAAGAGCACGACATCAAACTCGCGCCCGTAGGACGTCAGCTTCTGCAGGTGCTGCAAGGTCTCCAGCACGCCTTCACGGCTGAAGCAAAATCGTACCAAAATACGGCTGTATAGAGGGACGATATTTTTGGGCTGTAAGTGCTTGTAAATGCGCTGTGGAAATCCTCGATTTCCGATACCGTTATTTGGGACGGTGAATCCGAGGTATGGCGCACAAACGCTCGTACAACATCGAAACGCCGACTTGGACATGCCCGCATTGCGGATTCATTCATCATGCTTTCGATCTGCTGCGCCTCGACTTCGACAATCTGCAGTGCCGACAGTGCGGTCAAGCGTTCCCAGCTGCGCCACCCAAGCCCGAGGGCCAAAACCCACCCTCAAGCGCATAGAAAACTTCGATCTTAATGCGGCTTGGCCCACAAATTCATTGCTGCATCACCGACGCGGGAACACCTGTTTTCAGGGGGGCTGATCTGTTTTCGCGGGGGAGGGATTCACCTGCTGCTTAGGGGTAAGTCCCGAAGATGAAATCACAGACAACAGCCATGAGGCCGCGGATTTGCGCATCATCAAAAGGCGATTTCACGTCGGTGTTTCGTTACAGCAGTTTCGCCAATTAGCGACATCGGCACTTTCATGCCATTGAACTGTCGGCCATCAGTGCTAGACTTGTAGCCCTCCTGTGCACGCCACCGAGTCGTTTCTTCTGGCACCAAGGTTCTCTATTCGCTGAAGTTGAACGCTGAAACTGTCGCAGCTTTTGAAGTCGACCTCTATTTACTTTCGTCTCCGGCGTGTCGATTCGAGTCTCTCGATAGACATGAAAGGCGCGCTAGCAGTTGCTTAAGCGTTGACACAACAACTTCACTCACCCCTCTTTCCCTTGAATGCTAGGGATCAAACCCGGAGGAACAACATGAAATTCGCACGAAACATTCTGATTGCCGGCCTCGTGATTTGTTTCGCGAGTTTTGCCCTTGCCAGCAGCAGCCCTGGAGTTGGCAGCGGAAAAGCAACCGGCTCACCTTCTACCTTCACCTCCTTTGGCTCTTACGGCTCTAACTGCTCCGGAAACTTCGCTGCCGGTATGGGAGTCTGCAACCTGTATGAGCAGTCATACACGGCGAGTGAAACCAGCACCGGCAGCGACACTACCGGTAATGCCATTAACCTTGGGGGGGTTGTTGGCTCCGGCGCCGTCGAAATCAGGGAAGTGGGAGGGGGCACCAGTGATGTGCTGATCTTCAGCACGGTACAGATCAGCGGGGTTTTTACCTCGTTTGTCCAAATGACCTCTGACCCCAATAATTTTGTAAGCGTATTCAACAACTTTGCCAACGAGGACAGAGGCCCATGTGTCGCCGAACCAACCGGCGGCTGTAACCCTGGCATCGCGGTCTATGCACCCGGAGGACCCACCAACAACATCTATAACGTGTATAGCGATGCTGTGCCGGAGCCGGGCACGCTTGCGCTCTTAGGCAGCGGCCTGCTCGGCGCCCTTGGTATGGCGAGGAGGCGTATCTTTCACTAAACGCTGGATACCGCCTTACGTGCTGGCACGCCACACGTAGTGCGGGCACCAACTCTTGAATCAGGAGGGCCACCCATGCAGAAGTCTATGCATGGGTGCGTCTTTTTATGAGTGGCCCAAACGAACTCAAACTAACTCGCAATGCTGAGATTCTCAAAGCCTTTACGCTGGGGAAAGCCAAGTCGCTATTGCTAGGCGCTTAAGATCTCGGCATCTACTTACAGTCATGCGGAGTGTCAGAATATCTAGCAATAGCTTGCATTTCAATGGAAAGATTACTTGACAAATTCCTGTTTATTGTAATACAATAATAGTGAGGGCACCCTTCGTGAACCGCAAACCCGGAAGGCCCAGATTGCCGAAGGGTGAAGCCAAGGAACCGTTGACATCCGGCGGGGATGGTATGTGAAATTTGGCGAAGCGATGCCAACACTGGATTACGCCGAAGTTACCGATCTGCCGAAATTCCTGGCCACCGTCCGGGAAATTAGGCGACGTTGGCCACAAGCTGAAGACGTGAATCGGTTAGGTGATGAGCAGAAACTCTGGTTCGGTGGACAGGATTCATGGAGGTGGGGCCTGTCGCCCAGATTGTATAGACCACCATACAAGGGAGCTGACGACGAAGAGATTCGGCTTGAGTTTCAGAGTAAAGCGCTTCAGGTACTCGCGGGACGCTTGCCGAGCGGAGCAACAGAAAAATGGCAGTGGTACTTCTTAATTCGGTTTACAGGGGAAGGGGTTAATTAGCCACATGAGCACAGGGTAAGGTGAGGTGTGCCCGAAATCTGAATGTCTCGTCGTCAAGGGATCGGAAGCCTTACGGCTAATCGATTACCGGCAACCCTTCCTAGAACGGTCTCGTGGAGCAAGCAGACGGACAATTATTGCTGGCTTCGAGCCCCCTCAGGAAGCCCACTTAGGGTTCTAGGAACGCGTGCACCGCTTTCTGGCGGCTTTCGATGGCTCAAGCTGTAAGGGTGAAGTCCCTTCGGCAGAGACGTCGGAGCCTGCTGCCGCCAACAAGCTTGGTCACGCCACGAATACATTTGGCATGACCCATGTGCACCGAAAACTATCTAGTATCGGTGTTTGCGGTGGCTGCGCATCGCCCGGCGCACGGTGCTCCCGTCGATCTGCTTGGGACGCGCCTCATTCACATGAATTACCCGCTCGTCGATCCTCTTGCCATTCAGGCCGGCGATGGCAGCTTGCGCTTCCTCGTCGCTGCTCATCTCAACGAAGGCAAGGCCGCGCGGTACCCCGCTGTCGCGATCGGCAATGACTTTAACACTCAGCACCGGCCCGAACGCCTCGAATGCCGCTCGTAAGGCCTGCTCCGTTGTGCTCACTGCAAGATTTTCCACGAAAATGTTGAGCATAGGAACTCACGTTTGCTGGAGAATAGTGTCTTGCTCGACGGAGAGCTGCCATCGTTGCAGTGAAGCCCGCGTCCCCACGTGACTGATGTCAGGATTGATCGTCAGTTCAAGCGCCGCGGCAGAGGCGAGGTCAACCTTGTACTCTTCGCATTCCACTACAGTCTGCGGCGGGCCGAAATTCCATTGTTGCCGGACGACATCCCTATAGTCTGCGCCATGAGCGGGAAGCCATCGCAGCACGAACTCCTGAGTGCGGGGAGACTGCTCCTCTCGGAACACCAGGCGAATGAAGCGAATTGTCTGTGGAGTGTCGAACAACAGGCGGATGGTTTGTGTGCCCGGCGCGTCCGCCCGCCAACCTCGCTGGTCGTCGCTGGATAGCGCCCCTTCGACCGGAAAGCCTTCAGCCTCGGAAGTGACCTCGACCGAAGCTGCTTCGTCCAGTGCAAGCCATTGAGGGCCCGGTTCCGGTGTGCTCTGCGGCTTCGGAGTCATGAGACGTTTTCGCATGGTGCAACTGCCTGGCGCTACTGCTTCTATGATTCGTGAAGGGCCTTTTGTGTCGCCAACAAAACGGCAGGAGTTTTTGAGGGACCGGGAAACGCTTCCCTTACGCGCTCGCTTGCAAGTAGGGTATCTTCCGCGGTCGGAGTGTGAATCTCCAGAGTCGCGTTGGTGTTGGGCCCGTACCCATGATGGAACCGATTCTGATTCATCAGGATGGACTGAAACAGCCTGCCAAGCGAACGCGAGTGATAGCCGTTTGCGAAACGCGGCCCATCCGACCAGCTCACATTGGGCGCGTAGTCACAGATCAAACTCCAGTATTCGCGACCACAGGCCCAGAGCTTAACATTACCGATGGCGCGGTCCTGTCCAACGTGATATTCGAGACGCAGCATCGTCGGTGCTGGCTCGCAGGCCAGAGCATTCCAATTAAGCACCACAGCACTCCTCAAGATGTGGTCAAGCGTGGCAACGGGAACTTTCAACGGTAGCTCGGTTTTCATTCATTCTCCATTCCCACAGCGATGGACTGCTCGAGGGGCGGTTCATTGGAGACTGACCAAAATGTCGGTCCAATGTCCGGTGATGGCGGCGAGGTGCCTTGGGCTTGGCAACAGTTCCGAATCGCGTGTGGCTGTCTTCAATGTTTCCGTAATTCTGTTAGCCCCGTTGATCTTTTTTGCGGCGGAAATTCGCCACACGGCTTCCGCGAGGCCTTTCGTTGCGGCAGGCTTTCGCAACTCCTCCTGATCGCCAGGCGCAGCGAATCGCCCCACTCCATGGCGTGGGTCTCAGCAACGTAGGAATTCTCCAGGGGAGCAAGGTCGATATATCGTGGCCTGCCAACGAGAAATGCGACGATCTGTTTAGGCTTCTCCCGTTTGATCTCATTGCGCCACGCCAGGCAACCCCGGTAATCGCGGCGGATGTCAATGAGTACCAGATCGTAGCGGTCGCCATTCCAAACGGCGCCAGCTTCCAGCAGATCGCAGGCTCCAACCACCTCAACACCATGGAGCGCCATGATTCGGGTTCGCAGGGCCCGCCTCTCGGGATTAGAGTCCATGAGGAGAATACAGAGCTTGCTGGAGGTCTTCGGCGGCGACGGCTGGTGTCTCGTATTCATTGCAGATAACCTCGCGTGAAGGCAACTGGTGCAGGGGGTTGCCGTCTTCAGGTGAAGCTCTCGGGTCATTATCGGGAGAGCGCGGGTGAGGGGGCTGAAGATTGAGCCTCTTTCCTTAGACAAGAGAGCGTAGGCAAGCTATCCCGGAAGTGCGAGATGGCCTAATTATACGCGGATTACGGTTCACCTTTGCCCAAAGCCTCCAGTTGCGGCCGCTCGGGCATTCTGCCGATAACCAGTGCCGTGCATGGCAGCTTGCCATAACGAAAATCGTCATACTGCGTCCGGACTTGCATGGCCAGCTCGCGCGTGGGGACGAGAATCACGGCCCGTACGCTGGGCACGTGGTGGGCTCCCCGCTTCTCCATGAGGGGAAGCAGGAACGATAGTGGACTGCACCCTGGGCTGAGACACGAAGTTAAGGGGGTTGTCGCCGTTCGCTGAAAAAGCATTGTACGGCGAGGTTCGGTTTTGGAGAATCGTTTGCAGCCGGCGAAGCGGAGGTAGGCTCTGCTGGAGAGCAACCTACCCAGGAATAGTCGGCTGGAACTCATCGCAGCCGATGAGCGCTGGGAGT
>Ga0306924_10000247_pt1 | contig 42830 bp, 32 predicted proteins | sample sta12Can44000111_FD_203756 | JGI IMG/M metagenome (GOLD analysis project Ga0306924, IMG submission 203756) | Lab enrichment of tropical soil microbial communities from Luquillo Experimental Forest, Puerto Rico - statanox.12C.anox.44.000.111 (v2)... | ecosystem: Environmental > Terrestrial >... | reverse complement strand
GCTGCCGCGCCCTGACATTTTGGGCAATGGCGGTTGCGACACGAGTTGTCGGCGATGCGGCTGTGGCCGCAGTCCTCGCAACGCTCGACATGTCCGCCGAGTGCAGCCGAGCGGCACTGCTCGATCGCCGACATCACCCGGAGCTGACCGAGGCTCACATGCCCGGCTTTGGCTCGACGCCAATCGGCTCCATGGCGATGAAAGACGTCTGCGACCTCCAGCCTCGGGCGGCGCACCGCCGACCGGCTAGCCCTCGGGTCGCGGCCTCCCCTCGATCAATGATGCGAGCCGGTCGAGTGGGCTGGTTACCGCCCGGATCGTGGTATTGGCGACGCGGGTGTAAAGCGCCGTGGTGTCGAGTTTGGCATGGCCCAAAAGTGTCTGGATCACGCGAATATCGACATCTTGCTCGAGCAGGTGCGTGGCGAAACTGTGCCGCAGCGTGTGCGGCGACACGCGCTTCTTGATCCCGGCGGCCTGGGCGGCGGCACGGACGGCGCGGCAGAGCTGACGGGCCGACAGCGGCTCGACCGGGTTGCGGCCGGGAAACAGCCAGCCTCGCGGCAACAGCAGGCTGCGCCGCCGCCCCTCCCGCCACCAGGCGCGCAGCAGCTCAAGCAGCTGCGGCGAGAGCATCGCGTGGCGGTCTTTGCGCCCCTTGCCGCGCCCGACGCGCAGCAGCATGCGCTCGGAAGCGATATCGCCGACCTTGAGCGCGACCACTTCCGAGACGCGTAGCCCAGCACCCCACGGGTCCGGCCTTTGGCCGGCCCGAGGACAGGCTCCGGCGGTGGTGAACGCCGCCTTGTACTTCGGCGCCGTTGCCGCGCGCAGCAGCAGCGTCACTTCCTCGACGCTGAGCACCGCCGGGATCCGCCGCGGCTGCGGCACGACGGTGAGCCGACGCGACAAGTCCGGCCGGTCGAGCGTCACCGTGAAGAAGAAGCGCAGGGCCGAGACCGCGTTGTTGACGCTCGGCGGCTGCATGCCGCTCTGCGTCTGGTGCAGTTGGAACAGACGCAGGTCTTCCGCCGTCGCTGTGTCGGGCGAGCGCCCGATGAAGGCCGCGAATGATCGCACATGGCGGACATAATCGCGGAGCGTGTGTTCGTTGAAACCGTGCACGGTCATGTCTTCGATCACGCGCGCCCGCAATGGGCTGACCGGCCGAAGTGAAGTATCGGAGGTCATCGAGGCTCTCCCGAGCTGAAGGTTGCTGCACCTTCAATCCTCGGGATCCGAGGGCCCGACCGTCACGTGCTACCCCGCATCACCTCGCCGAAAACGAGCCGACCGCAAACGCGCTCCCTCTCGCGCGAGCGGGTTCGTTCTTCCACCCAAAGCCGACCCCGAAGTGTAGAAATGAAGATTTTCCGAATCGGAACCACGCTCCGCTATCGAGTGCAGGCGATCGAGCCGCTCGACCTGCACCCATTCGAGGTAAGCAGAATTATCTAACAACCACACCTTAGTCCGGCGGCGGGAGAGCCCCGCGGCTGCCGAGCGCACGCCTTTCGTCCCCACGTCCTGAGCCTTCGCGTCGCCAATGGTTTGCCATTCGAGGTCTGAAACCGCATCCGGTCCACAGGCGAACGGCATGACGTGACCTTTCCAGAATCGGGGACACGGGTGCTCGGTCGAGGGAGACGGATCTTCCCGTTGAAACTCAAGCGCGATCGGTGCTAACTCGCCGAAGCAAAAGCCCTGCAACTGCGAGAAACTGCGCCGCGCAAAGCAGGCCGCGACGACCGCTTCGGCAAGCAGATAGACCCAACCCGGAACGAGCACGATCGCGAGCGACGAGCGCCGTACCCATGGGATGCGCCAGGGTTTTTCGCTCGGACCCTCAATCAGATGCGCGCGTTAGTCGAGCCCCTGGGTTTATTCCTCGTACGTTTACGCGTGCAGCTTGGATCGAATTGTGGCAGGGATAGGTTGCCACAATATAGGCGGTGGTGTCAGGGTTAGGCTGATCGGGCTTGCCGGTTCGACGCGACGAGGCAAAACTATGCGGGTTGTGTTAGCCCAGCCCCGCGGCTTCTGTGCAGGGGTTGAACGAGCGATCGAGATCGTCGAGCGCGCACTCGAAAAATACGGCCCGCCCATCTATGTCCGCCACGAAATCGTTCACAATCGGCATGTGGTCGAGCGGTTGCGTGCCAAAGGTGCCTATTTTGTCGACGAGATCGACGAGATTCCGCCCGGCGCCGTCACCATCTTCAGCGCCCATGGGGTCGCCAGCGCGATTGAGGAACGCGCCGGCGAGCGCGGGCTGCCCGTGATCGACGCAACCTGCCCGCTCGTCTCAAAGGTGCACATCGAAGGCCAGCGTTACGCCAACCAGGGTCGTGAGATTATTCTGATCGGCCACGCCGGCCACCCGGAAATCCAGGGGACGATGGGAAGGATCACCGGCCGGGTGCATCTGATCTCGACCCCGGAAGAGGTCGCGCGGCTGGAGGCGACCGACCCCGACAAGCTCGCCTTCATCACCCAGACCACGCTCAGCGTCGACGACACGCGCGCTGTCATCGACGCCCTCAAGGAACGGTTTCCGTCGATCGTCGGGCCCGACACCAAGGACATTTGCTACGCGACGCAGAACCGTCAGAGGGCCGCGCGGGAGCTCGCCCGGATCGTCGACGTTGTCCTGGTCGTCGGCGCGCCGAACAGCTCGAACTCGAATCGGTTGCGCGAGATCGCCGCCGAAAGCGGTGTGGCGAGCTACTTGATCGAAGATGCACGCGCACTCGATGCCCGTTGGCTCGAAGGGGTTTCGGCAGTCGGCATAACCGCCGGTGCATCAGCGCCGGCGGTGTTGGTCGAAGACCTGATCGCCCGGTTGAGCGAGATCGCCACGATCGAACTTTCGGAGCTCCCGGGCGTCACTGAGAACGTCCGCTTTCGCATGCCGCCGCAGCTCTCTGACACCCGCAGCTGAGATCGGCCTGCTGTCGTAATTTCCCGAGGAGGGTCCCCTGTGGCGATTCCGCTACGCCAAACGATCCGAGTAGGAGCCTATGTTGTCGGGCAGCATTTGCGGGGTGTCCGGCGATATCCGCTCGTTCTGATGCTCGAGCCGCTCTTCCGTTGCAACCTCGCCTGCGCCGGTTGCGGCAAGATCGACTACCCTGACACGATCCTCAATCAGCGCCTGAGCGTCGACGAGTGCCTCGCGGCCGTCGATGAATGTGGTGCTCCAGTGGTGGTGGTCGCGGGTGGCGAACCGCTGCTGCACCGCGAGATCGACGAGATTGTCGAGCGCATTACGGCGCAAAAGAAATTCGTTTACCTCTGCACCAACGCTCTGCTGCTCGAGAAAAAAATCGAGCTGTTCAGACCCAGCGCTTATTTCGCCTGGACAGTCCATCTCGACGGCGACCGCGATGACCATGACCGCTTGGTGTGCCAGGACGGCGTTTACGATCGTGCTGTCGCGGCGATCAAGCTGGCGAAGGCCCGTGGCTTTCGTGTCAACATCAATGCGACCCTGTTCGACACAGCCGAGCCGGAGCGCGTCGCTCGCTTCTTCGACACGGTCACGCAAATCGGCATCGACGGCATCACCGTGTCGCCGGGATACGCCTATGAGCGGGCACCCGACCAGGAGCATTTCTTGAACCGCCGCCGAACCAAGGAACTGTTCCGCGGCATATTCAAGCGCGGCGGACGTCGTTGGTCATTTAACCAATCAATTCTCTTCCTCGACTTTCTCGCCGGCAATCAATCATACCACTGCACGCCGTGGGGCAATCCGACGCGGAACTACTTTGGCTGGCAACGGCCCTGTTATCTGCTCGGTGAGGGCTATGCCAAGACGTTTAAGGAACTTATAGAGGAGACCGATTGGGACGCTTACGGCACCGGTAACTACGAGAAATGCGCCAACTGCATGGTGCACAGCGGGTATGAGGCAACCGCGGTCATGGACTCGGTCCGCAACCCGTTAAGGGCGGCGAAGGTCGTGCTGCGCGGCATCCGCACCGAGGGAGAAATGGCGCCTGAGATCCCCCTCGATCGGCAGCGTCCGGCGAGATACGTGTTCTCGCGCCACGTCGAACAGGCGATGGCGCGCCTAGGCCGTACCGAGGAGCCCTCGCAGAGCCCGAGCGGGGCCGACTAGCGCGGACAGCGCTGTCCTGGTCTCCTGCGCCAGCCCAATCATCCCGGCGATCTGGAACGGCCGCCGCAGGACGTCGGCAAGCACTCGAAGCACATGGGGTTGCCCATCCGGGCCGAGAGGGATCAGCGATGCCGGCGGGAGATCCCGTCGCGCCGTGTCGGCGATCGTGCGCAAGACAAAGAAGGGGATACCGAGCGCCGTCGCGGTGCGCGCCACGATTTCGCTTTCGAGGTCGACGGCAAGGGCGCGGGTAGTGGCCCAAGCATGCTTCTTTTCGGTTCGCGTCGCAAGGATAGAGGTAGCACCCAACACGGGACCTCGGATGGCGCCGATCGAGTGTGCGAAGTCGCTCAGCCGCCGCATATATTGCGATTCGACAACCCAATGGCACCCCTCCGAAATGACCTCGCCGGAAACGATCACCGTGCCGGCCTCGAGTTCTGGCTCTAGCCCCCCGGCGATTCCGAAGCTGACGAGGCAATTGGTCTGTGCGGCTGCCTTCAGGACGAGTGTCGCGGTACGATCCCGATCTCCGGCGCCGACTAGGACCGAAAATCCCGCAGCGCGTGCGACCTTCGCTTCAACCGCAAGGCCCGATATGCACAGCACAGTAGCCAGGGGCTGCATGCAAAGCTCCCGTTAAACGATCCGGTTCTGAGGGTCGGACTGGTCGACGAAAAGGATCGGCCGCGTTTCAGAGACCGAATTCGACCCGGCCAGAGTTTTCCGTCGTCAAGCGGCGATAGCGGGCGAGGGCCCAGAGTGGGAAGAAGGCGCGGTATCCGTGATAACGCAGATAAAAGACTCGTGGAAAGCCGACAGCCGTAAACCAGGGCTCCTCCCAATTTCCCTCCTCATCTTGGTTGGCGATCAGATAGGCGATGCCGCGGGCGACGGCCGGGTGTTCGACCTGCCCCGCTGCCATCAGACCGAGCAAGGCCCAGGCCGTCTGCGACGCGGTACTGTACGGCACGTCGCCGTGGGGCGCATTGGGAAAATAGGATTCGCCGCCTTCTCCCCAGCCGCCGTCTCCGTGCTGGCGGGCAATCAGCCAGTCGACTGCCTGCACTACCTCCGGTGAAGACGGCTCGCTGCCGGCGGCGTTAAGAGCCGCGAGCACTGACCAGGTTCCATAGATGTAATTTGTGCCCCAGCGGCCAAACCAGCTGCCATCGGGTTCCTGCTCACGCCGGAGATATTCGATCACCGCGGACCGAGCGGGGTGATCCGACGCATAGCCGATTTGGGCGAGAAACCCGAGGCATCGGGCGCTGACATCGGCCGTCGGTGGGTCGAGCAATGCGGCATGATCAGCGAACGGAATATGGTTCAGGTAGTAATGGGTGTTGTCGGCATCGAACGAGCCCCACCCGCCATTTCGGCTCTGCATGCCGACCACCCATTCGGCCGCGCGGTCGATAGCCCGGCGATACCGCGCAGAATCGAAGCGATCGAGGGCGAGGGCCACGGCAGCCGTGTCGTCGAGATCGGGATAGTCTGGGTTCTCGTATTGGAAAGCCCAGCCGCCGGGCCGCACCCTGGGGCGGGTCGCCACCCAGTCGCCGGCACGCTCCAGCACCTGCTTGGTCTCGAGCCAGTCGAGCGCGTGTCGGATCGCCGGGTCAAGGCGCGCATCACCGACCTCCATCAGCGCATGGCAGGCCAGTGCCGTGTCCCAGACCGGAGACAGACAAGGCTGACAGTAGCTCTGTTCGCCGTCGAGAACGAGGAGCTTTCGGGTCGCGGCCAAGGCGGTCGCGTAATCGGGATGATCGGGCGCATATCCAAGACAATCGAACATCATGACGGAGTTCGCGATCGCCGGGTAAATTCCACCAAGACCATCTTCGCCGTTAAGACGTTCGGTCACAAACGAGACGGCCTTCTCGATTGCCCGTTGCCTCGCATCCGCGGGAAAATACGGCTCGGCCACGCGCAACAATCGGTCGAGCATTCCGAAGACGAGCGACAGAGGCGACGATGTCGGGCCAGAAATCCAGTTGCGCACCGGTTCCGGCGGATCGACGAACAGTTCACGGATGGTCACAGCCTCCGGGTTGCGGGCGTGCGGCCTCAGCGCCATCAGCACGAGCAGCGGCACCAAAACGGTGCGCGACCAATAGGAGACCTTGGCGATGTGAAATGGCGACCAGTCGGGTAATAGCATGATTTCGACCGGCATGACCGGGACTGCCCGCCAAGGGACCTCGCCGAAAAGTGCCAATGTAATGCGGGTGAATACGTTGCAGCGGCAAGCGCCGCCCCGCGCCAATATCGCTGCACGGGCGCGCGCCATATGAGGCGCGTCGGACCGGTCGCCTGCTGCCTTTAGTGCGAAATAAGCTTTGACCGAGCAGCTGATATCGAAATCACCGCCGTGGAACAGCGGCCAACCGCCGTCCACCCCCTGTCGCGCCCGGATGTACCGTGCGATGCGAGCCTGAAGCTCCGGTTCGATGCGGCCGAGGTAATGCTGCAGCAATATGTATTCGGACGGTATCGTCGTGTCGGCCTCGAGCTGGAAGGCCCAGTTGCCATCCGCGTGCTGTAGCGCGAGTAATGACTCGCTGGCCCGCAGCACGGCCTCGTCGAGTCCCGGCACGCGGACCTGGCCGCTCAGTGCTACGGATTCGTTCGTCGTCAGCTCATTATTCATGGAAGGGCGCGTTGCCGTTCCTGATCCGTCTTCGACGTCTCGAGTCCTAGCCAACGGCGATCGCTTCTTACAGCCGCTCGAGCTACCTCGAACACACACCCCGCCGCGGTAAAGCCGGAGGCAATAGCGCCTTCGATTGCGGCGGGCAACCCCGTATCGACATAATCGCCGGCTAGTAGAAGGTTCTTCCAGTGTGTCGTCGGTGCCGGGCGGCGAAGCAGCTGCGCGGGACTGGCGAGAAAGGTCGCCCGCCGCTCTTTGACGATTCGCGTGGGCGGGACTGGATACGCCGGGAGCCGATATGCCAGGGCCGCGTCGCGCCATAGCAGGTCGCGCAGCTCCTCCGCTGATTGGTCGACGATGCTGTCCGCGGCGCTCACTGTAACCGACACCCCCTCGCGTTTGCGAAAGATCCATTCGGCAGCGCCGCCAATCACTCCGACGAAATACGGTGAGTCCGTTGGCACTGCACAACGAAAATGCGCATTGACGATCGGCGAATAGGCGTCGGGCACCGTGAGCGCGGGAACCAACCGGGCCGCCACCGCCGCGGGCACGGCGAGGATCAGGCTGTCGCCGCGGCCGAGCCCAACCGGGCCGGTCTCGAACACGAGTTCGGTGACGTGATCCAAGGCGAAATGCAAAGCCCGGAGCCGCGCGCCGAAGCGGATTTCGGCGCCCTGCGCGCGCAGGCGGGCGAGCGCCGGGTCGACAAAGGTTTCGGAGAGCCCGTCGCGTGGCACGAGCGGGCGGCACGCCGCGCCACCCCGCCCGAGGGTTTCTGCTAGGACCCGCCAGAACAGCCTGGCAGACGCATGGTCGGCACTTGTGTTCAACGCAGCGATTGCGAGCGGCTCCCACAAGCAGCGGAACGCTTCCTGTTCTCGGTCGAGCGCCTCGACCACTGCCGCGGACGGGTCGGCTCGCCGCAACGCCAGGACAGCGAGGTAATCAGTTGCTCGCGTCCCCGGTACTCGTCGCTTTGCGCTGAAGATCCACCAGGGGAAGACCCCGCGGTTCGGCCGCAAGGTCCAGCGCCGCCCGGTCTCGGCATCTATGAAAGGAAAGACTGCATCCGGCGGACCTTCGAGCGTATCCAGCGCGCCGATCCGTTCAAGATAGCCGAGTGCCAGACGGTTGCCGGCGAGAAGGAGATGGTTGCCATTGTCAATTCGGCAGCCGAGCTCGGCATCCAGATACGAGCGGCAGCGCCCGCCGGCGTGACGGCCAGCTTCATAAAGCCGCACGCCCCTACCCTCGGCGGCAAGCTCAACCGCAGCAGCGAGGCCAGCGAGACCGGCGCCCACAACATGCACCGTACCCAACCCCGTTCTCATACGAGACCGTGCCGCAATACCAGCCAGAGCTTACGCGGCTTTGACACCTTCACGCGTGTCTTGGGATCGCGCCACCCCGAGCGCAACAGGGCCGAAAGTGTCGCATGGTAGATCGCGGCCATCACCGCGGCGGGACGCATCGCCCGGCGCGAGCAACTCTCCATAGCGCGGATACTCGACTGGAAGTGCTCCTCGGCGATTGCGGCGACCTCGCGGCAGACCGCCGGCAGCGCTGGATGGCCTAAGACCGCTGTCGGGTCGGTTTCGCGTATCCCGTGCCGGTCGAGTATCTCATGGGGCAGATACAGCCGCCCGCGGCCGGCGTCCTCGTCGAGATCACGCAAAATATTGGTCAGTTGTAGAGCCCGGCCGAGCGAGTCTGCGACGGCATGCGCAGCATCGCTCGGATCGCCGAAGACCTGAACCGAGAGATGGCCGACCGAGCTTGCTACCCGAGCGCAGTAGAGGTCGAGCATTGCAAGATCGGGAGCGCGAATATCTGCGCGCGCATCCATCTCCATTCCGTCAATGATGGCCAGGAAATCTCGCCGGCACAGATCGTAGCGCACCGCCGGCTTACGCAGCGCCTTGGCGACGACATGGCGCGGATGTCCGGCATAGAGCGCATCGATTTCCTCGCGCCAGGCGGCAAGGGCGGCAATTTTGTACTCGACCGGTCGCTCGCCGTCGGCAATGTCGTCGACCTCTCGGCAGAATGCATAGACCGCGTACATCGCGTTCCGGCGGTGCTGCGGCAGTAGGCGCATCGCCCAATAGAACGAGGTTCCGGCCGCCTCGACCCGATGCCGGATCGTCTGACGCAGGATCGCGTCGCTCGGCCGCTCCGCGACGGCGCCGAATGGCACATCGCTCATCCTCGGAAACCTTGCAGCACGCCGAACACAAAGGCGGCGAAGAAATCCGATTTTTTCAGTCTTACCCGATCCGCCAAAGGATCGCCGCGACGCAGTCGGCGCAATAGGCGCGCTGCGAGCTCGACAATGACGCCACATTCGCAACGCAATCCGGATGAGACGACGTGCGGGGCCAAGCCTCGCGCGGCCGCGACGAGCGTGTCGGTACGGTCGAGCATGCTGTCGAGCACTCGACGCAATTTTGGGCAAGACCCTCGGGCTGCCAGCGCTTCGACGCCAATCCCTTCAGCGGCGAGATCCGTCATCGGCAGATAGACCCGGTCGAGCACACGATAGTCATCGGCGCAATCCTGCAGATGGTTGAGCACCTGCAGCGCCGAGCACAGCGCATCGGAGGCAGGCCATGTCTCGCGACTCTCACCGTGAAGGTCAAGCAGTTGCCGTCCGACTGGTGAGGCGGAGTAGCGGCAATACGCCATCAGATCGTTCCAGTCGTGATAGCGCAGCTTCGTCGCATCCAGGCGAAAGGCGCGCAGCACGTCGTGGCAATGACTCGCGGTCATCCGCGTCTCGACCAAGCTTTCACGCATTGCTGTAGCAGCCGCCGAATCTTTACCCGGCGCACCGTCGAGGATAGCTGCCATGCGATCGAGGCGGCGAACCTTCTCTTCGCCGGTCAGCGCAGGGTTATCGGCGATATCGTCAGCGATCCGGGCGAACCGGTAAAAGGCGTGCACATGCGGTCGCAGTTCGCGGCGGATCAAGAAGGAGCCAACCGGAAAATTCTCTGTGCCGCGCCCTTTGCCCGACGGCGTCTCGACGCTACGGACAGCCTCGTCCCGCAGCTCGGCCGGCTCAGCTGTCATTGGAGGTATCCGTTCGCCTTGAACCAGCCGATGGCGTCGGCGATCGCATGGCGCGCCGGCCGCGGCGTGTAGCCTAGCTCGCGAGAGGCCTTTTCCGAAGTGAAATACATCTTCTTTCGCGCCATTCGAACCCCGTCGAGCGTGATGAAGGGCTCCTTGCCGCTCAGCCGCGCCATGAGCTCAGCCCCGATCGCCACCGGATAGGCCACGGTATATGGAATCCGAATTCGAGGGGCCCGAGTGCCGGCCGCCTGCGCCACTTCTGAGAGAATCCTCGCGAGGGACAGGTTTTCGCCGCCAAGGATATAACGCTCTCCGACGCGTCCCAGCTCCGCCGCCGCCAGGTGGCCGGCGGCGACGTCGTCGACATGCACGATATTCAAACCGGTCTCGACATAGCCTGGCATACGCCCTCGCGCTGCTTCGAGAACGAGGCGACCAGTCGGTGTCGGCTTGCAGTCGCGCGGTCCGACCGGTGCCGACGGATTGACGATGACCGCGGGCAGTGCTCGCCTGGCAATCAAGCCGCGGACGACTTCTTCGGCCTGAAATTTCGAGCGCTTGTAGGGGCCGATCATGTCTTCGACATTGCTCGGAGTTTCCTCATCGGCCGACCCCTGTGGAACGAGACCGAGCGTGGCGACGCTGCTCGTATAGACCACCCGTTCAACACCGGCATCGAGCGCGGCTCTCATCAAGACCCGGGTCCCCACTACATTCGCGCGGAACATCGGCGCGGGATCGGTGACCCAGAGGCGATAATCGGCGGCAACGTGGAATAGATACCGGCAACCGGCAACGGCGCGGGACAGCGATGCTGCGTCTTCCAGCGAGCCCTCGGCAACTTCAACGGAAAGATCGACAAGGTTGCGCCGATCGCCGTTTGGGCGAGCCAGCACGCGAATTTCATGACCCGTTCCCACGAGCGCGCGGGCTACGGCCGAGCCGACGAACCCGGTTGCTCCGGTGACAAGGGACAAGCCCGGTGACAGGGACATTGCCGATCACTCTTCACCCGCCCTTCGGGTGGTAGCGTGAAATTGGGCCGGTGTCTCGCGAAAACCGCAGTTATCGCGCAGCCGGTGCGCGCTCGGGTTCAACGGGTCGACGGTGACGCCTCGACAGGCGCGCCAACCTCTACGGCGCGGGCGCGCGCCGCTTCGGCCTTGTCGGTCTCACCGAGCACGTCATAGGCGTGGGCGAGGCGAGCCCATCCTTCCTTGTCGTCCGGTTGCTGCTCGAGCCGTGCAGCAAGGCGCTCCACCATGCTGCGGATCATCGCCTGGCGCTCATCCGGCGACATCGAGCGGGCAGCAGCGATGTCCTGCGCGGTCGGCCCGGCCGAGGTTTTCGCACTCGCTTGCGGTTCACCCGGCGCGATCTCGGCGAGGCGCGCCGCGACGACATTGCGCCACGGCGCGTCGGCCGGAGCATCGGCGAGCAGCGCTTGCAATGCGGTCTTGGCTTTAGCGACATCGCCGTGCTGCAACGCCGCCTCGGCGCCGTAAAAGCGGGCGCGCGGATCGTTGCCGGATTTGGCAAACTCGGCCTCCGCCGCCGGCGTCACGGTGCCCCCGGCGGCGAGCACGAAGACTTCACCCAGTTCGGCATGCAGCTGGGGCTCATCGGGCTTGAAGGCAATCGCGCGACCGTAAGCCTCACGCGATTCGCCAAAGCGCTCCAGCGAGGCCAGCGTCCGACCGAGCAGGACCCAGCCTTCGGGATGGTCGGGCTCGCGCTCGAGGCGCGCCTTCAGCTGATCCGCTGCGGCGGCGAGTTCGGTCATATCGTGTGGGCCCTCCCCGCGCGCGGTCCCGGCCGCGGCCGGCGGATTGATCGCCGCCGGTGCGCCGACCGCGAAATAAATCGCGAGGGCCGCCGCCGGCAACACGCCCGCCACCCCTACCGCAGCGCCGGTTCGCCACGAAGCCTCTGTCGGGTTGGCCTCGGCAAGGTCGACTTCCTCGCGGTCCCTATCGGCTGCCGCCAGCATTCGTCGGGTGATCTCGATTCGTGCGGCGGCGGTCTCGTCCGACGCGAGCCTCCCTAGCGCGAGCTCCGTGTCTATATCCGCGAGCTGTCGGCGGAACATCGCGACGGCAGCCTCGCCTTCGTCCGCGCCGCGCCCGGCTCGCCATATGAGAGGCCGCAGGAGAGCGGCCAATGCCACCAGGATGAGCAGCCCGGCAGCGATCCAGAACCAAATCATCGCTGATCGCCCAGCAGCAGCGCGGCGCGCGCACTCTCCTCTCGGCTCAATTCCGGCACCGGCGGTTCAAGACGCCGGCGCCGCGCCCGAAGCAGCAGCAAACCGCCGCCACCCAATACCAGCACGGGCGGCGTCAGCCAAAGTACCCAGGTGAGTGGCGCGAAAGGCGGGTCGAGCAATACGAAGACACCGTATCGAGCGGCGATGTAATCGAGAACCTGCTGATCGGTGTCACCAGCGACCAGGCGCTGGCGCAGCAGCAGACGCAGATCGTGGGCGAGATCGGCGTTCGATTCGTCGATCGACTGGTTCTGACAGACGAGACAGCGCAGCTCCTTGCTGAGGCCGCGGGCGCGCGCCTCGAGTGTTGGATCGGCGAGCCGCTCCGCGGGCTCGACCGCGTGCACCGAGGGCTGCTCGATCACGAGGAGCAGCACGGCTGCAAAGAGCAACCTCAAGATCATCAGGAGTCCGCCGCTCGGGCAGCGACAGCGCCCGGTGCTCGGGCCGCCGGCAGGCGCATGCGAAGCCGTCGGTCGCTGAGCGAGAGGAGGCCGCCCAAGGCGGCCAGGACCGCGCCAAACCAGATCCACGGAACAAGCGGGTTGTAGTAGGCCCGCAACACCCAGCCGCCCTGGCCGTCGCGATCGCCGAGCGCCAGATAGAGATCGCCAAAACCGTTGGTCGTGATTGCGGTATTTGTCGTTTGGCTGCGCGCCACCGGATACCAGCGCCGCTCGGGATAAAGGGTTATTGCTGCGGCGCCGGGCCGCTCAACAAGGATCTGCGCGCGCTCGACATGATAGTTCGCGACGTCTCCTTCGGTTACGCCGACAAAGTGCAAGGTGCGGCCGGCGATCTCCAACGTGTCCCCGGCATGCATGCTCTCGATCCGCTCGCTGCGCCACGCAGTCGAGACGACGATCCCGGCAATCAGCACGCCGACGCCGAAATGGGCGAGGGCGTAGCCCCAAGTGCCGCGCGGCAGATGGCGCAGCCGGCGCCAGGCAGCGCGCAGCGGCAGTCTTGCAAGGCCGCTACGATCGGCGAGATCGGTCAGTACGCCGAGCATCGCCCAGACCGCGAGCGCCACTCCCGCCAGGGCTGCCGGGGGTGCGGTGCGGGCGAGGAGGAAGACGACCACGGGCGCGAGGAGTGCGCCAACAAGGGCCGGTGATAGGCGACGCAGCGCCGCTGCGAGATCTCCGCGGCGCCAGGCGAGCACCGGGCCGATCACCATCGCGACAATGCCGGGCATCAGGATCGGCACAAAGGTCGCGTCGAAAAACTGCGGACCTACGCTCAGTTTGACTCCGCTCCACACCTCGGCGAAGAGCGGATAAAAGGTGCCGAGGAAAACCGTCGCCATCCCTGCGCAGAGCAGCAGATTGTTGAACACCAGGGCCCCCTCGCGGCTCACTGGCGCGAACGGGTTGCCGGTTTCCAGGCCCGGCGCGCGGAACGCGTAGAGCAGCAACCCGCCGCCGATCACCACCGCAATCAGGGCGAGGATAAAGACCCCCCGCGTCGGATCGACAGCGAAGGAATGCACCGACGTCAGGACGCCGGACCGCACGAGGAAGGTGCCGATCAAACTCATGCCGAACGTCAGGATCGCCAGCAGAACGGTCCAGCGCTGCAAGGTTTCGCGCTTTTCGACGACGGCCGCCGAGTGGAGGAGCGCAGTCCCCAAGAGCCACGGCATGAACGAGGCGTTTTCGACCGGGTCCCAGTACCACCAGCCGCCCCAACCGAGCACGTAGTAGGCCCACCAGCTGCCCAACGCGATGCCGATCGTCAGCCCGCACCAGGCAACGAGGGCCCACGGCCGAACCCAGCGCGCCCATTGGGCGCCGACCCGCCCCTCGATCAGGGCGGCGATGGCGAAGGAGTAGGTGATCGAGAAACCGACATAGCCGAAATAAAGAAAGGGCGGGTGGAAGGCGAGCCCCGGGTCCTGCAAGAGCGGGTTGAGGTCGCGCCCGTCGGCTGAGGTGGGAAACAGCCGATCGAACGGGTTCGATGTCGCGATGATGAAGAGGAGCGTGCCAAAGCCCAAAAGCCCCTGAATCGCCAAGGTGCGCGCCCGCAAGCTCGCTGGCAGCGCCCGGCCGAAGACGGCGACGAGACCGCCGAATAGGGTTAGCATGACGACCCACAGCATCATCGAGCCTTCGTGGCTACCCCAGACGCCGGTGACCTTGTAGAGCATGGGTTTTGCGGTATGCGAGTTCTCGAAGACGTTGCGCACCGAGAAGTCCGAGATGATGTGGGCGTGCATGAACACGGCGAAGGCGAGCGCCACCATGCCGAATTGCAGTAGTGCTGCGGGCCGCGCCAGATCCATCAGCGCCCTGCTACGCACCGACGCCCCGACCAGCGGCACCGTGCCCTGCACGAGGGCCACGAGCATGGCGAGGATGAGGGCGAAATGGCCGATCTCTACCAGCATCTCACCGCACCCCGTTCAGCAGCACATTCCCGTGAACCGGGAAAATAACCGGGAAATTTTTAGATTCGGCCCTGCTCATTTCAAAATCGTGAAGCATATCAAATAGTTGGTTCAATACTCACGAATAGCCGAACCGGGAATTTCCGCACAGAACCGGGAAATATCCGGGAATATCCGGGAATATCCGGGAATATCCGGGAACCGACGCGCATTTAGCTTTCCGGCAGCATTCTCGCACGAGCGTTAACTTTATGCGAGGGACCATGCCAGCAAGATGTGGTGTTACAATGGCGAATACGAGCGAGGTCGCCGCGAAGCTCAGGTGACGGTTCGCGCCTCTCCATGCCCGGTTAACGGATGGGTTGGATACGCCTGACTTCATAGCGGCAACGGCGCTGCTCGAGGAGGGATGACGCTAACCGGCGGCGGCTGGTGAAGGTCTCGGGCTCGATCCCGAGGTTTCGCGAGGATCGCGCACGGAATGCTCGGTTTGTGATAAGAACAAAGTATGGACGACCTCATGGCGCGGATCGCCGCGAAGAAGGCGGAACTTGACCGGCTGCGTCCCGTGGTGGGCGCCGGACTTGGCAATCTCGAGCACATTCACGATCTCGAGCTGACCTACACTTCGAACGCGATCGAGGGGAACACGCTCAGCGCCGCCGAGACGACGCTCGTCATCGAGCAAGGGATCACGATCGGCGGCAAGCCGCTCAAGGACCATCTCGAAGCGATCGACCACTATGAGGCGATCGGCTATGTACGTGCGCTGGCGCGCCGGGGGACGCCGCTGACCGAGGCCGACCTGCGGCAGCTGCATCATCTCGTGGTGCAGCGCTCGCATCCCGAGATTGCCGGCCGCTACGCCGATCAGGGCCGCTACGTCCTGACCGAAACCGGTCGGCACACCTTCCCCTCGCCGACGGAAGTGCCTCCGCTGATGGGAGATCTTGCCCGCTGGCTGGGTGTCGCACCCGATACGCCGGAGACGGCCTTCGCGGCGCACCGGCGGCTCGTTGACATCCATCCGTTTAACGACGGCAACGGTCGTACCGCGCGGCTCCTGATGAATCTGATCCTGATCCGCGGTGGCTATCCGCCGGTTGCCGTGCGGCCGGAGGATCGGCCCGCCTATGTCGGGGCCTTGCAAGAGGTGCAGGCCGGCCGAGGGTCGGCGCGCTTCGATCGTCTTCTCTACGAGCGCTTAGACGCGACCTTGGGGGAGTATTTGAGCGCCGCGAAAGACGTCCACCCCTCCCCGGCCAGGCCAAAAAAATAGCAGGCCATGCGCCGGCTCATCGAGGTGCCGGTGCTCGACGCTGCCTTTAGCCTACTCCGCGGCTGCCGGGATCGCGACCGGTTCGACTTTGGCGGCGCAGAATTTATATTCCGGAATCTTGCCGAACGGGTCGGGCTGCGGGTTGGTCAAGACGTTGGCGGCGGCTTCGGCGTAGCAGAACGGGATGAAAATCTGGCCCGGGCGACCGCGCTGTCGGCGCGGGCCTTCAATTCGATCGTGCCGCGGCGGGTTGTGACGCGGACTTGATCGCCCGCGGCGATGCCGAGGCGGCGCAATTCGGCGGGGGCGAGGCTGGCGACCGCCTCGGGCTCGATCTCGTCGAGCACGTTCGCCCGGCGGGTCATGGCCCCGGTGTGCCAATGTTCGAGCTGGCGGCCGGTGGTCAGCACCATCAGGTATTCGGCGTCGGGCTCCTCGGCGGGCGGGATGATCGCGGCGGGGACCAGGCGGCCGCGCCCCGCCGAGGCCGGCAAGGAGCCGGCGGCCGGTTCGGTCCAGCAAACCGGGCGAATAGCAGGCCCGATGCCATGGCACCGTTGACGCGCCGCAGCACCGGTCGCGGCCGGTAGCGTCAGAGGCACGCCTTGCTCCTCGACGGATTCACCGCGAAGGCAGCAGGCTGTTGCCCCGACCCCCAGATCTCCCACATTCGGGTATAGGCGGTCTCGAGGTCAAGGGTGAACCGCGCGATGTCGAATAGCGGCATCGTCGACCGGTTGCGAGCCAATTTTTGCCGCAATGCGACGAGCCGCTCCGGCTCCGTCGCCAATTGCACTGCCAGGGCCTCATACTGCCCGAGCGAGGTGGTGATCAATTCGGGGAGCCCGATGGCCGTCAGCAGGGAACCGGCCATCCGCCCGGCATAGGTTTCGCCGGCGCAGGTCAGCACCGGCAATCCGACCCACAAGGCGTCGTTGGCTGTCGCACCGGCATTGTAAGGGAGGGTGTCGAGAAATAGATCGGCTCTTCGAAGGCGCGCGAGATAATCCGGCAATGGTGCGGACGGAGAAAAGACCAGCCGCTCGGCGGCGACGCCGCGGCTCGCCGCCTCGCGCCGCAAGTTCGGGGCGACCCAGGCATTCGATTCGGCGAGCCACAGCACGCTGCCCGGCACCGCGCGCAGCAATTTCATCCAGATATCAAAAAAGGTGGGCGTGATCTTGTAGCTGTTGTTGAAGCTGCAGAAGACAAATCCCGCCTCGGGCAGCCCGCATTCGGCCCGCGTCGGGACGGACTCGGAGACTTTCCGCCGGCTGTCGCTCGGCTGGAAGCAGCTCGGCAGATACACGAGCCTCTCGGTGTAGAAAGGCTGCTGGTCCGGCGGCACGAGGAACTGATCGACGATGATGTAGTCGATGAAGTCCGCCCCCATCGTACCGGGATAGCCGAGGTAATTCACCTGAATCGGCGCAGGCCGGCAAGCAAGGATCGTCGGCCGGGATTTCCCAGTATAACCCATCAAATCGATCAGGATGTCGAGATGATCTGCGCGGACCCGCTCAGCCGCCCGTCGGTCGGGCAACCCCTCGATCTCGACCCAGCGGTCAAAGGCGCCGGCAAGGCGCGTGCGCGTCTCGCTGCGGTCCTCGGGCCCCCAGGAGTAGCCGGCTATCTCGAAGCGCCGCCGATCGTGGCGCTCGATCAGTTCGGCAATCAGCAATGCTACCGGATGCCGCCGGAAGTCCGCAGACAGATAACCCAGACGGATCCGGCCGCTGGGCTCCGGTCGCGGGCGCTGCGGGGTGGCGGAACGGCGAACGGCGATCTTGGCCGCGACCCGCCGAGCGCATTCCAACTGCTCCTCGGCCGTAGAGGAAAGTGCCAACATAGTAAACGCGGTGCCGACCGCCGGGTCCCGCATCAGCGCAGCACGCGCGCTCGCCTCATTCTTTGCGTAATCGGACCAATCGCAGATGCGCTGGAGGAGTTCGAACCAGGTGGCTAATGTGTCGGCGTTTTCCGGCGCGAGGGCCAACGCGCACTGCAGCGAAGCTATCGCCGCGCGCAGCTCTTCTTGAAGGATCAAGGCAAGGGCGAGGTTGTAGTGTGCCGTCGCGAAATCCGGTTGCACAGCCAGCGCCCGCTTGTAGCTCGCGATCGCTTTGGTCACCCGGTCTTGCGCAAGCATCACACTGCCGAGCCCATTATGAGCCAGGGCATAATCGGGTGCGAGGGCGAGCGCCCGTCGGAAGCAAGCGGCCGCCTCCGCGAAGCTGCCCATATCCTTCAGGAGGTTCCCCAGATTGTTGTACGCCTCGACATAATCCGGCTGCACTTGAAGCGCCCTGCGGTAGCTTTTCTCTGCTTTATCGAGCTGCTTTTGGTCCCGCAGGGCGTTGCCGAGATTGTAGTGCGCCTCAGCGCAGTCGCGCTCCAGGGCCAAGGCTCGGCGGAAGCTCTTCACCGCATCAGCGAATCTTCCTTGCTTCTCCAGTGTGACGCCAAGGTTATTCAGCGCCTCGAGGTAGTTCGGCTCGATCGTCAGCGCCCGCCGGTAACTGATCACTGCCTCGTCGAGCCGGTTTTGCAAATGTCGCGCCTCGCCGAGGTTGTAGTGAGTGGCGGCATGATCGGGCTCGATGGCCGCCGCCCGCCGGTAGCACTCTATGGCCTCGTCCAGACGGCCGAGTCTCGCCAGAACCGAGCCGAGATCGCGGTGGGTGGCGGCGCGGTCCGGCGTCAGTTCGAGCGCCCGGCGGAGGGGAGCCTCCGCCGCGGCGAGACGATCAAGACCCAATAGAGCAGTAGCACAGTTGAGATGCGCGCCCGGGAAGTCCGGGACCAGTGCAACGGCCCGTGCGGCACTTTCCAGCGCCGCTTCGAACCGGCCCTCGCCGTTCAGCGCGCGGGCGAGATTGTTGTGCGCCATGCCATAATCAGGATCGAGCGCGATCGCCTGCCGATAGCTGTCGATCGCCTCGGCGCGCCTCCTGCAATGCGTTGCCGAGGTTCAAATGCGCCTCGGGAAGGTCCCGCAATTCGGGTAATGCCCGCCCGATCAGCGCAATCGCCGCTGCGACGTTCCCGCGCTGATGGACAACGACCCCGAGCAGGTGCAGCGCCTCGGCATGGTCCGGGTCCCGTTCCAGCACCTTGCGATAGAGAGCCTCCGCCCGGTCGAGACGCCCCGCCTGGTGGTGGGCAAAACCGGCATTCACAGTGCGCCCAACGCCACGCGATCCGCGGGCGTTTCGCTTGCCGTTCGGGGATGCCATGATGGATGCGGTATCGATGTTACCTGCCTGGCAGTTGTCGCCGAGTTCCGCACTCGCCGTCACCCGCCACAGCCGCCAAATCCGAAGCCGATAACGCAACGGGCGGGCGTCCCGAGCTCCAAAGTTCCCACATTTGCGTATAGGCGGCTTCGAGATCACGGGTGAAACGCCCCATGTCGAAAAGCGGCATGGTGGAGCGGTTGCGAGACAACTTTTCCCGCAGTCCGCCAAGCAAGCGCGGTTCTGTCGCAAGCCGCAGCGCCAATGCCGCGTAATCGTCCAACGATGTCGTGATCAGCTCAGGCAACCCAATGGCCGCCAGCTGCGCGCCGGCCATTCGCCCGGCGTAAGTGTCGCCGGCACAGGTCAGCACCGGCAACCCCACCCACAGGGCATCATTGGCGGTGGCGCCGGCGTTGTAGGGCAGGGTGTCGAGAAACAAATCGGCCAGACGGAGGTAGGCGAGATATTCCGCCATCGGCACCCGTGGTGCGAAGACGAGCCGCTCAGGGGCGACGCCCCGGCCTGCTGCCTCGCGCCGCAAATTGTCTTTGGCCAGGGCATTCGATTCGGCGAGCCAAAGTACGCTCCCCGGCATCGCCTCGAGCAAATCCATCCAAATTTCGAAAATCGCCGGAGTAATTTTGTAGCTGCCGTTGAAGCAGCAGAAGACAAAACCCCCTTCGGACAGGCCGCACTCGGCTCGTGACCGACCCGGCCGAGCAATCTCCCGCGTGGTGTCGTTCGGCTGATAGCAGTTCGGGAGGTGCACCAGTCTCTCTGTGTAAAAACGCTGCTGATCCATCGGCACGAGGAACCGATCCACGATGATATAGTCGATGAAGTCAGCCCCCATCGTGCCCGGGAAGCCGAGATAATTGACCTGGATCGGTGCGGGCCGGTAGGCGGGGATGACGGGCCTGCCGTCCCTCGTGTAGCCGTTGAGGTCGATCAGAATGTCGACGGCGTCGGCGTGGATTCGCTCGGCTGCTTCGCGGTGAGGCATGCTGTCGATGTCGACAAAGCGATCAAAGGCGCGGGCGAGACGGGCGCGTACCGCACTCCCGTTCTCCGGTCCCAAGGAATAGCCGCTCACCTCGAACCGGCGCCGATCGTGTCGTTCGATCAGTTCGGGGATCAGAACAGCGACCGGATGCGGGCGGAAATCCGCGGACAGATAGCCGATGTGGATCCGCCCGCCGGGTTGCGGTTGCCGACGAGGAAGTCGGGCGGTTTCGGGAACGCTGACTTTAGCCGCGACCTGGCGAGCGCAATCGAACTGTTCCCCCGGCGTAGAAGACAATGTCAGAAAAATAAATGCGCTGGTGAGCGCCGGCGACAGACCCACCGCCTCGCGGGTTTTGGTCTCGGATTCGCGATACTGGGCCCAATCACCGCTGTACTTTCTCACGTGCAGCCAGGCAGCCAGAGCGTCGGCATTACCGGGCGCGAGGACCTCGACGCGCCGAAACGGGGCGATCGCCTCCTGCAGCTTTCCCTGCGAATATAACGCGAGGCCAAGACTGTAGTGTGCCGAGACGAGATCCGGATCCAGGTCGATCGCCTGCCTATAGCTCGCCACTGCGTCATCGAGCCGACGTTGCCCCTGCAGCGCACTGCCCAGGTTGTAGTGAAACAGGGCATTGCTCGGCGCAATCGATAGCGCCCGTCGATAGGCTGCAACCGCCTCGTCGAGGCGATATTGCACCTGTAGTGCTTGACCAAGGTTGCTGTGCGCTTCGGTAAGATCCGGGTTCAGCGCCAGCGCCTGCCGATAGCTCTCGAGCGCGCTGTCGATTTGGCCATGCGCAAAAAAGGCGTTTCCGAGATTGTAATGCGTGGAAGCGTTGTTCGGTGCGGCCGCAAGCGCGCGCCGATAGCTCGCGATCGCATCGTCGAAACGGTTCTGGGCTCGCTGCGCGGTGCCGAGGTTGGTATGCGCCGCGGCAAAGTCCGGCCTCAGAGCGAGAGCTCGCCCATAGCTGTCTATCGCCTCGTCAAGGCGGCCCTGCTGATGCAGTGCATTGCCGAGGTCGTTGTGCGCCTCGGCGAGGTCCGGGTCCAAGGTCAGTGCCCCGCGAAGAACCGGCTCCGCCTCGGCGAAGCGCTCGAGGCCCAGGAGGGCTGTCGCGCGGTTGACGTGTGCCCCCAAGAACTCGGGGATCAGGGCGAGGGCGCGTCGCGAACTTTCGAGGGCGGCTTCGAACAGACCCTGGTCGTTCAGCGCGCGGGCGAGATTGCTGTACGCCATGCCGTAATCGGGGGTTAGCGCGATCGCTCGCCGGTAGCTTTCGACCGCTTCGGTGCGCCTGCCCGCCTCCCGCAGGGCGTTACCGAGATTGAGGTGAGCTTCCGGCAGATCCTGGAGTTCCGGCAATGCCCGCTCGATCAGCGCGATTGCCGTTTCGGGCTCTCCACGTTGATATGCGACGACCCCGAGAAGATGCAGCGCTTCCGGGTGATCCGGGTCCTTCTGCAGCGCCTTACGGTAAAGCTCCTCGGCGCGCTCGAGCCGTCCTGCCCCGTGGTGGGAGAAACCGGCATTGACCGTCCGCGTGATGCCTCCCGCCCGGCGAGCACGCTGCTTCGCATCGGATGCCCACCGATGACCGACGGCTGGCAAACCCGGCATCGGTGTGATCCCGCCCTTCTCCAACACCTCCAGGAGCGGGCCCAGATGCTGCTCGTAACGCCGCCAGCGCCCGACCGAACGAGTGTACAAGGGCTGGCGCACTTGCCACGCACTCGCCGACAGAACCGGCCGATCCGTCTTATAGAACTCAAGACAACCCGGTTCCCAGTCGAGCCCGAGGAATTCGATCAGCCGGCGGCTCTCGCCTTCGAAGTCAGCGACCAAGTTCTCGTAGTCGATGGTCAGCATGCGCAGAGGCAGCGCCCAGCGCCAATGCTCCGCCAGCCGCTCGATCTCGAGCCCCCGAAGACCGCACTCGGCCAAGTCGTAAGCCCACGGAACGGTCTCATCAAACCAACGAAAATAGCATGACAGGCAAGTATCGCGCAGATCGCGGCGAACAAGGATGACGCGCGCCCTCGGGAACAAAACGGCGATAAGCCCGAGATGAAAGATGTTGTCCGGCATTTTGTCGGTGACCCGCGCCGCCCCTCCACCGCGCTCCAGCAACTGCGCAACGTAGTCACCCGCCAAACGTCGGGCCAAATGCGGGTCCAGCTCTTCCATAGGACGGTCCTGCCCATGGGCCTGCACCGCGTCGGCGATATCGCTGATGTTCTTGAGCTCCCCCGCACCCGATACTTGCGAATGGGTGGCAAAGATTTGCTCTACGAGACTGGTGCCGGAGCGCGGCATTCCGACAATAAAGACCGGCACCTCGGATGGGTTCCCTTCTTCGGCGATCGCCGAGTACCGGTCTGGCGTGCAGGCCTCGATCAGGCCATCCACCCGCTGCCGAAGCGACGCCGCATCAAAGAGTTCACCTGAGCCCGCAAGCAGTTCGCGATACCGAGCATTGGCGGCCGCGAAACACGGGAAAGCTTGATCATATCTGTCGGCATTGTCGAGCAGCATTCCGAGCGCAAAACCGGCACTGATACGCGTCAGCGGCTGCTGGTCGGGACCCTCGATCAGGTCGCCCAACCGTTGCAGCTGGACCTCGTCGTCCGGCTGCTGGCCAAGCAATGCCAAGCCCGCATACGCATGCGACACCTGGGGGTCGAGCTCCAGCGCACGGCGGAACGACGATTCCGCTTCGTCGAACCGGCCGCGCGCCCGCAGCACCTGGCCAAGTCCGCTCCAACCTCTCGCAAAATTCGGGTCGAATGATAACGCGCGGCGACAGCTGGCCTCCGCTGCCTCCAGCTCGCCGATATGGAGCAAGGTGAGCGCATGAAGGTAGTGCACGGTTGCGCTTTCAGCTGCGAGCTCGACCGCCTGCCGATGGCAGGCGATCGCCTCGTCGAGCTTCTGCAGATCCGTCAGGGTCTGGGCAAGGTCGCTGAGTATTTCCGCCCTGTTCGGCTGCAAGGCGTGCGCGCTGCGATAGGCGGCTTCTGCCTCCGCAAAACGGCGCAGGCTTCTGAGGGCGGCGGCGCGGTTGAGTACCGCGTCGAGGAGCCCCGGCATCAGCTCGAGCGCGCGGTCGGCATTTTCCAGAGCCGACGCACACGCCCCCTGCAGATTGAGGACGGTGCTCAGATTGCAATACGCATAGGCGTAGTCGCGCTGCAGCGAAATCGCAGTGCGGAAGCTTGCCGCAGCTTCATGCAGGCGATTTAGCCCTTGCAAGGCGGCGCCGAGGTTCAGGTGAGCAGCCACCAGGTTTGGAGAAAGGGCCACGGCCCGCGAGATTAGCTGAACGGCATCCTCGGCTCGCCCGCGCTCGTGCGCAATCCCGCCGAGAAGATGGAGTGCGTCGACGTGATCGGGCGCTTTTCGCAAGGCCTTGCGGTAGAGAGCCTCTGCCTGATCCAGATTCCCTGCTTGATGGTGTTCGAACGCGGCCTGAAAGTCCCGGGAAACGGCGGCCGTCCTGCGGACGGCATTCGGCCCGTTGCGTGGTGCCATCGTGTGTACGTGATCTATGTGCTTCAGGCCGGATTATAGCATCGTTCTGCTAACGGACAATTTTGTCCGCTCAAGACATTGCCCATCCGCTGTTGGCGTGATGGTGAACGGCGGGCCCGCCAACCACTCATCCGGCCGAAGCAATCAGGCCCTCGCGTCAGCGCTCCGCGAAGACGCCGGAATTCTTTATTAGTCGCGGGAGCCAACGAGCCGACATGCACGCGGCGGCATCGACACTCATCAACGCCACCGCTGCACTAAATGTTCGTGCTAGGCCTTAGCCCTTCCGCCGGCGGCGGGCGAGACGCGCCAAGCCGACACCAATCAGCCCCGTGCCCACCAGGGTCAGCGAAGCCGGCTCGGGGACAGGAGGCGCCGGTACCGAGTAGCTGTAGGTCAGCACATCCGTTATCGCGCCGGTGCCCGTAGGGCGGACCGCTACAGGACCCGTAGCCGAAACCGTTTCTTGTATCATGTCCGTGATCGCGGCTGCAACGCTCGCCGTCTCAAAGGCTGCAAACATCGCGGCGGTCGCCGAGGCGCTTGCCGAGTTGGTTCCGCTGGAGGCGCCCGACGTGCTCTGGCCGCCGGCTAGTTTTCCGGTGACGCGGGTGCCGGTGACCGTGTCGGTGAAGGTCAGCATGCCCGCCAGCGTCTTGGTCGCCTTGTCGACCGCTGATGCGGAGAAGCTTCCCCCCGACGTACCGTTGTTGGTTGCGGTTAGGATCCCGGTCAACTTGTCGGTCAACGTATCCGTTACACCGGTCAACACGGCACCGAGCGGTATCCCATTCGTACCCGGCACAAAGCCGAAGAAGGTCTGCGAGGCCGTAAAATTTTTCGTGCGTGCGGGAATGGTCTGGCTCTGCTTTACCGTCGAGGCGGAAGCTACTCCGGAGAAGGAGGTCAAGAAGGCTGCCGCTGTCAGACCGAGTGTCGGTTTCTTACCCACGGGATCCCCCCGTTCGCGGTTTTGGAGCAATGCCGAAATTTGACGTGCAACCGACGTGCCAATTATCCTAAGTGGTTCAAATCACTGGATACTGCATCGAGCATTCGATCCATCGAACGGAAAAGTGTAAAATCCGCCGACAGGTCTTCGGGCAACACCAGACTCCCGGATTCTCATGGCTCGACCCGCCCCGACGGCATAATCCTTTGAACCGGCTTAGTTTTTGGTGGCAATGCCGTAAACGTGCCAATTATCCTAAGCTAAAATCAGTGGATTCTGCATCGAGCATTCGATCCATCGAACGGAAGAGTGTAAAATTCTCCGACAGGTCTTCGAGCGACACCGGACTATCGGATTCTCGCAGCTCGACCGGTCTCCGACGGACTGATCCTTTGAACCGGCTTAGTTTTTGGTAACAATGCCGTCGACGCCCGGGAGCCTCCCACGAGTTTGAAGCCCACCCTCGTCGCGCAAAAGGTGTAAAATTGCCGACACCATGACCCGCCCGATCGCGCCAGCTTTGCCGCTCATCGCCTCCCGCCGACGGCGCGTCGCAACCCGATCGCTGAAATCCGGCCCTCTGAGTAGCGCCTGAGGAGGTCTATCCGTTCAGCTTCGCTCGTCCGAAATCGTCGTATTGTCGACCGTATAATGTGACATCACAAACAGCAGATGCGAAGATCTGCGTCCGTCCCGAATCCCGCTACTCGGCCGCGGCCGCGGGCACGGCGGGCTCGACCTTGGCGGCGCAGAATTTATATTCCGGGATCTTACCGAACGGGTCGAGTTGCGGGTTGGTCAGCACGTTGGCAGCGGCTTCGGCGTAACAGAACGGGATAAAAACCTGGCCCGGGGCGACGGCGCTGTCGCTGCGGGCCTTCAGTTCGATAGTACCGCGGCGGGTGGTGACGCGGATCTGTTCGCCGGCGGCGATGCCGAGCCGGCGCAATTCGACCGGGGCGAGGCTGGCGACCGCCTCGGGCTCGATCTCGTCGAGCACGTTCGCGCGGCGGGTCATGGCCCCGGTGTGCCAATGTTCGAGCTGGCGGCCGGTCGTCAATACCATCGGATACTCGTCGTCGGGCTCCTCGGCCGGCGGGATGATCGCCGCCGGCACCAGCTTGGCGCGGCCAGAAGGTGTCGGAAAGCCGTCGCCAAAGACGATCTCGTTGCCGGGCTGGTCCTCGGCGTCGCATGGATAGGTTACCGAGCTCTCGCGTTCCAGCCGCTCCCAGGTGATGTTGTCGAGAGACGGCATGGCGAGCTTCATCTCAGCAAACACGTCGCGCGGGTGGGTGTAGGACCAGTCGAGCCCGATGCGGCGCGCGACCTCCTGGATGATCCACCAGTCGAGCCGAGCGCCGCCGGGAAGCGGCAGGGCCGCGCGGCCCATCTGCACCTGGCGGTTGGTGTTGGAGACGGTGCCGTCCTTCTCCGGCCAGGCCGAGGCCGGCAACACGACATCGGCGTATTTCGCAGTCTCGGTCAAGAAGATGTCCTGCACGACGAGATGCTCGAGGTGGGCGAGCGCCTCACGTGCATGCTGGACATCAGGGTCGGACATCGCCGGGTTCTCGCCCATGATGTACATGCCCTTGATCTCGTCGCGATGCACCGCGTCCATGATCTCGACGACGGTCAGTCCGCGCTTGTCGTCGAGTGGGGTTTGCCACAGCGCCTCAAATTTCGCGCGGATATCGGGGTTCTCGACCGATTGGTAGTCGGGGTAGACCATCGGGATCAGCCCGGCATCCGAGGCGCCTTGCACGTTGTTCTGGCCGCGCAGAGGGTGCAATCCGGTGCCTGGCCGGCCGACCTGCCCGGTCACCATCGCCAGCGCGATCAGGCACCGCGCGTTGTCGGTGCCGTGGGTGTGCTGCGAGATACCCATGCCCCAGAAGATGATCGCCCGCTCGGCGCGGGCATAGGTGCGCGCGACGTAACGCAAGGTTGCGGCGTCGATGCCGCAAATCGGCGCCATCTTCTCCGGCGAATAGTCACGGATGTGCTCGCGTAGCTTGTCGTAGTCCTCGGTGTGCGCCTGGATGTATTGGCGGTCTGTCAGTCCCTCCTCGATGATTGTGTGGAGGAATGCGTTCAGCATTGCGACGTCGCGCCCGGGGTTGAACCGCAGCGTCGCCGTCGCATAGCGCATCAAGCTGTAACCGCGCGGATCGATCACGAAAATTTTGGCGCCGCGCTTGGCTGCCTGTTTGAAAAAAGTCGCAGCGACCGGGTGATTTTCGGTCGGCCGCGCGCCGATAACGATGATGACATCCGAATCCAATGCCGCCGTGAACGGCGCGGTCACCGCGCCCGAGCCGATCCCCTCCATCAAGGCCGCAACCGATGAGGCGTGACAGAGCCGCGTGCAATGATCGACATTGTTGCTGCCGAACCCGGTCCGCACGAGCTTCTGAAAGAGATAGGCCTCCTCGTTCGAGCCCTTGGCCGACCCGAAGCCGGCGAGCGCGCGTCGCCCCTCACGACCGCGAATGCGCTTTAATCCGGCGGCGGAGCGGTCGAGCGCCTCGTCCCAGCTGGCCTTGCGAAAGTGGGTGTAGGGATTGGCCGGGTCTATATCGGTGTCGTGCTTGGCGACACCGTCCCTGCGGATCAGCGGCTCGGTCAGGCGGTCGGGGTGGTGGGCGTAGTCGAATCCAAACCGACCCTTGACGCACAGCCGGTTATGGTTGGCAGGGCCATCTTTGCCGTCGACCGCGACGATCCGATCGTCGCGGATCTTATAGGTCAGCTGGCAGCCGACGCCGCAATAGGGGCACACGCTGTCGATCTCGCGATCGGGGGCATTTGTGTAGACGCCGTTCGCGTCGACCAAAGTCGTCGGCATCAATGCGCCGGTCGGGCAGGCCTGCACGCACTCGCCGCAGGCGACGCAGGTGCTATTGCCCATCGGGTCGTCGAAATCGAACACGATCTTTTCGTGATATCCGCGCGCCGCCATGCCGATCACGTCGTTGACCTGGACTTCGCGGCAAGCGCGAACGCAAAGATTGCACTGGATGCAGGCGTCGAGCTGAACCGCCATCGCCGGATGGCTACGGTCGGGCGCCGGTGCGAGGTGCCGCGGAAAGCGGCTTTCCTCAACACCGAGCCGGTCGGCCCACTGCCACAGGCGCGAGTTCGGGTCGTGCGCGACCGCGCGATCGGGCTGGTCGCCGATCAACAGCTCGAACACCATCTTGCGCGAAAATTTGGCGCGCTCGCTGGCGGTCTGGACCTTCATGCCCGGGGTCGGCTTGCGCACGCAAGAGGCGGCCAGCACCCGCTCTCCCTCGATCTCGACCATACAGGCCCGGCAATTGCCGTCGGCGCGATACCCCGGCTTCGGCAGCCAGCAGAGGTGTGGGATCTCCATGCCCCGCCGGTTGGCAACCTGCCAGATCGTTTCGCCCGGCTTGGCCTCGACCTCGGTCCCGTCGAGGGTAAAGCGGATCGGATCACTCATGTCAGATCCCTTTAAACCCGCTGGAGCCGTTGGATGAAATCATTGACCTCGGGCTGGGTCCAGGTATCGCCGCGATGCCAGAAATCCAATAGATCATCCTTGGTTCGCAAAACCCATTCGATCACTTGAGGAGCCATCTGACGAACCGTACGGGCCGGCGGACTATTGGCGACAACCCGCCGGCGCGTCGCCGATCGATACCGAAAAGCTCGGCTGGGTACGACCCGGCTGCAACAAATATTTCACACGCGGACCATGCGCTCTCATAGCGGTAGAGATGAAAATCGTGCCGAACACACCCGTTTGGGCGGTTGTGAGATTGGCGATCTCGACCACGCCGTCGCAGGATAGTTCTTCCGCTGACACGACGTCGGCGGGGATCGGCACGGCATCTTGGAGACGCGTCACGTCAGATCTCACGCCTTCAGATCTTCGCGGAAATGCTTCAGCACTTGCGTGACCGGGTTCATCGCCGCTTGCCCCAGGCCGCAGATCGAGGCGTCGCCCATGACCCGGGTCAGCTCTTCGAGCAGCGGCTCGTCCCAATGCGGCGCCGTCATCAGTTTGACCGCCTTCTCGGTGCCGGCGCGGCACGGCGTACACTGCCCGCAGCTCTCGTCCTCGAAGAACCGCAACAGATTCAACGCCACCGCCTTCATGTCGTCCTTATCGGAGAGGACGACAACCGCCGCCGAGCCGATGAGGCAGCCCTCGGGTTCGAGTGTCCCGAAATCAAGCGGAATGTCCGCCATCGCCGCCGGCAATATGCCGCCCGACGCGCCGCCCGGCAGGTAGCCCTTGAACACGTGCCCGTCGGCCATGCCGCCGCAAAACTCGTCGATCAGCTCGCGCACGGTGATCCCGGCCGAGGCGAGCTTGACGCCCGGCTCACGCACCCGGCCCGAGACCGAGAAGGTGCGCAGCCCGTTGCGGCCGTTGCGGCCCTGCCCGGTGAACCATTCCGCGCCCTTCTCGACGATGTCGCGCACCCAGAGCAATGTCTCGACATTGTTTATCAGCGTCGGCCGGCCGAACAATCCGACCTGCGAGGGGAACGGCGGTTTGTGGCGCGGCAGACCGCGCTTGCCTTCAATGCTCTCCAGCATCGCGGTTTCCTCGCCGCAGATATAGGCGCCGGCACCGCGACGGAGATGAATGCGGGCATCCCGCGCGAGCCCGGCCGCCTCGATCGCTGCGATCTCGCTTTCGAGGATCGCACGGCATTGCGGGTATTCATCGCGGAGATAGATATAGACCTCGGCGGCTTCGACGACCCAGGCGGCTATCAGCATCCCTTCGAGAAAGCGGTGCGGGTCGGTTTCGAGAAAATAGCGGTCCTTAAAGGTGCCAGGCTCACCCTCGTCGGCATTGACCGCCATCAACCGGGGCGCCGGCTCCTGGCGCACGAGGCGCCACTTGCGCCCGGCCGGAAACCCTGCACCGCCGAGCCCGCGCAGACCCGAATGCTCGAGGATCTCGATCAGGTCTTCGCGCTTACGCTCTCCGGCCAGGCAAGCCCCGAGCAGGTGATAGCCGCCCGCCGTGCGATAGGTGTGAAGGCCGACAAATTCCGGGATCGTTGGGTGGGTTTCGCCTGCCGCGACGGCAGCGCAAACATTGTCAACCGTGGCGTTCTCGTGCAACGCGTGCCCGATCGCCACGACCGGTGCGCGGTGACACCCGCCCATGCAAGGCGCCCGGACCACGCGGACATGGTCGCCGAGCTGGTGACCCAGATCTTCGAGCAGTTGCAAAGCGCCGGCCAGTTCGCAGCTCAAGCTGTCGCACACCCGGACGGTCAGCGGGGGCGGTGCCGCCTCATCATCCATGACAATGTCGAAATGGGCGTAGAACGAGGCGACCTCGTAGACTTCAACGAGCGCGAGCCGCATCTCCTCGGCCAGCGCCGCCAAATGGCGCGCACGGAGGCAGCCAAAATGGTCCTGTAGCAGATGCAGGTGCTCGATCAACAGGTCGCGTCGCCGCTCACGTTGCTCGAGCAGCGCCTGCACCTCGGCGAGGGCGGCGGGCTCGACCTGGCGTCCCTTCGGCTGATTGGGTCCGCGCCGGCGCCCCGAGCCCGGATGGATGCGACGATCGTGTTTTGGGGACGGCGGCATAACCGGCTTAGACCGCTCCTTCCTTGTGCATAGCCGCGATCTCCTCCGTGCCGTAGCCGAGCCAGCCGAGGATCTCGTCGGTGTGCTCGCCGAGCAACGGCGAGCGCTTTACCTCGACCGGCGAGTCGGAGAGCTTGATCGGTGAGCCGACCTGGACGTAGCGGCCGCGCGTCGGATGATCGACATCGACCAGAAAGCCGCGCTCGTAGAGCGACTTGTCCTCGTAAATGTCCTTCATCGACAGAATCGGGCCGCACGGCACGTCGACCTCGTTCAACACCGCCATGACATCGAACTTGGTCTTGGTCATCGTCCACTTCTCGATGATCGAGAAACATTCGGGGATCTTGGGCAGCCGCGCCTGCGGCGTCGCATAACCCGGGTCGGTGATCAGTTCCTCGCGACCGCAGAGCTTCATCAACGGCTCCCAGCTCGGCGGTTGGATGATCACATAGACATAGTCGTTGGGGCCGCCCGGCGCGCAGCGCAATGCCGCGCCGGGTTGACCGCCGCCCGACGCGTTGCCGGCGCGCGGCACGGCTTCGCCGAATTCCTTGTTCGGATATTCGGTTAATGGGCCGCGCGTCAGGCGCTGCTGGTCGCGCATCTTGACCCGGCACAGATTGAGCACCGCGTCGGTCATCGCGACCTCGACTCGCTGTCCCCGGCCGGTGCGTTCGCGCTGATAGAGTGCAGCCAGGATGCCGGCGATCGTGTGGACGCCGGTGCCGCTGTCGCCGATCTGGGCACCGGTCACGGTCGGTGGGCCGTCCTCCCAGCCGGTCGTGCTCGCCGCTCCGCCCATGCACTGGGCGACATTCTCGTAGGCTTTGCAGTCCTGGTACGGCCCCGGGCCGAAGCCTTTGATCGAGGCGTAGATGATGCGCGGGTTCAACTCCTGGAAACGCTCCCAGGTGAAGCCCTGGCGATCGAGCACGCCGGGGCCGAAGTTCTCGATGACCACGTCGCTGCGCTTGACCAGCGCCCCGATCACCGCCTTCCCCTTCGGCGACTTCAGGTTGACCGTGATGCTGCGCTTGTTCGAGTTCAGCATCGTGAAATAGAGGCTGTCGGCGCCCTTGACGTCCTGCAACTGGCCGCGGGTGATGTCGCCGCGGCCGGGTATCTCGACCTTGATCACGTCGGCACCCATCCACGCCAATAGCTGCGTCCCGGTCGGGCCCGCCTGGACATGGCTCAAATCGAGGACACGCACACCTTCGAGCGCTTTATTCATTGTTCGCCTCACCTTAATTCGTCATTCCCGCGAAAGCGGGAACCCAGGGGCCACCGCTCCGTGGCTCGCCCCTGGGCCCCCGCTTTTCGCGGGGGCGACGGTTTTCTGGGATGCCGAGTCGTCGTCACGTGTCGTGTCGAGAAAATCGCCGTGCTGCTCGACATGCGCGGCGAGCCCCAAGGTGTGCCCGCGCGCCAGCCGCTCGGCGAGCTCGGGGTCGCGGCGCTCGAGTGCCTCGATGATCCGCATATGGTCCGTAATCGAGCGCGCTGCCCGGTTGTCCTGATGGATCGTGATCTTGCGGATTGCGCGCATATGGATGAACAGGTTTTCCGTCATTTCGGCGAGCAGGGCGCAGCCGCTCATCTTGATGATCGCCTGATGAAAAGCAATGTTCGCATCCGAATACTCGGCGAGCCGCTCGCCCCCGCCACGGAACGCATCCATCAGCCGGCGTAATTCGGCGATGTCCGCGTTGGCGGCGCGCCTGGCGGCGAGCCGCGCTGCCATGCTTTCGAGCGCCGCCATGACCGTGATCATCTCGACGATCTCGCGCTTGGTCTTGCGCACGACGTAGATGCCACGGCGCGGGCGGGTGCGGACAAAGCCTTCCTGCTCGAGCAAGGTTATCGCCTCGCGGATCGGCGTGCGGCTTACCCCGAGCCCCTCAGACAGGCGCCGTTCATCGAGCCGGATCTCTTGCGGATGGTCGTAGATGTCCATCGCGGTAATCGCCCGTTTCAGTGCGGCATAGGCTTCCTTGGCGAAGCTGGTGCTGGTGTCCAGCCGCGGCACCTCGAGAGTGGGGCTGGGGCGCAGGCTGCCTTCGGACATAACCGAGGTATATGGTATACCAGAGCGCTCGGCAACCCGTTTTTGCAACCCGGACTATTTCGACTAGACCCGCACGATCGCTGGGAGCCGGTAAGCGCCGCTCAGCAGCTCGGCATGAGGCAGGTATGCACGCAGCGTCAGGGCAAAAGGGCCGTTCTTCGGTGCGGGTAGCCAGTTGGCTGTACGCGCGCCACCTGGATCAGAGCGGCCGATCCAGATGTCGAGGGCGCCGTCCAGCCCGCGCACCAGGCCTTCGGTCCGATCTCCAATCGCGTACCGGTTTAGTGGATTCTAGGTAAGGAAGAACCGGCCATCACCAATCGACTCGTACATCGTCAACGACCAAAAGGCATCGACGGGGATCGGCCCGGACAGGCTCAGGCGAGAGAGAGCGTCGCCCTCGAAGAGGCCATCACCATCTCCTGCGGGGCGCATATACATCGCCTCGGTGGGGTTTAGAGCCCCGAGACCGGTGATGGCTACGAATGCGCGGAAAATGAAGTGGTCGCCGAACTCCCCCAAATCCGGGGGAGGATAGGACCAGCCATCGATGAAGCCTTCCCTTTAGGCGGGTAGAGCGTGCAATTTCGGCGGCTTCAGCTACGCCGGCGTCGATCGCCGCAGCGGCCTCGGGCGTATATCCGGCGCGCGAAATCTCGCCCAGTGCCGGCATCGTGCACCCTCATGAAGGCGTCCAACCCGTTCTTGAACTGGGGTGGGTCGCTGTTCAGCAGCTGCTCCGCAGCAGCGAAATAAACCGGCCAGCTGGAGGTACGGGTCGCATCGTTTAGAGATGGCGGAACAGCTAGCCCCTGCAACAAGCCGATCCTGAATCGCATGCACGGCCGACAGGTCCGACGGGCCGTCCACCAAAATCCGCGCCACCAGCCAAGCGTGCGGGGTCGCAAGCCTGAGGTCAGGGGAATTCCGTATTTCGGCGTCCGGGGAAAGCAGATGCCACGTCCCGGTTGCACTGCCGGGCGTACGCGGGCTCAAGACAAAGTTGTTGTTCGTGTACATGTCCATGATCTGGACCGACAAATACCGCTTGCCGCTGTCTGGTACCCACTAAACGCACCGGTCCCTTCGTCGTATCCACAAAAGCAATTGAGTAGAGGGTGTCGGCGTCGGGCGACGTCACTGCACGGCTCGTCGGCCGGCAAGCGACCGGACGTGCGTGAACGCATTTATTGGCGCAGGCTGCCCGTTGATTGGGTTCCGTCGAGCGCGCAGCGCCGCCACCTCAATCAGAGGCAGCGCGAACAGCCAAGCGTTGCGAGCAGCCTCCCGAAGATCCGCCGAGGCTGACGCATCAACGCTCGCGCGCCCGGCGGCCACACTGGCAGCCGTACCCGCGAGAAATCCGCGACGATCCGTCACGATACCTCCCCTCACTCGTATCGTCACCAGCGCGGGTGTAACCCGCCGCCCTGTCACCAGAGCGTATGGCGGGCGTAACCCGCTGTTTCGGCAACAATCGGGATGGCGGGTTGCCCCCGGCTTTCGCCGAGGTCTACCCGCCCCACGGCTGCCTCGTGCGCTTTATTCGGCGGCGGCCAGGTTCGGCGTTGGCTCCAACGGCAGCCCCGGGTGACCGGTCAGTCTCTCGCCTTCCGCCCACATATCGAGCGCCTGCTTCTTAATCGCCGGAAAAACGGAGGCGATTTTTTCCATGTCGAGATCGGCCGCGATCCCCGGATAGCCGGCCCGCTCTATCATTGCCCGCAATTTACCGGTCTCGAACTGCTGCAGCGTCCATGCGAGCGGATCTTCGACCAAGGTCCGATCCCAATAGATGCGATGGTTCTTGTTGCGCGGGCCATAATGGTAATGCGCGCCGTTCCAGAAGTGATCAAAGGCCAGGAGCTCGGTTTCTTCCGTGTAAGCCTTGCCCGGCGTCCCGCCGATATCGGCCAGGACGTGGATCGCAAGGCCGCCATCGCCCATCGGCAGCCGCCGCATCTCAAGCCCGAACCGGATGTTACCGGCTTCAAAGATGTGCGTGCCGCGGTTGTGTTTGACCGTATTCCGTTTGGTCGCATAGAGCTCGCGGGCGCAAGCTTCCAAATCGGGCAGGATATCCCGCACCTCTGACATCTCGGTCGCCTTGGCGATCTGCAGATAGCCGGCCCGTTCCAGCATTTTCGGCAGCTTCGTCCCAAGCGTCTTTATGGTCCAGCCGATCGGGTTGCCGTCGGTGATCGGGTCCATCCGGTACAGGTTCGTCAGGGCTGCCCCGCCCAGCATCTCCGGCCCGGCGACCTTCAGATCGGGATTTTCCGGCCCGTACTCGTAGCTTTTTTCGAAGTCGAAGCAATTGAACCGTAAGAGGGTCGTCGTTTTACCGGCGACATCCGCCTTCACGTCGATCGAGACACCCTGGTCCGCATGATCGTGAATGTTACCGTCCCACAGCTCGTGCCTGACGACAAACGTCAAGGGACCTGCCGCGAATTTCTGCGCTGCTTCTGCCATGTGTGGACACTCCTTTTTTGAGCGGTTGGTGAGAGTGTATCAAACCCATGCGATCGTCGCACGATTTCGTGCTTGCGCTAAAAAGCGAACATCGCCGTGTCCGGCGCAAGGCCGAAAAGGACGCGGCCGATCGTCTCGTAATGCGTTTGGCGTCCCTGGACCTGTTGCGAGGCGGTATGCATGTCGCGGAAGCGGCGCTCGAACGGGCGGTTGTCGAAGATCGCCGTAGCACCGGCGCTATGATAAAGGGTGTTGACGACCTCGCGAGCCTGGTCGATGGCCCAGGTCGAGGCTAGGCGGATCGTCGTGTTTTGCTCGAGGCTTAGCTCGCCGCTCTCGCCGACCGCTTCCCAGATTTCCACGAGACCGCTCAGCAGATAGGCGCGCGCGGAGCTCACCCGCGCCTCGGCCTGCGCCCGCTGGGACTGAATCACCTGGTTCTCGCAAAGCCGCTGGCGGGCGCCACGCGGCGTCTTCTCTGTCGCAAGTTCACTGAAGTCGGAGATCATGCCGCGCGCGATGCCGAGCGCCACCCCGGCAACGCGCGCGGCATACATATTGCTGCTGCTGAAGCAATAGAGTCGGCCCGGCTGGCAAGGCGCAATCTGGGGGTCGCGCAGCACAGTATGACGCTCGGGGATAAAGAGATCGGTCACCGAATAACGGTCGCTGCCGGTGCCGCGCAGGCCGACGACATGCCAGATATCGGTCATCGTCGCGCGGCTCTTTGGAAACAGCAAAGTGCGCAGGATTTCGCCGCCATCCGAGCGGCGCAGCGGCGCGCCGTCGGGGCCGAGCGTCGCGACATGGGCGCCGAGCCAGCTCGCGTGATGGCTGCCGCTGGCGAAACTCCAGGCGCCGGTCAGGCGGAACCCGCCGAGGACGACGGACAGCTCGGCCGGCCCGACCGGGCCCCACGCGACGATGCCGTCCGGCGGTCCGAAGATCTCTTGCGCGACTTCCGGCTCGAGATAGGCGGCAACCATCGAGCAGCCGTTCGCCTGTTCGACACACCAGCCGGTGCTGGCGTCAAGGCTGGCGAGTTCCTCAACCACCCGAGTGTAGGTCATCGGGTCGAGTTCGGCGCCGCCGAGGGAACGCGGCTGCAACAGGCGGAACAGCCCATTCTCTATCAGCGCCGACACGATCGATGCCGGTAGTTCGCGGTTTCGCTCGATCTCGTCCGCGGCCTCGGCGAGAGCGGGCCCGAGCGAGCGGGCACGGGCGACGTAATCCGGGCTGTCGTGCAAAACCGCGTCCATGTGTCATCCCCATCTGTGCCTTGTCACCAAATCGTCATTTAACCAGTGACGCTCTCGCTTGCCGTTGATCTGGATCAAGGATAGGCAATGGGGGCGACGCGGGACGGGGAAGCCACGGAAGTCGGAGCATTGCGGGCCCGAAGAGTAGTAGGGCGGGTGCAACCCGCCGTGATGGCCCCACAATCGGTGGCGGGTCGCGCGGCGCAATCCGCCCTACGACAGTCGGAGGCTTGTTGGTTCAGCCATGATAGGTGATCGGCCGCGAGTCGTGATCGTCGGTGCCGGCTTTGGCGGGCTGATGGCGGCACGCGGTCTTGCGCGAGCACCCGTCGATGTCCTGGTGATCGACCGCCACAACTATCACCTCTTCCAGCCGCTGTTGTATCAGGTCGCGACCGCGGCACTGTCGTCGGCGGATATCGCCCAACCGATCCGGGCTGTCCTGCGCCGCCAGCGCAATGCGACGGTGTTGCTCGATGAGGTTGTCGGCGTCGATCCCGGGGCGCGTGCGGTCAAAACCCGCAGCGGCGCTCAGCAGCGCTATGACTGGCTGATCCTCGCCACCGGGTCGCGATATACCTATTTCGGCCATGCCGATTGGCCATCACGGGCACCCGGCCTCAAATCGCTCGACGACGCGACGCTGATCCGTCGGCGCGTACTGCTCGCCTTTGAGGAGGCCGAAACCGCGCCCGAGCCGGCGCTGCGGCAGCGCCTGTTGACCTTCGTCCTGGTCGGTGCTGGTCCGACCGGGGTCGAAATGGCAGGTGCGTTAGCCGAACTTGCCCACGCCACCTTGTCGCGCGACTTCCGCAACATCAACCCGCAGACCGCGCGCATCATTTTGGTCGAGGCGGGACCACGAGCATTGGCGGGGTTTCCCGAAAAGCTTTCCGCCTTCGCCGTTCATTCGCTCGAGCGGATGGGGGTGGAGGTGCTGCTCGACACGCCGATCGAGGCGATCGACGACGTCGGCGTGACCGCCAAGGGCAGGCGCATCGAGGCCGCGAATATCATCTGGTGCGCGGGTGTCGAGGCCTCGCCTATAGCGCGGTGGCTTGACGTGCCAGCCGCCAAGAGTGGTCGGGTGCAGGTCGCTCCCGATCTCTCGGTGCCTGGCCATCCCGAGATCTTTGTTATCGGCGATGCCGCATTCGCGACCGGATCCAATGGCGAGCCATTGCCAGGTCTCGCACCGGTCGCAAAGCAGCAGGGACATTATGTCGGCGAGCTGATCACCCGCCGCGCGCGCGGTGACCCTGTGCTGCCGCCATTTCGTTATCGAGACGAGGGTGCCCTCGCCACGATCGGCCGCCACTCGGCGATCGCCGATTTTGGCTGGGTCAGGCTCACCGGCTGGCTGGCCTGGGTCATTTGGGGCATTGTCCATATCTTTTTCCTGATCGGCTTTCGCAATCGGGCGTCGGTGTTTCTGAATTGGGTATGGGCCTGGGTGACCTATGGTCGCGGCGCGCGTCTGATCACCGGCGACGTGACAACGCTCGCCCCGTAGGGCGGGTGCAACCCGCCATGGCGCGGATGCCACCAATGGCGAGGTGCGGCGGATTTTTGCCCTGTCGTGCCGGAGCCGTCGTAAAGTCCCCGATCCCGCGCTTCGATCAGACGGTAAACATCATTCAGGGGGAGCGCCTATGTTGAGCCGCAGAACCTTCGTGTCGCTTGCCGCCGCCAGCGCTGCCGCACCCAGATTGGCGGCCGCTCAGCCGGCTCCGCGCGAGGCCGCGCCAGTTGGGCAGGTAGCGGTTACCGCCTCGTTTTATGAAAAGGGCAATGTCCGGATCCGCTACCAGGAGGTCGGCTCCGGCTTCCCCCTGCTGGTCACCCCTGGCGGCGGCCTGAACTCGTGCATCGCCAAATGGCCGACTGCCGTGTTCAACGCCCCCGAAGAATTCAAGAACGACTTCCGCTGTATCACGATGGACCAGCGTAATGCCGCTGACGGCGAATCGACCGGCCCGATCCCGGTCGACGACCCGTGGGGCGCCTTCGCCGACGACCAGCTGGGGCTGATGGACCACCTCGGCATCCGGCAGTTTTTCTTTATGGGCTATTGCATCGGCGGCCCGTTCGCCTTGAGGCTGATGCAGCGGGCTCCTGACCGCGTCGTGGCCGGGGTGCTCTGCCAACCGGTCGGCCACCGACCGGAGAACCCGGATGTCATGTACAAATCCGGCAAGGATGTTTGGGCCCCCGCGCTGCTTGCCCACCGGCCCGACCTCAAGATGGCGCAGGTCGACGCGTATCTGCACAACCTCTACCGGGTGCAGCCCGACTTCGTGTACAGCGTGTCGCGCGACTTTGCGCGCTCCTGCCAGACGCCGATGCTGGCCATGCCGGACGACATACCGGCGTACCCGTACCAGGTTTCTGTCGACATCGCCTCGCTGTGCCCGAATGCCGAGGTGACGGTCTATCCCTGGAAGGAGCCGCCGGAGCTGAAAGCCCGCACGATCAACCGGGCCCGCACCTTCCTGAAGGCGCATCAACCGGCGACGGCGATGCGCTGAGACAGCATGTCAATATAGGGGGCGGCAAGGATCAGCTGTGCTGCTTTTGGCTGAACCGAACGAGTTTCGACCCTAAAGCTGCTCCACCTTGAAATTCTTGCTCAGGATGCCTTTGTCGCCGACCAGGTGGCCGGCGCCGACGACGACGAAGTAGCTGTTGGGCGTTTGCAGAAAGCGCTCGATCTTTGCCGTCATGGCGGTGTTGCGGTCGTCGAACAGCTTGGTCATCAACGGCTTGAGTTGCGGATAGTCGCGGACGCTGCTGGTGATCAACTCCTGCATCGCGGCGGCGTCGCCAGATTGCCAAGCCTGCGTCAGGAAATCTAAGACGTCGTGCGATTTCTCCATGTCGACCAGGCTGCTCAGCAGCAGACGGTCCTGGAACTCCTCGGACAGCGAGCTGAGCAATTCGAGCTGCGACCCGGCGTCCTCCAGTGCGCCGATCTGCGTGTGCGATTGCCGCGCTTCTTCGAGGAAATGTTGGTCCAACCCGTATGACGGGTCGAAACCCATGCGCTGCAATTCCAGTTGCTCGACGAGCATGCTGACCAGCCACGGCCGCATGTGCGTGATGGCCGGCTCGGGCAGATCGCCCTTTTTCAGATACGCCGCGAGGTGCGAACGGGTGACCTCGCTGAGATGATTGGTAATCGTGTCGCCGTTTGGATAGCTGCCCTCCTCGATGAGCCCTCGCTCCACGCGGGCGGCTTCGGCGGGCTGGCTGAGGTCGATTTCCTCGATCAGCGCGTCAGCCTTTGTAAAGCTGTCCTCGATGATCGACGGCAGGGGATAGAAATCGGCCTTGCCGGCGTGGATCGTGCCGAGCAGATAGACGACACCCTTGGGCCCGGTAACTTTCCACAGGAAATGCTTCTGCGCGGCATCCGTGGCCGCCGGCAGTACCGCTCCGGCCGGCACAAAACAGCACAGCGTCAAGGCCACAATCGCGAGCGCCCGCTTCCAAAACTTCATCAGCTGCGCCTCGTTTCCGCGTGTGTCGCGTGGTGGAGCGCCATCCAGTGGATAGGTATGCCCATTAAGATGCAGTGAACGAGCCGTCCCGCCGCAAGACCGGGGCGTAGCAATTTGCGGCCCGGCGCAACAAAGCCTGGCGGCTCTTCCGTGTCAGACGTGCCGAAGGCATCGGAGAGCCATGCCCAGTTATCCGACATTGTCGGCGGGCGACCAAACATAACGTCGCTCTGATCGGCGACACCGGCAGTGTTGATCACCGGGCGCGATGGGCCACAGCCGAAACGCCTCACCTGCAGGGGTTGTCAAGGCGTCCAGGGGTTTACTAGCTGGATACCGGTATCTTCGAAATCGGCCAGATTTCGGGTCGCAAGAACCGCCGCGTGCGCTCGGACCGTGGCGGCAATCATAGCGTCCTCGACGGTGATCGGCTTGCCGGCAGCCTCACGTCCAGCACGGATCTCGCCGTAGAGTGCGGCGCATTCGCCATCGAAAGGCAGAACTTCGTTCCGGAAAGCGATCTCCAGCAGCGCCGTCATGCGGGCCGTCAAATCGTCGCGACGGCGGCCGACGGGCATGCGCGCGAGGCCATACTGGATTTCAGCCACACAAACTGCAGCCGTATAAACGCTGTCCGGAACCTGCTGTCTCAGGAAACCGACAACGGATAGGTCGGCGGCGGGACGAACAAGCTCGGAGATGACATTCGTGTCGAGCAGGATCACCGCTCGCCAAACTCCGGCGGCGGGGTCTCGGGAGCGCGACCGCGCGGCGGTATGTCGAGCTCGATCCCATGCTCGGGGCCAAATAACCGTCGGGCAATATCGACGATATTTTCGCGCGGCTCCGTCCCTTGTCGTGCGACAGCTGTGCGCAACAATTCCCGTGCCTCTTCCTCGAGCGAGCGCCGATGTTCGGCCGCGCGCGCTTTCAGCCGGTTGTGCAAGGCCTTGTCGACATTCCGTATCAGCAAACTGACCACGAGACCGTCGCTCCCCGTATGCTTCTAGCAAATGCTAGCAAGCCCTTCAATGGCCATCAAGTTCGGAGGAGATCAGGGCGGTGTGCCACTCGGAACTGCGGCGCGGACTGGCTTCCGGCATGGACCCTGGTATATGGTATAGAGACAGCTCGGCAACCCGTTTTGTGCCGAGGTGGGATATTCTGGCGCAAATCTTCCCATCGGGCGCGCGGCATCGTTCGTATTCACCAACCGGAGGACGATGCCATGAATCCATATTTGACGGTGGGACTATCGGCCTTTGCGGCTGCCGCCTTGTTCGAGGCGGCGCTGATCCCGGGCATAGTGATCGGCGGCGCCGCCGTGCTGGCACCCAAGTACCTCCCCGAGCTGCGTCGGCGACTACAGCCGGCGTTCGACGCAATCATCGGCGCGCGGATCGAACCCCCGATTCCCTTGCCGGACCGGCAGGACGTCGAGCCGACACTCTCCGTTCCTGCCGAACTCGCGATTCAAACAGGCCCTCGCCAAGACGGTCACCTTTCGGATTATCGCTACGAGTCTGGATTTCACCACGAATTACGTAGTGCTCGGCGAGCTTGCCACCGCAGCGGGTCTATCGACCGCCGCCCTGGTGGTCGGCCCGTTGCTCTATTTTGCGCACGAAACGGCCTGGAATTATTATCTTGGGTCCGCTGAAACCTCGGTCGACCTGCCGGCTCTCCGGCCGGACGCAGAGCCCGGTCCGCGAGGGTTTACGATCAGTCGGGCGTTGGCCAGGACCATAACCTTTGGGACCATCGCCACAGCGGTAGACTTCACCACAAACTACGTGGTGGTCGCCGACATCGCCACGGCGGCCGGTCTGTCGGCTTTTGCCTTTGTGGTCGGACCCTTTGTCTATTTTGGCCACGAAAGGGTTTGGCACTATTTCAGCGCGCCCGGAGAGCGCACGCTCGACGCGACGCGTCCAACAAACCGCGTGTCGGTAATTGGCCCCCTGCAGGGGCTAGGGGGCGTGAGCCAAGCGCAACCCGCCGCGGCTACAGGACCGATGGCAGGTTACCGTGTCCACCCGCTTTACGGCCGCCCTCCGGCTGCTCTGCGCCGCCCCCCGCTCATCGGATAGATATTGGCTCGCGGCTCGAAGAGCGGATTGGTCGAGGCTTCGATGCCGTCCACTCGCGGGATCGGATCAAAGATGATGCATTGCTGCTCGCCGGCGTTGTTCGCGACGATCTCCCGCAAACTGATTTCGCCAAACGCGCGTTGAGGACGCTCTTCGGCCCAGCGGACTGTGGCATCATCAATCGTGTCGCCCTCGTCGGCCAACTGCACGGCTACACGAAACCTGACGGGTCCCCTTGCAACACGCTCTTTGATCTCGTCGAAGAGGAAGTTTGGACTGCGCGCGGCGGCTTCGGTCTCGCTGAGATATGCGTTGCCCGCGGCGGGCAGCACCCGGTTGCGCCCGTAGCGGCTCGCGCCGTCCGCATTGGTGAACTTGAATGCGGACACCGCGAAAAACGACTCCCTGGCAAAGCTGGTCGGAACTGGTTTAGGAACCTGAACAAATCTCATCGCCGCGGGATGCGCGCCAAGGAACTGCTCGATGGCATTCGGGTGCGGCCCAGGCAGGGTTAGTGGCACTCACGGCATTCAGGAACTCCACGAGCCCCTCGGCGGTGCCCACCGGGAAGTTGTCGACCGAATGACCGATGGTGTCTGTGTGGACGTCCGGGCACCACGGCCGCAAAAACCCAGCGCAGCCAAGTCCAGTTGGTCGACAAATGCCTCGACGACACGGACCGGATTGTTCTCTCCGACGTAGTCCTCCGGGCATTCCGGCAGCAATGTGAGCCGGCTTCGATCCTGGCCCTCAACGAAACGCTTCTCCCCAGTCCTCCCGGAACCTCCCTCCGGCGGGGTATCAGATCAGGCGTTTTCACACAGGTGCGCCGGGAGACCGGCGAGGAGTAGGTGGTGCAAGTCCACTGCGATGAAGGAGTAGCGACCCGCATCGGCCCCAAGCCGTGCGCAGGCATCCGCGAGGATGTCAGCGAAGCGTCGGCAGGGGAACGTGCAGGCCAGCCATTGAGCCGCGATAGAAAACTGATTCCGGGTGCCGACACTGTCTGTGTAGTGGAAGGCAAAATGTCCAAGAGCGCCAACGCGAGCGCTTGGCCAACCCGGCGTGGTCGGAGAACCTGGCATGCACGCACGCTCCTTGCACGGGAACCGGGAGATCTCCGGATCGGCCGTAGGCTCTACTGGGCTCACGGTCCGCGGTGGGAAGGCGAGGAGCCGTAGTCACCGATGCACGATCCGGAGAAGTCAGACTCTGCCATAGTAGCTGTGAAGCCGCCGAACAAAGCTGGGCTGCCGGTTGCGGAGGCGGTGGAGCCAAGGGCAGGGGCCAAGGGAAACGCGGACCAGCAAAGCAC